>LDZT01005284.1_pt1 | contig 17399 bp, 15 predicted proteins | sample 615521 | NCBI WGS metagenome assembly LDZT01 (sample SAMN03408292, study PRJNA278302) | terrestrial metagenome | isolation source: oil reservoir sample SB1 | place: USA: Alaska, North Slope, Schrader Bluff formation | collected 2011-09
CGAAGATAATGGTTTCTGCGTTATTAAAGTTAAGGCAAAAGGATTTAATAACCTTGTAACTGTTATCGGAACCATGGTTTCGGTAAATGCAGGCTCAATACTCTCCCTTAAGGGGGAATGGAAACACGATAGTAAGTTCGGACGTCAATTTGCAGCCTATGAATGGGAGGAAAGCCTGCCCGCTACCACTTATGGAATGGAAAAATACCTGGGCAGCGGCATGATCAAGGGAATAGGCCCCATATTTGCCAGGAGGATTGTCAAACAATTCGGAGCTGACACATTAAATATTATTGAAGCAGAAACTGTCAGGCTGACTGAGGTCCCGGGCATAGGCAAAAAGCGCATCCAAATGATCAAGTCCGCATGGCAGGAACAAAAAGAAATCAAAAATGTCATGCTTTTTTTGCAAGACCATGGGGTCAATACCTCTCATGCTGTCAAGATATATAAAGCATATGGCAACAACAGCGTCTCCATAGTAAAAACCAATCCTTACAAGCTGGCTGACGACATCCGGGGTATTGGTTTTAAAACCGCCGATAAAATTGCCGCTAAGATGGGATTTGACAAAGAGAGCTTTGTACGATGCAGAAGCGGTATCCTATATACTTTGAACGAGCTTGCGGATGAAGGCCATTGCTATGCGGCAAGAGACCAACTGATTAAAACCGCTAACGAATTGTTAGAGATAGAAGAATGTATTATATCAATCACTCTGGATCACATGTTAAAAGAAAAAGACGTTATATTTGAAGATCCTGACGCAATATATATACCGCCCCTGTTTTTCAGTGAAGCCGGTACGGCAAGAAGGATCTCTGAAGTTTTAAATACTCCCGGCTATAAACCAATCAATGATATAAATAGAATCATCTGCGATTTACAGAATAAAACCGGTATTATTTATGACCAGATTCAGATAAAAGCCATCAACTGCGCTGTGCAGTCCAAAATAATGGTCTTAACGGGCGGACCCGGCACAGGCAAAACAACTATCACATCAGCCATCATATCCGCATTTGCGGAGCGCTGTATGCAGATCCTGCTTGCTGCGCCCACGGGGCGCGCCGCCAAACGCATGACCGAAACAACCGGCAGGGAAGCTAAAACCATACACAGACTGCTTGAATTTAAGCCTCCTGACGGGTACCAGAGAAACAGCGATAATCCCCTGGAAGGCGATGCGCTTATCCTTGATGAAGCCTCCATGATTGATATTGTTCTTATGTATAATCTTTTCAAAGCAATACCGGACCATATGACTGTAATAATTGTCGGCGATGTCAATCAGCTTCCTTCCGTGGGTCCCGGCAATGTGCTGCGGGATATAATTGACTCGGGCGCAGTACCGGTTATTAAGCTTGAACATGTTTACAGGCAGGCAATGGGCAGCGCGATAATCAGGAACGCACACCGTATTAACAACGGAATTTTCCCTGATCTAAAGCCCGACAAGAACGGCAACTTCTTTTTCATTCAAGCCGATGATCCCGCCGGGATACCGGACCTTATAAAACAGCTCTGCACCACACGCCTTCCCGCATATTACAAGGTGGATCCCATTCGTGACATCCAGGTTTTATGCCCCATGCTGCGCGGTGATACCGGCGCCGTTAACATGAATATACAACTGCAGGCAGCGTTGAACAGCAGTACTTTGTCTTTAAGAAGAGGCGGCGCCGAATACAGGCTCCGCGATAAGGTCATGCAGATCAGAAACAACTATGATAAGAATGTATTTAACGGGGATATTGGCATAATATCGGATGTGAACTTGGAGGATAATACCCTTACTGTACGCTTTGACGGCGTTCCAGTTTTATATGACATTTCAGATCTGGACGAAGTTGTTTTGGCCTATGCCACAACTATTCACAAAGCTCAAGGCTCCGAGTATCCCATTGTCATACTGCCGCTTACCATGCAGCACTATATTATGCTGCAAAAAAATCTCCTTTACACAGGCGTAACCCGTGCAAAGAAAGTTGCAGTAATAATCGGAAGCAAAAAGGCTATTGCGTATGCTGTTAAAAATAATAAGGTTATCGAAAGGAACACCGGGCTCAAAGATAATTTAAAAAAATATGCACAACCTGACATAGGCTCCGGTGATAAGATTTTCTAATTCAGGGTAGACCCCATACTAATAATGCAGCGCCATCAGCGCATCTAAAGCTGCCGCATTGATTGGATAATTGACAGGCGAAGATGTAATCAGGGAATGCGCCGCAACCTGGAAAGTGTTCAGTTCATTGGCGGTAAGGCTTTTCTGGATGGCCAGGCCTAAAACATTGATCATTTCCCCCATTGAGTCGCCCCCGTTACCTGGGCGCCAATCAGCACACCCGAGGTCTTCATAAAAATCAGCTTTAAAGTTAACCGACAGGCCGGCTTCCTGCGCTAGTATGGAGTTCGGTGTTACAACTGTCGCCAGTATTACCGCCCCTGCCCTGACATTTACCCCATTATCCAGTTTGACCGCTTCAACCTTTCCCCGGCCGGTAATCTCACAGACTTTCGTTCCTGTCATTACTGCAATGCCGTTTGATCTCAGATCATCTTCCACTGTCCGGCAGACCTCGTCATCGAAAGCGTGCCAAACGCATCTTTGCGCCGCTTCTATCAGGGTAACCTTTTTACCTGCCTTTTGAAGCTGCTCGGCAAACTCTACGCCTGAGAGCCCTCCGCCGATAACAACCACATCCAGAACATCAGTCTTTTTCATTTTAACCTTCCTCTTTAGAGCAGCTTTTAAACAGATTAACGAGCTTTCGCTGCCTGTCCGCGCCAACATCCAGCGTAAAGATATCCTCATCCAGCAAAGCGAGGCCCATGGCGTTCGCTGCAACCGGCTCGTAAATGTTGATCAGAAGCCAGCGGTAATCAGGGCAATAACACTGCAGCAGCGAGATTACTTTGTCAACGTCAAAACTGCCGATAACCCGGTTTTCAATTAACAGACGTCCAAGATAGTAAAACGAATCCAGCAGTTCCAGTATGGTAAGTTTGTGGTAATATAACAATGCAAAAAAGCAGCAGCCGTCCATTAGATCGGTTGCCGCTTTTTTTTAACATTTATATATTAACATTTATATATACTGACAAAGCTTTCAGAAGCCGTCTGGCTTAACGACAAGGTTTTCAGCCTTGGCAAATCTGTAACCACGTATGGAAACGAATTCTATGTCCCCTTACGCACTTTCAGCGAACTGCTCGGAGCGGAAATTGAATACCGGGAGCCAGCAAACCTGTCCGGATAATCCTTCCTGACGAAAATGACAACAAAGTCGTGGTAAGCTTTGCCGGTGATACTGTACTTGCCTGTTCCCTTGAGAATATTGTCAAAGATAATTACAGCTATCCCTTTGCAAACCTCGCCTGTTTCAAAGATTCAGACCTTTCCATGCTCAACCTGGAAAATCCCATTACTGCAAGAGGCATAAAGGTTCCCAAGGAGTATAACTTCCGCATGCGCCCTGATTATATAAAAATATTACAGGACGGCGGCATTGATATTGTCAACCTGGCCAATAATCATACCGGGGACTATAGTACCCAGGGCATTGAGGATACTTTAAGGTACCTTGACGATGCGGGAATAAAACATGTAGGCGCAGGACTGGATCGGGCGGACACAAGAAAACCGGTTGTAATAGAGTGCAAGGGAATAAAGATCGGTTTTTTGGGCTACTACAACAACCCGGATTTTGCAGGCGGGACCAATCCGTTTAACGAAAGAGTTTTAAAATATCCGGCAAGATAATAATCACCGCTTAACACAATAATCGCTTACATCGCCCTGTGGCAATAAGGACATTCTTTTGCTTCGACGGCTGATACTGGTAATACTTCAGAAGCACGAATATGCACTCCCAAATAGACAGCCACACCCTGTGCTATTGCCCAGGCAGTGCGATCCTGAAACTCAGACTGCCTTAACAGCTTTTCTTCCTGTTCGTTACTGATGTAGCCTGCTTTTACAAGACAGGCAGGATATCTTACGGCCTCCAGCAAAGGAATGTTATTATCTCCATGAACGCCATTACCTTTAACGCCGTTAGCAGCCGGGAGCAAGGCATATATTTTATGCGCCAACTGGCGTGAGCGCCCGTCAAAGGTGCTGTATTTTATTTCAGGACCATGCACGGCATGATCTTCATTCTCATTGCAGGCGATGGAGATAAAATTACTGGGCTTTGCTTCTTCAATTATTTCCAGTGTTTCCAGCCACTTAAGAAAATCGGTTTCCTCATCGACACATAAAACCGTATCGTGGTTACATGGAATAATGACTTCCAGTTCGTCAGCCGTATCCAGATAGGCTTTAACACGCAGGGCTATTTCAAGATTTATGCTGCGATCCTTGGCAAAGTTCGGGCTTAAAGTTCCAAAATTCCAATCACCGTAGGCAGTATCAATCACAACAGTCTTTTTAATCTGAATCACCTTCCTTTTTTCAAAAATATCGGCACAAGTCACGAATAAATATACATGGAAAAGATTATTTACGGCCTCAATCAGCAATGATTAAATACCAGGAACCGCAATCCTGTTTGGGTGATATGAAAAAATATCCTTTGAATAAATATTGGGAAGTATGGTAACTATAAAGTATATTTGGAAAGGGGCAGACTATATGAAACAAAAAAAGCTTTTCTACATGTGCGCGGCTGTAATAATTCTTACTATGGCAATTGCTTATTCGGCATTTGCCCTGACCGCAGAAAAAGAAAAGAGCAAACAACAGGTTGTTGATGCTACAGAAATTGACGGTATTATAACAGGCATTAAAGGGAATACGGTTTCAATTAAGGGAGAGGACGGTTTAACAAAGTCTGTTACTTTTAATAATCAGACAATCTTCCAAATCGAAAGAATAGTACAGGCGACACCAAAGGATTTGAAAATTGGAGACGAAATAGAGGTAACAGGCAGCCCTGCTGAAGGATACGGGACTAACGCTGAACGTATCAAGATTGAGGCAAATGATGATCTTGAAGACAATAAAAAAGATAAATAAGATTTACCATTTTTACAACGGTTAAAAAGACAACCACCCCGCAATTTGATATGCGGGGCTTAGTTTTTTCTGGCGCGCTTTGTCTTAAGGGGCTGTGCGGCTTATTTAAATTGGAAATCCTCTAACAGACTGCACATACTGCAATTTAATTTCGGGTACGGGAAGATGGGTAAGGGTGTTGTTGCCGGGAGAAACTTCATCTGAGACAACACCTTTCCCGGGAGGTTTTGTATTGAACCATATTTGAGCTAAAAACGGTGTGTCGGAGAAATTTGTAACAGTATAGACATTTACAAAATCTTTTTGCTTTTTAAAATGATCTTCTTTTTCCGAATTACCGTCCGGCATAATAGAATTCCTCCATCATAAGATATGCAGTCTATATTATGGAGGTATACCAGTAATTGTTACTATTTAGGAAATACTGAGAAGCACACAGCCCAAGGCATCTTTTTTTCTTTTTTTTTACAAATTTAGAGGAAGAACCTTCCTTATGTAGAAATGTAGATTTAATACAAATTATCCAAGGAGGGGGTTCTTTTGGAGTTAAAATATGCCTGTGTCTGTGATTATGCCATAATGGATAAAATGGATAAATTGAGCATTTTAGGAATGTTTGATGGTATTACTTCACTACAGTTTCCAGCTACTCATTCCAGAATGTTCTTCGTTGCCCTATTACAAGCACACCCTTCTGAGATAGGAAACCATCCGGTAAGAATTACTTTAGTAAATGCGGATGGTGAACAAGTTATAGATCCGTTTGAGCAAGAAATTACCGCGACACGGGATATATTAAATTGTAATCTGCTTATTGAAATGGTAGGAATTACTTTTCCAACAGAAGGTACATATTCTTTTGATATTATTCTGGACAATCGTCATGTTGGTTCAGTTCCAATAGCATTAAGATCATCTTGAATTTAAATATGTACAGGCACTGTACCCCAGAACATCGTCATGGTGAAGAAAGCATAGTAATCCGGCAGATTGATAATGAAATCCGGTGAATCCGGCAGGCAAAGGCGCTGGAAATCTGCCAGATCACCAGGTGCAAGTATAGTTTCTACATTTGACCAGCGTTCCTTAAAAAGCTCTGCCAGAGCTCCTTTTACTTCATCATTCAGAGGCGCGCAGACACTTTCAGCAAAGACTCCGGCCTTGACTTCCCTTAACCCCAACTCATTGAACCAGCCCAGCGCACGTAAAAAGTGCCGCTCCGGTTTCGTTCCCTGAACAAAAGGCGCAATGCCGGCTGATGTTGCTCCCAGCCGGGCTTCCAATACGGGATATCCTGGAAGCAGCTTCTCGGAAGACCAAAAAGCGACGGCTACAATACCACCCGGTTTTACGACGCGTACCAGTTCCCTCAATGAGGAAAGCGGTTCCGGAAGAACCAATCCTGCGCAGTCAACGCTCCATGCCCAGTCGAATGTGCTGTTATCAAACGGGAGGCCGGTTATATCCCCTTCCTTAAAAGAAATCTGTTCCGACAGGTCAGCCTTTTTAACCAACTCGTGGCCATAATCAAGCATATCCGCGGATATGTCGAGGCCGGTAACATGTCCGGCAGGCCCTACCTCCCCGGCCAATAACAGGCATTGAAGACCGATTCCGCACCCGGCGTCAAGCCCCCGGCTTCCCTTCGGCAGCCGCAGCGCCATAACCATTTCAGCAAGTATTGACCTTCTTAAGGGATTAGACACCAGCAGGCTCTGTATATAAGACCCGGCAGCCATTATTACCTCCCTTACGGCACTTTTCATATCTACAACTATACGCGCCATGTGAAGGAGTTATACTTATTTTAAAACATTGTTTTCATAAGCGGGCAACCATAAAAAGCTCCTTAAAATCCTTTTTCTACGCAATTATTGCAAATCCCTTTGAAGATATATCTCAAAATTCAAGAAAAACAACTCCGCAAATACGAACCGGGTTCTGTTCAATCCTTGCGGTTTCTTCGCTTAAAAAGCAGGCATATTCCTATATTTAGTAGAAATTTGGGGAAATAATACAAAGTTTAGAGGAAAATAATTTCTTGTGGTGAAGTTAACAAGAAGCGATTTTTTACCAAAGAAATGGATTTCAAAGGGAGCAACCTGAATGTCAACCAGTATCAACATAAATGAAAAAGCCAATCTTATCTGGGCCATTGCGGACAAACTGACCGGGCCTTACAAACCGCACGAATACGGCGAGGTTATCCTGCCGCTTACAGTTATCCGCCGCTTTGACTGCATACTTGAAAAGACAAAGGAAGCCGTAGTACAGAAGAACAAAGAACTGAATATTGCAGTAAAAGATCCTCTTCTGCGCAAGGTATCCGGCTACTCGTTTTATAACATCAGCCCCTTCACCTTCGGCAAACTCCTGGATGACCCGGACAACATTGAAGCAAATTTCAGAAGCTACCTGAACGGCTTTTCTGAGAACGTCCGCAATATTATCGAACGGTTCAAGTTTGACGGCCAGATCAGCTACCTTTCCGAAAAAAACCTTTTATATATCGTCCTGAAAGAATTCACCGACCCCAAAGCCGATCTGCACCCCGATAAAATTTCAAATATTGAGATGGGATACATTTTCGAAGAAATTATCCGCCGGTTTTCAGAAGCTCACAACGAGGACGCCGGGCAGCATTACACCCCCAGGGAAGTAATCGAGCTGATGGTCAACATCCTTTTTGCCGAAGACAGCGGCCTGTTATCAGGAAACGCAGTCGCCAAAACAATCTATGACCCTGCCTGCGGCACCGGCGGCATGCTGACTGTTGCCGAGGACCGCTTGAGAAGCCTGAACAGCAACGCACAGTTAATCTGTTTCGGGCAGGAGATCAACCCACAGACTTATGCAATCTGCAAATCTGATATTCTGATTAAAGGCGCAAACGCCGACTACATCAAAGAGGGCAACACGCTTTCCGACGACCTGTTTAAAGACGATAAATTTGACTACATCCTGTCCAATCCGCCTTTCGGCAGGGAATGGAAAAACGAGAAAAAAGCTGTTGAAGATGAACAGAAGCTCGGCTTTGCCGGCAGGTTCGGGCCGGGAGTCCCGGCAATAGGCGACAGCCAAATGCTCTTTTTGCTGACGGCTATTTCCAAAATGAAAGACATAAAAGACGGCGGCAGCCGCCTGGCCATCATCCACAACGGATCGCCCCTGTTTACGGGTGACGCCGGGAGCGGTCCCTCGGAAATCCGCAGGTATATTATTGAAAATGACCTACTGGAAGCCATCGTCGCCCTGCCCAATGATCTTTTTTACAACACCGGCATCGCGACCTATATCTGGGTGCTGTCCAACAAAAAAGCACCGCACCGCAAAGACAAAATTCAATTAATCAACGCCAACGGGATGTATGAAAAACGCCGGAAGTCGCTGGGCAATAAACGAAACGATATACCCAAATATCATATTGAAGAGATCACCAGAATCTACGGCGATTTTAAGGAAAACGAATTTAGCAAGATATTTAACAACGAGAAATTCGGCTATGCCAAAATAGTGGTTGAGCGGCTGCTTTTGGATGAGGACGGCAAACCTGTCCTAAAAAAAGGAGAGAAACAGCCCGACACAAGTTTGCGGGACACTGAAAATGTGCCGCTGACCGAGGATATCGACACCTACTTTGCCAGGGAGGTCCTCCCTTTTGTCCCGGACGCATGGATAGATAGAAATAAAACCAAAATCGGCTACGAGATACCGTTCACCAGATATTTCTATAAATACACACCTCCAAAGCCGTCAAGCGAAATAATGGCTGAGATTTTAGAAATAGAGAAGGAATTAGACGGCTCGCTGAAGGCGGTGTTTGAATAATTGACCAGGGCGATGAAAGACAGCGGAATCGAGTGGATTGGGAAGATACCTGAAGAGTGGGAAGTAAAAAAAATAAAATATGTCAGCAGTATCACAATGGGACAGTCACCTAACTCAGACGATTATAATATTGAAGGCATCGGGATTCCTTTTTTACAAGGAAATGCTGATTTTACAAATAGATATCCTTTTGAAAAAATCTATTGTGTCAATGCTAATAAATTTTCACAACCATTAGATATTCTCTTTTCTGTTCGTGCTCCTGTTGGAGCAAAAAACATATCAGACAAAGTTTATGCGATAGGACGCGGCCTTTGTGCTATTACGCCAAAACAAATAAACAATAATTTGATGTGGTACTTAATAGATATCATAAATTGTGAGTTTAGTTTCAACGCAAGAGGCTCGACTTATGATTCAGTTACAATTAATGATGTAAATAATTCAAAGATTCCTATTCATTCCCCCACTGAACAAAAGGCTATTGCGGATTTTCTTGATAAAAAATGTGCAGTTATTGACGATACAATAGAAAAGCAAAAGCTGGTTATTGAAAAGCTACATCTTTATAAACAATCTCTCATCACCGAAACCGTAACAAAAGGACTTGACCCCACAGCTAAAATGAAGCCCAGCGGTATTGAATGGATTGGGGATATTCCACAGGATTGGGATATTAGAAAACTTGGAACTGTTGCATCAGTACAAACAGGTCCTTTCGGTAGCCAATTGCATAATAAAGACTATGTTGATGAAGGAACGCCAATCATTACAGTTGAACATTTTGGAGAAATGTATATTATTCATAATGATTTACCCCGAGTTTTAGATGAAGATCTAAAAAGATTAAATAAATACTCACTTAAAACGGGTGATTTGGTATTTAGTCGCGTTGGTTCGGTCGATAGAAGTGTGCTGGTAAGAGATACTGAAAATGGATGGTTATTTTCGGGTCGTTGCCTCCGTGTACGTTTTGATAATTATATAGTTCCACAGTATATAAATTACTGTTTCTGTAAATTAACGTTTAAACAATATATGGGTTTAGTTGCTGTAGGATGTACTATGCCATCAATTAACACAACAATCTTGAATAACATACGAATTGCTGTACCGTCTTTTGCTGAACAGCAAGTCATTGCCGATTATCTTGATACTAAATGTGCAAAAATTGACAGTATAATTATTGGTAAACAAAGACTAATTAGTAAACTAACCGACTATAAAAATTCCCTGATTTATGAATGCGTTACCGGTAAAAGGGAGGTTATCTGATGCCCGACTTTGACCACAAAGAAAAAAAGCTTGAAGAGGCAATAGAACATTACCTGATCACTGAAGGTGGATATGTCAAGGGAAACGCAGGCGCTTTTGACAGGGAACTTGCGCTTGACACAGACACTCTTTTGTCATTCATTAAAACCACCCAGCCGAAAGAATGGAGCAAATACCAGACCATCTACGGCGCCGGCAGTGAAAGGGCATTTATTGAACGATTTTGTAAAGAGGTAAAGCAGTCCGGTCTAATCCGCATACTACGTAAGGGAATCACCGACCGAGGTATCAAATTCCGAACTACTTTTTTCAAGCCGGAAACAAAACTGAATGAGCAGACCATAAAACTCTATGAGCAGAATATTCTTTCTTGTATCCGCCAGCTCCATTACTCAAGCCGCAATAATAATTCCTTAGATATGGTTCTTTTTCTAAACGGCATCCCCATTATTACAATGGAGCTTAAAGACCAGTTTACCGGCCAGGATGTGTCGGACGCTCAAAACCAATATAAATATGACCGTAGCCCCGCGGAACTCATTTTCGACTTCCCCAACCGGGCGTTGGTTCATTTTACGGTTGACCTTCAGGAAGTATATATGACAACACGTCTGGAAGGCGGCAACACCTATTTCCTGCCCTTTAACCAGGGTTCCTGCGGGGCCGGCAATGTCGGCGGGGCGGGCAACCCTACTGCAGAAGATAACTTTGCCATAGCCTACCTCTGGGAAAACGTCTTATATAAAGACCGACTGATGGAAATACTCCAGAAGTTCATACACCTGGAAAAGAAAACGAAAAAAGACAAGTCGGGCAAGGTAACCGAGAAAAAGAGCGTTATTTTTCCCCGTTATCATCAGCTTGACGTTGTCCGCAAACTGCTTGAAGATGTCAAGGACCACGGTCCGGGCAAAAATTACCTCATTCAGCACAGCGCCGGCAGCGGCAAGTCCAATTCAATCGCCTGGCTCGCTCACCGCCTGTCCGGACTGCATGATTACGGGGACCATAAGATTTTTAAGTCGGTTATCGTAATTACCGACCGCAAAGTACTGGACACACAGCTTCAGGATACCATCTTCCAGTTTGACCATAAACTCGGCGTGGTTGAGAGAATCGACAAGAATTCGAAGCAGTTAAGGGATGCTATTAATTCCGGCAAGGCGATCATCGTTACTACTCTGCAAAAATTCCCGGTAATTTATAAAGAGGTTGCCGGGGGCAAAAACAATTTTGCTGTTATTGTTGACGAGGCTCATTCATCGCAGACAGGCGAAGCCGCCAAAAAGCTTAAAAAGGCGCTTGCCGACACAGAAAGCATTTTAGAAGAATACGCAAGGATGGAAAATGAAGATGAAGTAGCCAGGAAAGACGACCAGGATAAGATACTTGACGAATTGGCCACTCACGGCCAGCATAAGAACCTTTCCTTCTTTGCCTTTACCGCCACCCCCAAGAACAAAACACTGCAGGTATTCGGCGACAGGCAGCCTGACGGAAAATATAAAGCGTTCCATATCTACTCGATGCAGCAGGCTATTGAGGAAGAGTTTATTATTGACGTCCTTAAAAACTACATTACCTATAACAACTACTTTAAAATAATCAAAAAGGTCCAGGATGATCCGGAACTGGACAGCTCCAGGGGAGCGATAGCAATTAAAAAATTTGAATCCCTCCACCCCCACAACCTTTCTCAAAAGACTATTATAATAGTTGATCACTTTCGCTCCATAACTAAACATAAAATTAACGGCGGCGCCAAAGCGATGGTTGTTACCGCCTCACGTCTGCATGCGGTCAGGTACCTGAACGAGTTCAGGCGTTACATCAAAGAAAAACAATATGGTGACCTGAATGTCCTGGTAGCTTTTTCAGGCGCTGTCAACGACGGAGCAGAGTATACCGAGGAAAAACTAAACAAAACCGCTGACGGGAAAACAATCAAAGAAAACCAGCTACCCAAATACTTTGAGTCGGACGAATTTAATGTGTTAATCGTAGCCGAAAAGTACCAGACAGGGTTTGACGAACCGCATCTGCACACTATGTTCGTTGACAAAAAATTATCGGGCGTGAAAGCCGTCCAGACTTTGTCCCGGTTAAACCGTACCATGCCGGGCAAAGAAGACACATTTGTGCTTGATTTTGTAAATAATGCTGATGAGATAGAAAAATCTTTTGAGCCCTATTACAGGGCGACCATCCTGTCTAAGGAAGCAGATCCTAATTTAATATACAATTTGAAAAATAAGCTGGATGATTATCATCTCTGGCAGCAATCAGAGATTGAGCTTTTTGCAAACATCTATTATAAAACTGCGGAGCAGGAAATACCTGATCTGGGCAAGTTGGCGTCCTCGCTGCAGCCCGCCCTGGACCGCTTCGCCGCCAAAGACTCCAAAGAGCAGGACGATATAAAAACAGGACTGGGCCGTTTTGTGCGGCTTTATTCGTTTATTACGCAGGTATGCAGAATGTTTGATAAAGAAATACAAAAGTTCAGCGTTTATGCTAAGTTTTTACTTAAACTGCTGCCCAAGGGGAGAATCGAAAAAATATTAATAGATGATAAGATACTGCTGGATAAGTATAAACTGACAAAGGATTTCGAGGGCAGCATTCTGCTCAAGGATAGTCCCGAACTGTCACCCCCGGAAGGAAATATCGGCGGCAAGGGCAAGATAAGTGAGCCCCTGTCGGTGATTATCCGGAAAATCAACGAGCGTTTCGGCACCAGCTTTACTGAAATGGACAAGGTCCTGGAACAGTTGACCCAGGATTTTATGGCTGATGAACGCCTGGTTGACCTGGCTAGAAACAACCCTCAATCAACCTTTGAAAAAATATTCGAACAGCAATTCAAAGATATTGCCGCACTCCGTTATGAGCAAAACGATGAGTTTTTTATAAGGATGTTCAAGGACGAGGAATTTATGAACGAGGTAATAAAACAGATGCTACCAGAAATTTACCGTAGACTCAGAAAAAATAACAGAAAGATGTTCAAATGAAGAAACAACTATTCGGCGAGATAGCTATACTATTTTTAGAAATATACTGGAAATTTGCACACAGAACATGAGGAGTTGGAGCCCTAAAAAGAATGGTGAGTACCTAATCATCCAATTGTTGCCGCATTCCTTCTCGGCAAGCAGGTACCTATCCTTTTATTCAATGCTTTTACCCCCGGTGTAGTTGGCCTAAATCCTGCCCAGGGGGAACATCTTTTATTGTATTTTGCAAAACGGCTGGAGGAAAGCTTCAGCGACAGATCGTACTAGCCGGAATCCTAATCTCATGGACCATTCTATTAAAATGGAAGCATTTGCTGAAGTTATATGTATCTTCTAAGCTGATCATTTGTTGTAATAGTTTACTTTTCAATTCTGAATTGTGACTGATAATGCAAACCCAGAAGCCCCACGACCGATAGACGAATTCTCTAGTTTTAATTCTTTCGTTAACATTCTTTTTGCTGTCACTCTAATTTCATCACTTAACTGCTTTATGGGTTGTTCATCTTCAAACTAATTTCCTTCCGGAAAGCCTATTCTCAATTCCAAAATATCTGTATTCCTATCGCCCATTAATTAACACTCCCTTCGAAATAGAATACCTTTGGTTTTTAACTTGTATATTTAAGAATGTAATATTTAAAACAACCCCGCAAATCCTTGCGGGGCTTGGTTTTTCTGGTGCGCCCGGAGGGACTCGAACCCCCGACACGCGGTTTAGGAAACCGCTGCTCTATCCACCTGAGCTACGGGCACATTATTAAATTTATGATTTATTATAGCATAAAAACCCTGTACAGGCCAAGGTCGTCCTGACGTTATACGAAAATATGGCGGAGAACCGCCAGAAGAATTACGCCGGGAACCTGCAGCACACCTGCGGTAAGCATGGTTACGGGATTTATGGCCACTCTTAATCCGGCCTGGCTTAATAAAAAGTTGGAAACATATAGCAAAACGCCCCCGATAACAAAATAACTGGCTAAATGATAGACTAATTTTAAAGGCTTGAGCATAAACGGCCCCATTAAAAGCAAACCGAACAACCCGGCCAGGCAGATTAAGGCTATCTTCCATTCCATTTCCCGTCACCTCTGATAAATTTTTAGACAAGCTTTTCTTTATGTATGCTTATGAGGCGACTTGGAATATTATTCCTTAATCTACTCTATTTCACGCCTTCCTTCAAGCGCTCTGGTCAGGGTAACTTCGTCGGCATATTCAACACTTGCTCCCATGGGCAGGCCGTAGGCCAGGCGGGTTACTTTTATTCCCATGGGTTTGATTATCTGGGACAGGAATAAAGAGGTGGCTTCACCTTCAAGATTGGGGTTGGTCGCCAGGATGACCTCTTTAATTGTCCCCTCCTGTAGCCTGTTTAAAAGCTGTTTTACGGTAAGTTCGTCGGGACCGATATTGTCGCGGGGAGAAATAGCGCCGTGCAGGACATGGTACATCCCCTTGAAGCCCCTGACTTTCTCTATCGCTGAAACGTCTTTGGGTTCTTCAACTATACACAAAATATCCCTGTTTCTCCGCTGATCGCTGCAGATTTGACACAACTGGGTATCGGTCAGGTTGGAGCAAACGGAGCAGTAACGGATATTTTTTCTGGCTTCCAGCATGGCGGATGCCAGGTTTTGAGTTACCTGCGCAGGGGCGTTTAGCAGGTAAAGGGCCATGCGCTGCGCGCTTTTCGGACCTACACCCGGCAGACCGGCAAGTTCATCAATTAAGCGGGTAATCGAGGCTCCGTAATACTTCAAATTAAGACCCTCTCCTAAAAGAGCCCGGGCAGTTTAAGACCACCTGTAAGCTTACTCATTTCGTTGTTGACCATATCCCTCGATTGGTTGAGGGCGCCGTTGACCGCCGCCATAATAAGGTCCTGAAGTATGTCAACATCTTCAGGGTTAACCGCTTCCGGCTTTATTTCTATGGAGAGCAACTCCTGCTTCCCGTTTACTACCGCTTTAACCACGCCTCCGCCGGCGGTACAGTCAACCGTCCTGTTGCCCAATTCCTCCTGCATCCTGGCCATATCGGCCTGCATCTTCTGGACTTGTTTCATCATCTTGTTCATATTCATGGACACTGGCTATATCCCCCTAACAAATAAAATCATCTTGCATTCAATCGGGCTAACGCTTGTCGTCTATATTTAATCCAAACAGGCCCAGTGTGTCGCCGGTGCTCAACTCCTGTTCCCGCTTTGGCAGATTATAATGTTCCGGCGGTTTACCGCAGGTCAGGCGGAGATGCAAATCCTGTTTAAAGAAAGAAGTTACCAGTTTTAGAACCGCCTCCATTTTTTCTGTTGTTCCCAAATACTCCTTTAAAATTTCATTTTCTCTTGAAAAAGCGATTGTCAGGCAGCCTTCCTTATACTGTTCAGGCCAGCTTTTCGACAGGTACATGTAAATCGGCAAATTTGTTTTTTTGGTTATCTCAAGAAAATCAGCCCATTTTGAGGATATCTGGCTGAAGACTACTTTATCATCTGTGGCTTCAGGAGCTTTATTGATTTCCTCCTGTTCCAACAAGGGGTTTTCATCAACTCTAACTTCCTGCACCCTTTCGGCTGCTGCAGAAATTTCCAGTTCTGACAGGGATTTTTGATCCGCTCCGGGTACAGCCTGGTCAGACTGGTCCACGGGTGTTTTCCTGGCTGGTTTTTTCCGGCCGGCAGTTTCCTTCTTTGGAGGCTTGTCTTCCTTTATTTCCTTTATTATTTCTTCAACTATTCTCTCTGTTTTTTCTTCAACAGCCTTTTCTTCCTTGATGTCTGCTTTTTTAGCGGCAGAATATCCGTTGAAAGCGGATTTACGGATTAAATCAGAGATTTCCTCCAGTCTTACAACCCGCTGGACAAGGTCTAGATCAGGGCCGGAAGCTGCTGTCTGCGCGGCCCGGATCAGCGCTACTTCAAGAAGAATCCTGGGTTGAGAGCTCCATTTCATTTCCTGCTCGGTTTTGCCAAGCAGCTGCAGCAGGCCGAGCAGTTGCTCCCGTCCTAATATACCGGTTATGCCGGCGATACGTTCCCTTTCAGTTAAGCTTAACTCCTCCTTTGCATTGGGAGAAACAAGCTGTAAAAGTATTTTCCTTAAAAAGGCCATCAGCTCGCGGACAAAGGTGCGCAGATCTTTCCCCTGTTCCACCAGGGAGTTTACTATTTCAAGAAGGAGTTTGGTATCCCCCGAGCCAAGCGCACGGGCAGCCTTGTCCAGCAAATCTTCCCTTACCGTACCAAGAAGCTGATGAATGTCGTCGAGTGTAACTTTGCTGCCTCCTAAAGCGCTGACCTGATCCCAGATACTCAGGGCATCCCTTAAGCTTCCTTCTGAATAGCGGGCGATCAGGTAAAGGACGCCTTCTTCCGCCACGGCCTTGGTTTCCGCAATGACCTCCTGCAAACGGCCCAAAATATGCTGACTGCTCAGCCGGTGGAAATCAAACCTCTGGCAGCGCGACAGAATGGTCAGGGGAACTTTATTGGGCTCGGTTGTGGCCAGAATGAATACAACATGAGAAGGGGGCTCTTCCAACGTTTTGAGGAGGGCGTTGAATGCTTCCGTGGTGAGCATGTGCACTTCGTCGATTATATAAATCCTGTATTTGCCCGAAGCAGGCGAAAAACCAATCTTATCCCTCAATTCACGGATCTCGTCAATCCCCCGGTGCGAGGCGGCGTCAATTTCAATAACATCCATGGAAGCGCCTGTTGTTACCTCCCGGCAGTTCACACACACATTGCAGGGTTCAGCGCCGCTCCGCTGACGGCAGTTAAGAGCCTTGGCCAGGACTTTGGCGGTGCTTGTCTTACCTGTTCCCCTAGGACCGCAAAAAAGATAGGCGTGACTTGCTTTTTCCGCCAAAAGGGCGTTCTGCAGTGTTTTTGTAATATGCTCCTGGCCGACTATCTGCTCAAAAAGCTGAGGCCGCCACTTTCTATATAAAGCGAGATATGCCATATTAAAAAAATCCTTCCTCTTTCATCTTTAAAGGAAAGGAAGAGTTGCAAAAGGTACTATTATTACAAAGAACCACCTTTATAGGCAGCTCTTTTTAAAGATACTGGCCGTGCACCTGCCTCCGTGAAATGGCTTCCGGGCGAAACCTGTACTGGTTTTCTCTTGCCAGGCAACCTTGCGGCGCCCGGAGGTTCTTTCTTAGTGCTGCTTCCGTCAAGACCTGACACGGTTCAAAAGTCTCCGCCGCGCAAGACCCAACCGTCATCGCTCCTCGTAAACAGG
>LDZT01011785.1_pt1 | contig 17318 bp, 14 predicted proteins | sample 615521 | NCBI WGS metagenome assembly LDZT01 (sample SAMN03408292, study PRJNA278302) | terrestrial metagenome | isolation source: oil reservoir sample SB1 | place: USA: Alaska, North Slope, Schrader Bluff formation | collected 2011-09
ACCGACGCTGGTGAGGGGAAAAATGCTTGCAGGTGGGGGCGGACGGCCGCCCCCACCTGCAAAAGAACCTCCCTCTCCCAGCAGATTGATGCCGAAACAAGCGTGACTCGGAGCTGGGAGAGGGCAGGGTGAGGGTAAATTGAGATTATTTACATTGCAAAGCTTGGAGATAATCCATGGACGAGCGTTTTTCAGCCTTTTCATGCAACATGATTGACAAGAAGAGGATGAAGGTTAAATTTCCAAGAAAAACCGATACTGGCGACTTTATCCACTGAACAGGACATTTCTAAATTGCCAGCATTAGGACATTTCTAATTAGCCATGACAGTGAAAAATTAATCCAACCCTAAAAGCTTTGTAAGTTCAATTTCCTAACCCAGAGTGCAGATAGATTATACTTATAGCCACTATGAGCATGTATTGATTGGAGAGAATCTATGCCTGATCAAGAAAAATACAAAACCTGGCTAGAAAACATATTTCATCCCACAACAATAAAATACCCAGAGCGAAAAGCAGAATTTAAAACCTCATCAGGGATCCCATTGCCGGCAATAGTTCCACCTGATCAAATCAACCCCGATTGGTTTGACCTATTAGGTTTCCCTGGAGCATATCCCTTTACGAGAGGTGTTCAGCCGACAATGTACCGCGGCAGGTTTTGGACCATGCGCCAATATGCCGGCTACTCGAACGCTGAGGAATCCAACCGGCGCTACCGCTTCTTGCTCGAGCAGGGGCAAACTGGGCTCTCGGTTGCCTTTGACTTGCCCACGCAGATTGGCTACGATGCTGATGACCCGATTGCGATGGGCGAAGTGGGCAAGGTGGGCGTTTCGATTTCTTCCCTAGAGGATATGGAGACGCTTTTTAGAGACATCCCCTTGGATAAAGTCTCTACGAGCATGACCATCAACGCACCTGCGGCTATTTTGCTGGCGATGTATATCGCAGTAGCCAAAAAACAAGGCGTTAATCCGCAAAAATTACGCGGCACCATCCAAAATGATATTCTCAAAGAATATATCGCGCGTGGAACTTATATATTCCCGCCTGACCCCAGCATGCGTCTGATTACGGATGTCTTCCAATATTGCCGTGATGCTGTGCCAAACTGGAACGTGATCAGCATTTCGGGCTATCACATCCGCGAGGCTGGCTCTACCCCGGTGCAAGAGGTCGCTTTTACGCTCGCGAATGCCATCGCTTATATTGAAGCAGCCCTGAGGGTTGGTATGGAGATTGATGAGTTTGCTGGGCAGATTTCCTTTTTCTTCAACGCACATAACAATTTCTTCGAAGAAATTGCCAAGTTTCGCGCAGCTCGCCGATTGTATGCCAAGCTCATGAAAGAACGCTTCCATGCACAGAAGGATGGGTCCCAAAAACTGCGTTTTCACACCCAAACTGCCGGCTCAACGCTTACAGCGCAGCAACCAGAGAATAACGTGGTGCGCGTCACGCTGCAGGCGCTCGCTGCCGTGCTGGGTGGGACACAGTCACTGCATACAAACAGTATGGATGAAGCCCTTTGGCTACCGACTGAGAAATCCGTGCAGGTGGCATTGCGAACGCAGCAGATTATCGCCTATGAATCTGGTGTGGCCGATAGCGTTGATCCTTTGGCTGGTTCTTACTTAATCGAACACCTGACGGATGAGATCGAGGAACGCGCCCGCACATATATTGAGAAAATCGATGCAATGGGCGGAGCACTGCGCGCCATCGAAAATGGCTACATTCAAAATGAGATCCAGGAAGCTGCCTATGCCGCTCAACGCCGCTTAGAAAACAACGAGGACATCGTGGTGGGTGTCAATAAGTTCCAGCAAGATGAAGAGATTGTGCTCGAGCCACTGACCATTGACCCAGCGATTGAACTGGAGCAGCGCCGCAAATTAGCTGAGCTGCGGAAAAATCGCGACCAACAAAAGGTTGCTGAATTGAAAAATAGGTTAGAAGTGGCAGCTAAGAGGGATGAGAACCTGATGCCGCTCTTTATTGAAGCCGTTGAGCATAAGATGACCCTCGGAGAAATCTGCAATGTACTGCGCGGGGTGTGGGGCGAATATCGTGCGCCAACATTTATCTAAGGATGAAACATGAAACCAATCAAGATCAATCACGTTGCGATTGTTGTTAAAGATATTGACGCTGCGTTGGATTTTTGGCAGCAAGCTTTTGGGCTGAGGCTTGACCATGTAGAAGAGGTTCCCTCGCAAAAGTCTAAGGTTGCCTTTCTCCCCTTAGGCGAAAGCGAAATTGAGCTCGTGCAACCCACCACTACTGATTCAGGCTTAGCCAGTTTCCTTGAGAAACGTGGTGAGGGCATGCACCACGTGTGCATTGAGGTCGAGGATATCGACGCAGCCCTGGCTGAGCTAAAGAGTAAGGGTGTGCGGTTGATTAATGAAGTGCCCGAGGAGCTGCCTGGCCGCAAGATGGCGTTTATTCATCCCAAAGCCGCCAATGGCGTCCTGGTGGAGCTGTATCAGCTGACTGGAAGAGCATAAGTTCATATCGATATTGACCCACAAGCGCAAGCTTAAATCGTCATTTCTGACGTCAGCAAAGGAGAGCGGATGATTATTACCAACGGAAAAATTATCACGTGGGGGAAACCCAACCAGATTTTAGACGGCAAGGCGCTACATGTTGCCGATGGCAAGATCGTGAGCATTGCGGATGGTGCGGTGCTGCTAAGCCAATACCCTGAAGATGAGGTGCTGGATGCTGGCGGACAATATATCATGCCGGGCAACATTTGTGCACACACGCATTTTTATGGCGCTTTTTCACGCGGGATGGCTATTCCCGGCCCTGCACCGGCTAATTTTGTAGAGATTTTGCAGAGCTTGTGGTGGAAACTCGATAAAGCCTTGGATACCGAGAGTATTAAATATTCAGCGCTTGTCTGCCTTGTGGACGCCATCAAATACGGAACAACGACCCTGTTTGACCATCATGCTTCCCCAAATTATATCGAAGGTTCGTTGGATATCATCGAAGAAGCTGTGAAAGAAGCGGGCTTGCGTGCGTCGCTGTGTTATGAAGTGACCGACCGGGATGGCGAGGAACGAGCCACAGCAGGCATCCGAGAAAACGCACGCTTTATCCAAAAAGTCGCCAGTAGAAAGACCTCTCCGAGAATTCGGGCTCACTTTGGGCTGCATGCCAGCCTGACGGTTTCAGCGGATACCCTTGAGCGTTGTCTGCAAGCCAATCCTAACCAAGTTGGTTTTCATGTGCATGCAGCTGAGGGACAAGCTGATCAAGAGGATGCCTTGCGAAAATATGGCAAGCGGGTTATTGAACGCTTTTATGCTGCCGGCGTGCTTGGGCCGAGAACTATTCTGGCACATGGCGTGCATACCAATGCGCACGAGCATGAGCTTTTAGCCCAAACACATACCTGGCTGAGCCATCAGCCACGCTCGAACATGAATAACGCCGTGGGCGTTGCGCCCATCCCCGAGATGCTGGCCAGGGGCGTGCCCGTCGTGATGGGTAACGACGGCTTTTCGAATGCGATGTGGTCTGAATGGCAGGCAGCGTATTTTATCCACAAAGACCACTCGCACGATCCTCGGGTAATGAATGGCTTTGAGGTACTGAAAATCGCCGTGGAGAATAATGCCGATCTGGCTACGCAGACCTTTGACGGCTTGCGCATCGGCGAGATCTGCGAAGGCGCCGCGGCTGATTTGATCTTGGTGGATTTTCATCCCATCACCCCGCTCACAACGGGCAACTTGCCGTGGCAGATCCTTTTTGGCTTCCGCGATGGGATGGTGACCGCCACGATGGTGGATGGCAAACTGCTGATGAAAGACCGCCGGCTGCTCACCTTGGATGAGGCGGAAATCGCAGCTAAAGCGCGTGAACAAGCGCAAAAAGTTTGGGAAAGAATTCATTAATTTTGAGGAGTTATATGGCATTTACCATTGGCATTATCGGAGGAACTGGGCGTGAAGGCAAGGGTTTAGCGTATCGCTGGGCAAAAGCTGGGCATCACATCATCATCGGCTCGCGCTCGGAAGAAAAAGCTAAGGCAGCAGTAGCGGAGCTTTACCCAAGGCTGCCGGAAGGCGTGATGTTGGATGGCTGCCTTAATCAGGAAGCTGTGGAACGGGCTGACATTGCCGCCATCACGGTGCCGTTTGCAGCGCACTCTGAGACTTTAACAGCTCTCAAACCTGCTTTGGAGGGAAAGATTCTGATTGATGTGGTAGTTCCGCTCAATCCAGCCAAGGTAACGCGCGTCTCTATGCCGCCAGAAGGATCTGCCACGCAGCAAGCTCAGAAAATTTTGGGGGAAGGCGTCCAGGTGGTGGCAGCCTTTCACAACGTCTCATACGAAAGTTTATTAAAAGATGAAGAAGTGGCGTGTGACATTTTGGTTTGCGGTGGAAATAAAGATGCCCGCCGGCAGGTGCTCGGGTTGGTACAGGATGCCGGCTTGGTGGGCTGGGATGCCGGCCCGATTGAAAACGCCATGGTTGTTGAAGGGCTGACCTCGATCTTGATTGGCATCAACATTCAATATAAAGTTCCTTCAGCCGGCATAAAGATTACTGGCGTGCCGAGGTATGATGGCTGAGCCGCGCAGATTGATTTTGACTGCCATCCCGGGCTTGCCAGAAGTGCGGCCGGGGGATGACGTAGCCATGCTGATTGCCGCTGGCATTGAGAAGAGTGCTCTTAGAATCCAAGATAATGATATTTTTGTGATTGCCCAGAAAATCGTTTCCAAATCCGAAGGCAGGTTAGTCAACCTGAGCACAGTTCAGCCCAGCCCAAGGGCTCTGGAGATTGCCAAGACCGTAGAGAAGCGCCCGGAGCTGGTTGAGCTTATCCTGCAAGAGAGCAATTCCGTCTTGCGTATGCGGCCTGGAACGATCATCGTCGAGCACAAATCCGGGTTTGTGTGTGCGAATGCGGGCATTGATCACTCGAATGTACAGGGGGCTTGGGGAGACCCGTCTGATTGGGTGTTGTTGCTGCCTGAGGATGCTGACCGGTCCGCACATGCCATCCGCGCAGGTTTGGAAGCACATTTCGGCAAGCGCCTGGGCGTCCTCATCATTGACTCTTACGGCCGCGCCTGGCGCAACGGTATCATCGGGATGAGCATCGGGCTTTCGGGAATGCCGGCGTTGGTGGATATGCGCGGAAAACCGGACCGCAATGGTTATGCCTTGCGCGTGACGGTGATAGCGGCTGCTGATGAACTGGCAGCTGGCGCTTCGTTGATGATGGGACAAGCTGCAGAGGGCACACCCGTGGTGCTGGTAAGAGGTTTTCCCTACGCGTTAGTTGAAGACCAGGCAAGCCGCTTAGTTCGTTCGAAAGAATCTGACTTATTCCGCTAAATCAATGATAGATGTGAAAGCGAGGAAAGTAGTTGCTCTGGCTGGCGGTGTGGGGGGTGCTAAATTAGCTTTGGGCTTGCAATTAGCCCTTTCGCCTGGGAACCTAACCGTAATCGTCAACACGGGCGATGATTTTGAGCATTTTGGGCTTGCCATCAGCCCAGATGTGGATACGGTGTGCTACACCTTGGCAGGAAAAGTGGACATTGAGAAGGGTTGGGGCTTACAAGGAGAAAGCTGGAACGTGCTCACAGCATTAAAAGCACTTTCTGCACCTACCTGGTTTCAACTGGGGGATCGGGACCTTGCCACCCACATGGAGCGCACACGGCTGCTCCAAGCCGGCTGGAGCCTGAGCCAAATCACTGAGCACTTCTGCCGGCTGTGGGGTGTGTCCTCCCATGTGTTGCCGATGAGCGATCAACCCTTTCGGACGCTGATTCGCACCCAAGCGGGCGAGTTGCTTGCTTTTCAGGAGTACTTCGTGCGCGAACACTGCGAGCCGTCGGTGGCTGAGATTATCTTCCAGCACGCTGAAGGCATTTCCCCCGCGCCACAAGTGCTGTCATCCATTGAAGCTGCTGACCTGGTGGTAATCTGCCCCTCTAACCCCTGGGTGAGTATTGACCCAATCTTAGCGTTAACTGGAATTGTTCCAGCGCTCAAAATGAAGCCGGTTATTGCAGTTTCTCCGATCATTCAAGGGAAAACAGTAAAAGGACCCGCTGCAAAAATGGCGCAGGAGCTAGGGTTGGAAGCAAGCGCTGCTGCGGTTTTAGGGCATTATACGGATTTCGTAAATGGATTTATTTACGACCAACTAGACGGGGACATTTTCACATCTGATAATTATCCAGGTATAATTAAAAAAACAACAAATACCATCATGAAAAATGATGAGGACAAGCTTGGTCTGGCAATTGAGACCCTAAAGCTTGGCGAACGCCTCCTAGAAAACACGCAAAACAATGATTGATTGGGCTCTCATACCGGTAAAACGCTTCGATGCAGGGAAATCCCGCTTGCGTAAAGTATTTTCATCGCAAGAGTTGATCCAGTTGAACCTGTCACTTTTTCAATCAACTTTTCTGAAAGTCAAGGATAGCGGGCAATTTGACCACATCTTGGTGGTAAGCCGGGATAAGAACGCGTTAGCGTGGGCAGGAGCTAACCGTGGCGAATGCCTACTTGAAGAGGGCGTTGAAACCCTCAATTCTGCGCTTGCTCAAGGTTTGAAATGGATTTCAACGCACGGCGCGGGATCAGTTTTAATCTTACCAACGGATCTACCACTTTTGACCATCGATGATCTTTATGCGCTGTGTGCTTACCAACCCGACAAGCCTGGCATGTTGATTGTCCCCGACCAGGTGCAAAGAGGAACAAACGCCTTACTGCTCACCCAACCAGATTTAATCGAACCTCAATTTGGAACAAACTCGTTCCAGGCACATTGCCGGCAAGCTGAGCAACTTCACCTGCACCAAATCGTCTATTTGAACCAGCATATCCAACAGGATATTGATACGCCGGAAGATTTAGCACATATCCAAATATCATTTTTACTCAACTCTCCTATAGCGAGTGTAGAAAGGAATTTCAATGACTAATCGGGTTGCGCTTTATTTACAGGATGCGCATGATTTGCGCGAAGGATTAGATATCGTACGTTACGCTGAAGCCAAGGGCTTTGAAGCCGTTTGGCAAGCCGAGAGCCGCTTAGTACGAGATGCTATCGTGCCGATGGCGGCTTATGCTGCGGTAACCGAGAAGATTAAAGTGGCTTCAGGGGTGATCAATAACTGGACGCGCAATATCGGCTTGCTGGCAGCAACCTTCCTGACGCTGGATGACCTGGCACCTAACCGTGTGATTTGTGGCATCGGAGCCTGGTGGGATCCGCTGGCGAAAAATGTCGGCATCAACCGCACCAAGCCGTTGAAAGCGATGGAAGAGACCGTGACTGTGCTGCGCCGGCTACTCAATATGGAGCGCGTAACCTTTGAAGGCGAGTTTGTTAACGTGCATAATATCGAGTTGGACGTAGTACATGGGCGCAGAGAGCCGCGCAATGTCCCAATTTATATTGGCGCTACGGGTGAAAAGATGATGGAACTCGCCGGTTGGATCGCTGATGGCGTGGTGATGAATTATTGCGTACCCGTGGAATATAACGATATTGCTATCGAGCAGCTAATGGTGGGGCTGAAACAATCGGGGCGAAAGTTAGCAGACTTTGACCGCCCGCAGTTAGTGGTCTGCTCGGTGGATGAGGATCACGATAAAGCCATTGATACAACGCGTGAGCTTTTATGCCAATACTTAGCGCAGCAGCCCCATATCGCCAAAGCATCGGGTGTTTCTAAGGACGTGGTTGATAAGATCCAGACAATTTTAGGCTGGCCAGCCACCCATGAGCAAATTCAGAAAGCCAAGTATCTGGTCCCAGAGGATCTCATTGACCGCATTACAGCCAGCGGGACGCCTGCAGAAGCCAAAGCCAAAGTGCAAGAGTATATCGATCATGGCTGCACCTGCCCGATCCTTTACCCTGTGGGCGGGAGTGCTACTTTGCTGATCGATACATTCGCTCCAGAGGCTTGATGAAAAGGTTAGCCGACAGCTCAAACTGCTTTGTGTGCGGGCGTGATAACCCTTGCAGTTTGAAGATGACCTTTTACCTGGAGGATAGCGGAGAAGTGCATTCGCATTTTACGCTTTCGGATCATTATGAAGGCTATCCCGGAATAATGCATGGCGGCGTTATTGCAGCTATTTTGGATGAAGTGTGTGGACGTGCATTAACCGGCCATGAAGATGAGTTTATGATGACAAGCAAATTGGATTTGCGCTATCGTAAACCAGTACCCATCAATCAGCCATTGATGGCAAAAGCGCATCGCATCAGCCGAAAAGGAAGAGTAGGGATTGCCCACGGTGAGATTTTAGATGCGCGAGGCACGCTTTTAGCCGAAGCTGAAGGCGTGTATGTGCAAATTCCTGAGGAAAAAGTGAAGGAAATGGACCCTGAGAGGTCTGGATGGAGGGTTGAACCCGATGAAAAATGAGACGGCGGCTTACTTTCGGCCGAAAACAATTAGCGAACTTGAGGAAATCCTCTCGAGGGTTCAACGAGAGGTTAATTTCCTCTGTGGAGGCGACTATAACTTTGCCAGTTTAGACCAGTCCACACCCTTAGTTGATTTACAGAGCTTAGGATTGGACCAGATCATTTCTGACGGCAATGCGGTGGAGATTGGAGCCCTGGCAACTCTAGAACAAATCAAGGAAGCTTTCCAAGGTTGGGATAGCTTGCAAGAGGCGCTTTCGGTGGAAGCTGGCCTGAATGTACGCAACAGCCTGAGCTTAGCGAATTTCCTCCGGTTGGCGGATGGACGCTCGCCGTTGCTCTGTACACTGCTGGCGCTGGCGCCTACAGTCGAGATGCTGCCCTCCCGTATGAGCCTTTCCCTGGAAAAGTACCTCCAATATCGGCACGAAAATAAGTCCGAAATTGTTTCCAAAGTGACCCTAACCCTGCCAAGAAACTTAGCCTATGAGGCTATCGCTCGCACGCCAAAAGACCGGCCAATAATCTGCATGGCTGCCGCGCTGGATGACGCTGGAGGTTTGCGTGTGGTTTGCGGCGGGTTGCAGAGCGCTCCGGAGATTTTGGTAATAACGGATGAGCCTCAGCAAGCCTATGAATTAGTTAAGCAAGCCTATCAACAGTGCACTGATGCCTGGGCAAGTGCGGAGTATCGCCAAGCGATGAGCCAGGTGTTGCTAAGCCGGCTATTGCAGAGCCTTGGGCTCTCCAATTAGGATTGGAGGAACGATGAAAATCCAGCTTGAAATAAACCATCAAACTATTGAAGTCGAAGTTGTACCACAGGCGCGGTTGTTAGACGTGCTGCGCCAAGCTAACATCCTGAGCATAAAATCTGGCGGCTGCCAGCGCGGAGAGTGTGGTGTTTGCACCGTGCTGCTGGATGGTAAACCTGTCAATAGCTGCATGTTTTTAGCAGTCCAAGCCCAGGGGCATGCAATTGCCACGGTTGAGGCTGAAGGAGAATATGCCGAGCAGGGTTGGAAACAAGGCGCCGGCTTGAGTCCATTACAGCGTGCTTTTGTGGAAAATGGCTCAATCCAATGTGGCTACTGTACCTCAGCGATGGTCTTAGCAGCCAAAGCGTTGCTGGCACGCAATCCAGAGCCAAGCGAAGCAGAAGTGCGGGAAGCGCTTTCTGGTGTTCTCTGCCGATGTACGGCTTATGTGAAGCCAGTGGAAGCAGTTTTGCAGGCAACACAAATGATGCGGGGAGAAAAGGAGCAGACCACTCTGCCAGTCGAAGCATTAAAAATCGTCAAAGCTGATGAAATTCCGGAGACGGCAGTGGTCGGAAAAGCAGTGCCCAAAGTGGATGCCAGCAAACTCGTACAGGGCAAGCCAGCATTTACCGCGGATTTCATACCCGCTGGCACGCTGGTGGCAAAAGTGCTGCACAGCCCGGTGGCTCATGCGCGCATCAAGCGCATCGATGCTACCCGTGCCCGCGCACTGCCCGGTGTGGAAGCTGTGCTCACTTGGGAGGATATTCCACGCGTGGTTTACTCCACAGCGGGGCAGTCCGATCCAATTCCTGGGCCGCTGGATACTTTTTCTCTAGATAACAAAGTGCGCTTTGTTGGGGACCGGGTTGCTTTTGTGGCGGCAGAGACCGAAGCGATCGCCGAAAAGGCGCTTCACCTGATTGATGTGGAATACGAAGAACTGCCAGCCGTATTAGATTCACGCGAAGCGATGAAACTTGGCGCTCCAGTCATTCACGATGAGCCTGAATATGTCAATTTTGCTGACTCGGACCCAGCGCAAAATAAGGCAGCTGCCATCCGCATCGATATTGGCGATGTGGAGCAAGGCTTTGCAGAAGCTGACCGCATTTACGAGCAGGAATATGAGGTCCCCAAGGTGCAGCAGGCGCATATCGAACCGCATGTGGCACTTTCCTACTGGGATGCTGATGGCCGCCTGGTGATCTACTCCAGCACGCAGGTGCCTTTCCATGCACGGCGCATGCTAGCGCCCCTGCTCAAACTGCCAGTCAAGCGCATCCGCGTGATCAAGCCACGCATTGGCGGTGGTTTTGGGGGCAAGCAGGAAGTACTCATCGAAGATGTGGTCGCACACCTGACCATCGCTACGGGCAAACCGGTGCTCTACCAGATGAGCCGCGAAGAAGAATTTATCGCTTCCCGATCGCGGCACCCGATGCGCATCAAGATGCGCACAGGCGTAAAGCTGGATGGCACCATCACCGCCAACGAAATGATTGCGCTCAGCGATACTGGTGCTTATGGCTGCCACGCTCTCACCGTGACGGGAAATACCGGGCAGAAATCCATGGCGCTCTACGTGGGCGATGGAAAGTACCGCTTGTCTCCTAATATCCGCTTTTATGCTGATATTGTCTATACCAACACGCCGCCAGCCGGCGCTTACCGCGGTTATGGCGTTCCGCAAGGCTTTTGGCCAATCGAGCGGCACATGGAGATGATCGCCCGCGATTTGGGCTTGGACCCGCTCGCCTTTCGCCTAAAAAATGCCTTGAGGTCGGGGGAATATCAGCCTTTCAGCACAGCCTGGAATGAGGGGCGCGAACCTCGCCCTGAGATTGTAGAAACTGTTGGGCTGGAAGAGTGTGTGCGCCAAGGTGCTCAAGCCATTGATTGGGAGCATAAGTATGGAAACCCTGAATGGCACGAGGTTGCGGGTAAACCGCACTTAAAGCGCGGGATTGGCGTCGCCATGGTGATGCAGGGCACCGCAATCCCCTATCTGGATATGGGCGGTGCCAGCCTGAAGCTGAACGATGATGGCTCATTCAATCTGCTGGTGGGGGCGACCGACCTGGGCACAGGCAGTGATACGATCTTGGCGCAGATGGCAGCCGAAATATTGGGCGTGAACACAGAAGATATCGTTGTGTACTCCTCCGATACGGATTTAACGCCTTTTGATAAGGGTGCTTACGCCTCATCGACCACTTATATCTCTGGTACTGCAGTCATCAAAGCAGCCGCAGAGGTTAGCGAAAAGATTTGTGCACGCGCGGTAAAGATGTTCGCTGCAAATGGTAAAGTGGTAGCAGCAGACGAAATTACACTTAAGGAGGGGTGTGCTATAGCCCCCGATGGCAGCAGGATTACATTGGCAGAAATTGCTCTGGAGAGCTTACATCACTCCGAGCAGGAGCAGATTATGGCGGTGGCTTCCTACGTTTCGCCTAGCTCCCCACCGCCCTTTGCCGCGCAGTTTGCGACTGTCCTCGTGGATACGGAAACCGGGCAGGTGAAGGTGGAAGACTTAGTGATGGCTGTAGATGGGGGCGTGATTATCAACCCGGCTACAGCCTCTGGGCAGATTGAAGGTGGCATGGCACAAGCATTAGGCTACGCCGTCTGCGAAGAAATGCGCTATGATGCCCACGGCACGGCACGTGAAAAAGATTTAGTAGATTATCATATCTTCCGTGCAGATGAAATGCCCCACATGCAGACCATCTTTGTCGAAACCTACGAGCCTACGCATCCTTTTGGGGCTAAAGCTGTGGCTGAGATCCCTATGGATGGGGTTGCGCCCGCGGTGGGCAATGCGGTATTAGATGCTTGCGGAGCTCAGATTTACGCTAACCCGATAACGCCGGAAAAAGTCTGGGAATCCCTGAAAAGAACACAGAGAGGTTAATTTAATCGATGCCTATGTTCGGAAATTTTCAAAAAACCTCTGATCGTATTTTTGTGATTGGGCATATTAATCCAGATACAGATACGGTTGCTTCCGCGGTCGGTTATGCTTGGCTGCTCAGCGAACGGGATGGGTTAAATGCTATTCCAGCTAGGGCTGGTGCCCTTAATCGTCAGACCTCTTTTGTTTTTCAGCTCTTACAATTGGAAGTTCCAGTGTTATTAACGGATGCTTCGCCGCGCTTTGAGTCGGTGATGCGCAGGCTGGATGTGGTCTCGCCAGAAAAATCGCTCAACGAAGCCTGGTCGATCCTTACGCGTACAGGCGGGATTGCACCGGTAGTTAATTCTGATGGCACCCCGTATGGAATCATCACCGGATCGAGCATTTTTGACTTCCTACGCGATTTGATGGGACCGCATCCACGTTATAAGGATATGACGTTAGAGCAGCTTTTAGATATTCCCTGCCGGGAGGCTGCAACGACGGACATCCCAAAATTCCCCGCAGGCACGCGTATCAAAGATGTGATTAACCGCCTATTGCGCATGGAGCAAAATGAATATTGGGTTGTGGATGAGAATGAGCGCTACTTAGGTGTTGTTCGCCAGCGAGACTTGTTAAATCCGCCAAGGATTAAGGTTGTCTTAGTGGATCATAATGAGCCGCAACAAGCAATTGCATCGTTAGAGGAAGCAGAGCTACTTGAAATCCTTGACCACCACCGCTTAGGGAACCAGTCAACGCATAGCCCGATTAAATTCACGGTAGATATTGTTGGAAGCACTTCCACATTGGTCTCCGAGCAAATCGAAGACGCAGGTTTGAGTGCGCCTCCCTCAATTGCGGGTTTACTCTTGGCGGGGCTGCTTTCGGATACGCTGATTCTCAACTCACCTACAACAACAGACCGCGATCATCAAGCTGCTGAAAGGTTAGCTCGGTGGGCATTTGTACCCGGTTCTCCATTGGAAGATGAAAATATTCGCTCTTATGGCGAGAAAATAATCAAAGCAGGTGCAGGGCTTTCCACCCAAGACCCAGACGAATTGGTTAGAACGGACATGAAAATCTACGAAACAGCTGGGTATAAGTTTGCTATCGCCCAGGCTGAAACTTCGGATATCTATGAAATTGGAGATTACATCGACAAACTTAAACAAGCCTTGCAAAACCTAATAAACCAGAATGGTTTAGATTTTGCTGGCTTGATGGTCACGGATGTGGTTATGGGGTCCAGCCGGCTCATATTTGTCAATGCGCCATCAGCGCTGGAAGAATTGCCTTATAGACCCCTGCCAGATGGCACACTTTTTGCTGAAGGTGTCGTTTCCCGTAAAAAGCAGCTTCTGCCAATTGTACTTTCGCTCTTAGAGGTCTAAATGGATGAAGTTCTGGCCAAATTAGCAGAGTGCAATCGACAAGGAAAGCCAGTGTGCTTATGTGTGATTGTGAGAACCGAAGGTGCAGTACCTAGGCACGCTGGCAGCAAAATGCTGGTCTTCCCTAATGGAGAGACCATGGGTACGGTTGGAGGTGGGGGAGTGGAAGCTGAAGTGACACAGGCTGCACTAGAAGCTCTGCGCACCGGCAAACCAGTCCTTCTACATTACTCACTCAAAGCCCAAAACGAAAGCTCAGTTGGTGTTTGCGGTGGAGAAGAAGATATTTATCTCGAGCCTTTTTTGGCTAAACCCAAGCTTTTGATCATCGGAGCGGGGCATGTGGGCAAGTCGGTTGCCAAATTTGGTCAATGGCTGGGCTTTCAAGTGCTTGTTTCGGATGACCGCGCTGAGCTATGCACGCAAGAGGAATTCCCTGAGGCAGACCAGCTTTTTGCAGTTCCCATGCAAGTGATTCCTGAGCAGGTCGAGATTGACACGCGGACTTATATTGTTATCGTCACCCGGGGCAGCGAAGTGGATGTGGCTGGACTGCCGGCACTCTTGCAGACTCAGCCCGCGTATATCGGACTGATTGGTTCGCGCCGGCGCTGGGAAGCTACCCGCCAAGCTTTGCTTGCCCAAGGCATTTCCGAGGAAGATCTCAAGCGCATAAAGTGCCCGATTGGTCTAGATATTCATGCTGAAACCCCGGATGAAATCGCTATCAGCATATTGGCTGAAATCATTGCGCATAAAAATGCACCGAAAGACACACTTATGCAGTGAAGGAGTATTTATGTGGAAACATTATCGCATTATTGAGACAACAGAAGAACTCGTTCAGCAATTAGCTCACCCCCAAGGTCCAACCCATATCATCGCTGGTGGAACCGATTTGATGGTCGAGATCCGCAATGGGAAATGGGTTGATTTGGAAACAGTTTTAGATATATCCAGGATTAGTGGATTAGATCAAATTGGAAAAGATGAAAGCGGGTTGATTCACATTGGGGCACTCGTCACGCATAACGATGTAATCCGTTCGCCATTGCTGCGAGAGTATGCTTTTCCGTTAGTCCAGGCTTGTGCCAGTGTGGCAAGTCCACAACTTCGCAACCGCGGAACTGTGGTGGGAAACTTGGTAACTGCCTCGCCAGCCAACGATACGATTCCGCCACTTATAGCGATGGGAGCAAGTTTAGTCTTAGCTTCCTTGGCTGGGGAGCGTGTGGTGCCATTGGATGAGTTTTATATCGGCGTGCGTCAAACGGTACTGCGACCAGATGAATATGTGCGTGAGATCGTCGTTCCTCAGCTGAAATCGAACCAAGCTGGCAGCTTCAAGAAATCTGCTTTACGTCGTGCTCAAGCTATAGCGGTTACGAATTGTTGCGTCCTGCTTACCGTTGAGGATGGGATCGTTCAACAAGCTGTAATTACTTTAGGCTCTGTAGCCCCCACAATTATACGTGCTCCCGAAGCTGAAGCTTATTTAGTAGGCAAGCGCTTGGATCCAAGCTTTATCGCAGCGGTAGCTAGCATTGCTGCGCAGGCTGCCAAGCCAATCAGCGATATTCGGGCGTCGCAAGACTATCGGAGTTATACCCTTAAGGTTCTCGTTGAACAGGCACTTGAGGAAGTGATGTTGGGTAGACAAAAAGAAAGTATCCCGGAAAAAATTGCCACATTAGACACCAAGGAAGGCTTCCAAACGCATCCAGCCGAAAGCTGGGATGGCGAAATGATCAAGACGAATATTAATGGCCAAGAATATACGATATCAGGGTATGCAGACCAAACCCTACTGAGCCTGATCCGTGATCGCATTGGGCTAATGGGCACCAAATCCGGCTGCGAAGAAGGTGAATGCGGTGCTTGCACCGTATTTTTAGACGGCAAGGCAGTGGTGAGCTGCTTGGTACCAGCTCCGCGAGCCCATGGCGCACGCATTACGACAATCGAAGGCATTGCTGCGCCGGACGGAGAACTGCACCCTGTGCAGGAAGCTTTTGTGGAGCATGATGCTGTGCAATGTGGTTATTGCACACCAGGGTTTGTGATGTCGGCAGTGAAATTACTTCAAGAAATCCCTAATCCGAATCGAGAGACAATTCAAAACGCAATCGCTGGTAATCTCTGCCGCTGTACAGGGTACTATAAAATCATTGAGGCGATTGAATCAGCCAGCCTGAAAGTGAAGGATTAACCATGGAAACCATAGGAAACTCAATCAAACGCGTGGATGCGGTTGCTAAGGTGACGGGGAAAGCAAAATTCCCTGGCGATTTCCAATTTACTGATCAGCTAACGACGAAAGTGCTCTTTGCCGGTAGACCGCATGCGATTATTCATTCTATCAATATAGACAAAGCATTAGCGATTCCAGGCGTGGTGACTATACTAACCGCCAAAGATGTGCCCAATAACGAATATGGGCTTTCTATTCCTGACCAGCCAGTACTTTGCGGTCCGGGTTCTAATAAAGAATTTGCTGATCGTGTCCGCTTCGAAGGGGATCAGGTAGCTTTAGTGGTTGCTGAAAATGAGCAGATTGCCACCCAAGCATTGAAAGCCATTGAAGTCGAATATGAAGATTTACCCATCACAAGTACGTTAGATGAAGCCCTGCGTGAGGATGCCTTTATCATCCACCCAGAATTGGACAGTAATGTTTTTCACCATAATGTGGTGCGCTTTGGGAATGTGGAAGAAGCTTTCAAAAAGTGTGCAGTCATTGTAGAGCGGGAGTACCGCACACCCGTGCAAGAACACGCTTACCTTCAGCCTGAAGCTGGGGCAGCTTTTATCGATAACGAAGGACGCATCACCGTAATCGTTGGTGGACAATGGGCACATGAAGATCAAGAGCAAATTGCGCATGCTTTGAATATGCCCTTAGATAGAATTCGTGTTATCTATCCCTACATTGGCGGTGCTTTCGGCGGCCGCGAGGATATGTCTGTGCAAATTATCTTAGCTCTGGCAGTGCAAAAACTGCACGAAATGGGCATTGACCGGCCGGTACGGATTGTGTGGAGCCGGGAAGAATCGATTATTGGGCATCACAAGCGCCATGCATATTACCTCAAAGCCAGATGGGGTGCAGATACTGATGGCAAGATTTTAGCCGCTCAAAACTGGGTATATGCTGATGGTGGTGCTTATGCCTATACTTCAACTAAGGTGTTAGGCAATGCCACATTACTTTGCACAGGACCTTACGAGATACCTAACGTGAGCACAGATGCTTATGCGGTGTATACCAATAACATTCCCGCAGGTGCTTTTCGCGGTTTTGGTGGTCCGCAGGCAACCTTTATGGCTGAAATGCAAGTGAACGCTCTGGCTGAAGCTCTTCAAATGGATCCTATTGAGTTCCGCATGCGCAACCTGTTCAAAGAAGGTTCGCTGCAATCGATGGGGCAGCCTATTCCCAAAGGCGTCAGCATCCGTGAGGTTGTGCGCCGCTGTGCGCTCAAGGCTGGCTGGCAGGAGACACCTTCTGGCTGGCAGCGGCCAGAGCTTTCCGCTTCAGAAGATGTGCATATTCAGCAAGGGTTGGGTTTTGCTTGCGGGTATAAAAACATCGGTTTTTCCTTTGGTGCACCAGAAAACTGTGGAGCGACGATTATACTTTCTGGTGGAGAGGAAATCGAACAAGCGCAACTTTATCATGCGGGCGCGGAAGTTGGACAAGGTTCACACACCGTTTTTGCTCAGTTCACAGCCGAGGCTTTGGGCTTGCCGGTGGAGAAAATCGAGCTGCACCTTTCAGATACGGCGACCTCACGTGACTCTGGCAGCGTTTCG
>LDZT01012131.1_pt1 | contig 17316 bp, 15 predicted proteins | sample 615521 | NCBI WGS metagenome assembly LDZT01 (sample SAMN03408292, study PRJNA278302) | terrestrial metagenome | isolation source: oil reservoir sample SB1 | place: USA: Alaska, North Slope, Schrader Bluff formation | collected 2011-09
GTCGAAATATGTATTTTATACAATAATTATTTGACAGTCCTTATAAAATAAAAAACCCTTACAACCACAGTAAGGGTTTCCATATTCTGGTGTCGGAGGGCCGTACCTTACGGTAACCAAAATTATCCCCCACGTGCCGCGTACCCCACCAAGTTTCAAAAAGAGAGGATAAATCACACTCCAGTCATTAATCGAGGTTTTTGTCCACATTTAATAGCCAACAGGTCCAGGCTCCTGTCAGGCCTTTTTCACAATTCCCGGTAGGGTGGAGGGTTATTATCGTCTTGGGGCGGGCGGGGCCACGCCAGTTCGAATAACCGGCAGAAGAATCAGCAGGCGCAGGCGCGCAGTGCTCCCCGCTCACCGAAATCTAAGCCCGCATGCCGTCGGAAGAGGGTAGAAAAGCGCGGGCAAGATCGACCCAGGCGGCGGTAGTGAGGAATAAATAAAGGGCGGCGGCCTGCCGACCCCTGTCGAAGCGGCGCCGCTCCTGTGGCAAATAAAAGTGGCCGAGGAGAAGTGCCTTCGTCGAAAAAGTGGCACGAGTGATATATTTGGAAGGAAAAAGAAAGTTAGTGGAGAATGTACAATATTAAGGGATTTGACGAATAGCAAGGTTCTTGTATTAAGTCGTTGCAGGAACCTCTTCGACTTTGCGCCATCTGAAAAAAAGACAGTTCTCGCCGCAAAAAGGGCCCTCCTTTACACAAAAGAATGGGTACAAAAAAAGAAAAACTTAGAGGTGGAAATAAGAATGAAACTCCAACCAAACAAGACTGACCTTGCTGTGGCAGTTTCTAAAGGAGTGCTGGGCACAATTCCCGTTATCGGCCCGCTAGTGGCAGAAGTTGTTGGCACCTTGATCCCCGACCAGCGTCTTGATCGTATCCAGCGGTTCCTTGAGAAGCTGGAGGAAAAGGTCAGAGAACTTGACCGAAAAAGGATAGAGAAGGAATTCCGCAATCCTGAATGCATCGACTTGTTAGAAGATGGCTTCTACCAAGCTGCACGCGCTTTAAGTGAAGAGCGCCTTGAGTACATCGCCAACCTTGTCGCAAAAGGGATCTCAAAGGAAAATACGGAGTACATCCGATTTAAAAAGATGTTATCAATTCTCAGCAGCCTCAATGATATAGAAGTACTGTTTCTGATCATGTACGGTCGCTTCGAGATCGGTGACCGGACCTTCATGGAACAACATAAAGACGTACTTAGCCCCAGGGTTGCTACGCTTGGTTCTTCAGAGGAAGAGGTAGAAGCGGCTTTCATTCAGGACAGCTACAAGGCACGTCTGGTGGAATTGGGTCTTCTGCGGCCGCGGTTCAACCGTCCTCGCAAAGGCGAATTACCGGAATTCAATGATAAAACTGGGATGCTTAAGGCATCAGGGCATGAACTCACCTCGCTCGGCCATATGTTGCTGAAATACATCGGCCAACCCACGTCATAAACAAGAAAAGAGAGCTGTAACAAGTAGGGGTGGGCTCATTTTTGTCCCCTATGAAAAATGAAGGTGGTGAGAAAAGCGTGAACGAATCAATAATAACTGTTGTTAGCTTGCTAAAAGAAAATTCAGAAGGTTTTACGGTACATGAGATTGCCCAGCGCTTAAAAAAACAAGGGAAAATTGTGCAGGAGCCGGAACTGCTGAAATGTCTTAATCAGGCCGTAAAGGAAAATTTCGTCGAGCAAAACGTTATCCCGCTCAGTACAGGCAATGATACCTCGGTAAGGTACAAACCGGGGCCTAAAAAAGTGCCGCCAAAATGGTTATTTGCAGGCCCGATTGTTGAAGACTTCGACTACAGCAGGGACCTCAGAGATTGGATCTATTATGGAATTTTTTATGAAGCTCCCCTGACCATAACATGTACACACAAAGGAACAGGAGAGCCGTCAGAGGTCTTAGTAAGACTTACCGCGCATAACTATGGGGATCCGCATGGAATTGGAAAGTGCGAAATTTGTGGGAGAATTTACTGGTTCGAAATCAAGAGGAGAAAATAAACATAGAGAAAGAGCACTGCGGTTTTTTTGATTTTTTCAGAAACATATTTTCCAAGAGTCAGCGTTGACGCGGAGGGCGTTGCTCCGGATCGCCGGGCAGCGCCTGGCATAAAAGGTAGATCGCGTTCTGCCCGGCGTGAATGAAGGGCTTATGGCCCTCCCGGCCAACCTGCGCCTTTAAGCACACCCCATGCCCTCCAGGCACACTCCCGTGCTGCAGCAGTCGTCCCCGCCGCCGGCTGCGCCGTTATCTAAGCGTGGGACAAATTGCACCGGTCGGTCGCTGTAACCGAACCCGGCTTTTTCCGCAGGCAAGCGGGACGCGGGGCGGTAGCTCCCACCGCCCCGCATGTAAACCTCGTTAAAACTACGCCTCCCAGGCGATCACCCCTTCGCGAAAATGATACCCAAAAAGGTGGCGCCTGTCAACTATAATTGTACTTGACAATCTATGGCGAGCATGTTATTTTTAAATTGGCCGGATAAATTCCGGTTTTTTTGCTGTGGTGGGGGTCCGGCCATCCCTGCCGCAGCGAGAAAACAGTAGGAGGTGGAAAGAATGGCTGTCAATAAAATCGCCAGCGGGACGGTACTGAGCCTGGAACTGCAGATAGGGGTTAATGCCCAGGGCAATCCTGTGTACCGCGATAAGAATCTGAGGAGCATTAACGTTGCTGCCGTTGATCAGGATCTGTTTGACGTGGCCCAAGCGCTGGCGGGTCTGCAGGAGTACACTTTGAGCAAGATCGGCCGCGTGGACAGCGCCCAGTTGGTGCAGGTGTAATGTGACCTGATGTTTAAAAAGGAGGTGAAAAAGGATGGCGACTACGCAGACTTTGCGGATGGTCTTTAAGAACGAAAATGGCAATAATTTTACGATCAACCTGGATAATCCGCGGGATAATGTAACTACTGCCGAGGTTACTGGCGCTATGGATACCATAATCGCCAAGAATGTGTTTTTAACTACCGGTGGAGCATTGGTTTCCAAGCAGGACGCCCAGATTATTGATCGTACTGTAAATGATTTATACACCCCGTAATAAACCAAAAACTTATCGACTGTGGAGGGTGGGGGAGAATGCCCCCACTTATTATTTTTATGCGAGGTGATCCTTTATGCCGGTTAGCGCTATAAAGTTTGACAGTGATCTTGTCTTAAAGGTCCAGACCGGGACGAATCCGGAAGGAAATCCGATTATCAAACTAAGGCGTTACTCACGAGTTAAGCCAGATGCAACACATGAAGCAGTTCATACAGTTGGCCAGGCTATAGCTTCTCTACAAATTCACTCCCTGGTTGAAATTGTCAGACAGGATGACTTCCGCCTGGAGGTGATCTAATTGACAGCTACCTATCTTGAAATGGTTTTCCGTAATCAGCAAGGTAATTTAGTAATCATTCGTGTAATTGATCCCAGGGAGAATATCACTCCTGGAGAAGCGTCGAACGTAATGGACACAATTCTTACCGAAAACATTTTTACCAGCTCAGGCGGAGATTTGATAGAGAAAGTTGAAGCACGAATCATTGAGCGAATCTATACCTGGATTAATGTAAGTGGTTAGGAGGGATAATTATGGAGGAATATTTTAAACTGGCCGCCAATTACGGTTTTCCAATGGTGGTTACTTTTTACCTCTTGCTTCGGCTTGAGCCACTTATCAAAGAACTGCAAAAAACGGTCAATGTACTAACAATTGTTGTAGCCAGACAAGGCGGGGTAGATATTGAAGAGGCCCGGCGGATAGCAGGCGCAGATAATGCTTGACCGGGGCTGTAGAGGGGTTGATGTCAGGGATCTGCAACATAACTTGAGAATCCTGGGCTTTGATCCCGGTCCCGTAGATGGAGTTTTTGGCCGGCTGACCGAGGAGGCGGTAAAAAGCTTTCAGGAATACTGCGGTTTAACCGTTGATGGAACCGTAGGTTATCAGACGGAGCAGGCATTGTTCTCCCTTTTGCCCCACGAGCCCAACCGGCAAAAGCAGTTAAGCGAACACTTCAAGGAATGGGAATTCCACTGCCGGTGCGGGTGCAGCATGGTCATGGTCAACGTGCGGCTGGTCATAATGCTTGAGGGGCTGCGTTCAGTGCTGGGCGGTAAACCAATCATCATTACTTCCGGCTACCGCTGCTCGGCGCACAACCGGGCCGTTAGGGGAGCGCCGAAAAGCCAGCACATGAAGGGCAACGCGGCGGACATTGTAGTGGCCGGCGCCGCCCCGGAGGATGTTGCGGCCGCCGCGGAGGCGCTGGGTTTCCCCGGCGTGGGGAGGTTGCGCAGGGTTCACGCACGTGGACGTGCGGAGTGGCGGTTGGGCAAGGTGGGAGGAATAATTGAAAGCAGCCTGGATGATGAAACACAAAAAGAGCTGTTTTCATCAGATTGGGCCTTCCGATGGACGTGTAGAATTCCGGATGTGAGGTTGTTCCTTGAAGTGGAAGATTAAGACCTGGCGGGGGCATCAATTATTTGGTAGACCCTCAATCGAGGGTGGGGCAAAAAATTTCACTCTACGCTTTTAGTTTTGCGGGTTTTAAGTGTGCTGGTTTTTAGTCTTGTTGGGGCTGTTTTGCCGGAAGGTGGGCTAACGGAGTGCCGTATTTAAAATAAAGGCACTGATCCGCAGCCCTTGTTTTGAAAACTCTTTAGCTTGGGCTTCAAACTCAGCTTTCGCTTCCGCCCTGCTTAGTCGGGGCGCCAGACTTTTTCGATAATCTTTGTCGTCCCACTGGACACAAGCAAACCACCCAATGAGGTACAACCCGTATTGGCAGCGGTTATCTTTAAGGTAGCGGTCCACGAGCTGAGCTTTCATCGCTTCCTCCAATTCGCGGTTCCAGCAGCCTTTCACTTCAATGATGGCCGATATACGATCATATACTTCTCCGTTCGGGCCGCGCACAACGGTATCCACGTGAATATCTGTTCGTTCTCCGGTTCCCGGTCCCGCGCCGCGGCGAATTTCCACCTCACGGTTAAAAATGATGCCCCTCTGCCTGAGGTCCTCGTCCAGATGCCTCTTCACGTAGTCGGATAACCTGTCCTCATCTTTTGGGCGGTAAACAGTTTTCTTATCTGCCTTACATTCATTCCACAGATCGACTGCAGCGGGCGTTTCGCCCTGCAGTTTTGCTTCCAATCGATTAAGGGATTCCATCAGCACGCCGAGAAGCTGATCTCCGTTTTGAACCAGGCGATCCTGCTGGTTGGCCGCGATGCGCAAAATATCCCTCGGACGAAGCGGTGTCCATGCCTGGCGCAGGGTAATCTCCTCGGCCGTCAGAACCGAGTATTTCAGCCAGTTTATTTCGGGCAACTCGCGGGCGGCCCTCATGATTTCTTCGCAGGCTTGATAAGTGCCGCGATTTTTAAGGTGGTTTAAAATGGCGTTCCTCCAGTCGGCAACGCTTTCTCGGGGGCCGACCCGGTAAGCCTCTTTGTGAACGGGATCTTCGGCGTACGGGAACTGGCGCACAAGCCAGATGTATAAATCCGCAAGCTGCCCTTCCGTAAGCTTCTGTCCGACGGTGGCGGCGTGCCGATCATGATCCTGCGCTACAGCCGAAATCACTTCCCGCCCGAACCCGGCGTCTCCTTGAATGGCCGGCCAAACGACCGGCCAGCCGGCATCCTCGGTATGGATCATGAGCAAGCCGGCGGCGGCAACTGCCCTTGAACGTTCTTTCTCGTCAGAGGGAGCCGGCACAGATATAAGTGATTCGGCAAAGGCTCTACCCTCATCAATATTGTGGGCCATTAGGTCGCCGAGCAGGCAGCCCATGCATTTTGGCTTTAATTCCTCGTCCTTAACTTTGGCGAGCAGAGCTTTAGCGAGTCGTTCGTCCCAGCACTTTTGCACCATGCGGGTAACGAAAATATAGTCGCCTTCCGCATTTTCCTTATCGATCATTAAAAGTAGTGTTTTGATTATCTCTTCCGGGGCGTGGCGGTAGGCCATTTCGACCAGGGTCAGATGCGGGCTTTCGTCTTCAAAGCCGCCTAGCACAGGGTAGGCGATAATAATCGGCGCCCATTTCTGCCAAGTATCGGCGGGTAGCTCAGAAAGAAAATGAGGCTCTTCTTGCAGAAGCAGCAGCAGAGCCCTGTAGCCAGCAAACGTCGGGCAGTGCAGTGTATTTTTTCCCAGCCACTTGGGGGTTTCTGGATCCTGTTCGCGCACATATCTCTTTGCCGCCTCGACCACTCTCTTCCTAGTTGTGGAGTCAGCCGCTTTCCATCCAGGCAGAGCGGTGAGGTCAGGTTCAAGCTCTTTACCGTAGTGGGTGTTGTCGGAATCGAGGGTCATCTCCCTGTTCAGGTGCCACCATGTCGCCGTATCTCCAGATTCGCATTTATCCAAGAGTAAAGAAATGCGCTCTTGCGGCGGCGGCTCTAAAAGCCGTCGTTTTTGGCGTCTCTTCTGCCGTTCTTCTGTTTCTAAATAATCTTTTCTCATTTGCTCCGCTTCGGGCGAACCCAGTTCGACGGGCTTAAGAAACCACGCGAATTTCTCAGCCAGGATCGGGCTGGCTTGACTGGCGTAAAAAACGGCATCTAAATGTGCCGAATCGCGGGGATCAAACACCCTCTCGATCAAGTGGGCCCAGGACCGCTGGTCGTTTTCGGTTTTTGATTCTTGCAGGCGCTCGATCATCCACGCAAGGTCTTTACTTAAAGCAAACGGGACCCTGTAAACCAGCCGGAAGGAGTCATTTTGGGGATCATGAAGCATGGGAACTGCCGTTTCAAGGAATCTGCGGCGCCTGCGGTCGTCATTGCCCACCATTCTTTTCAGTTCTTCCGATTTCAAAGGATCTTTAATAATCTCATAGTAATCTTTCGTTCGTAAAAGGGCCGTCCTTGCAAAAGCGTCCAGTACGCCCGGCGAATCAAGTGAATTCCATGCCCGCAGAATTATTTCGTCCGCAAGACCTTCGAAAGGGGACAGCATCCCGCGTTCCGACAGGTGTTTCTCAACCCACTCGAGCGCTACCGGCAAATCGAAAGGTTTGATGTGCCGGGCAACTTCGTTGGAAAGAAACGTGTCGTAGGCCCCAATAAAATCTTCTCGCTTGGGCGGAGTGAGGCTGGCGAACAATTCTTCTGCCGTGATGTGATCCGGCCATAATGCCCGCAGCGCGCAACCTTTAAGTCTGTCTTTGGGGTCATCTCCGGCATCGCCGACGGCCAGGGGCTTCAACTTTGCCTTTGTCGGCCCATCCCCGATGCGGCAGACGGCGTAGGCAGCGTTGACCTGTACGGGCAGTTGCTGGGACGGATCTAATGCAATTTCCACGAGATCTTCTTGAAGCTCTCTCAGTTCGCAGGCTTCCGCGATATCCACCGCTACCCGCCGCACGATGACGCCTTTGGTCTCGTCGCGGATGTAAGGCCGGAGCTGCCCGGCCAAGCCGGGATGAGCGAGTTTCCTGTATCGCCTGTGAAGGTTCCGGTCGAGATCCAAAAGTTTTTCTTCGTCATAAAGTTTCAGGAGGGCCCCCACCAGGAGTTCACGTTCTTCTGCACTTGTGGTCGCAACATCGCTCTGGAGCAACACTTCGGGGTCCGCCTTCATGACCTCCGAAAAAACGCCGGGCGCCATGACGGCCAGCCAGGCGGCCGTTTCACGCAGTTGCGAGACGATTTTTCCTTCTGATGCGCCCGGGTGAACGATCAGGCTCATTATTTGGGTGAGTGGAGCCTTATGCTGAACGAGGTACCACGCCGCAAGGAACTCCGCGTAAGTCTGGTGCGCCCAACCCAGGCGATTCGGGCCGCGGGAAGAAAACAACCCGGTTCCCAGTGTTTCTCTGACGGCGGCTTCGCCGACTTCAAATTGCCGACCGCTTGAACTCTCACTTCCCCCAACAAACTCTTTTACCGTAACGTCCCCGTCAGGGACGTTGCCCCTGTCCAGGCCGCCCCAAACGGAACTCTTGTTGGCGAAAATGGAAACGGCCGCGATTCGCGCCGCCACCGCCAACCGTTGCTCGGCGCTTAAATTGCCGACTAGCCCTGCCTCGCGGCGTGTCTCGCTCGGCTCTTCGCAGAGGAGAAGACAACCTTTACGGTATAATTCCGCTCGGGTGCGCGGGAACTCGCCTTTTCTCCTGTAAGTATTGATCAGGAATTGGAGCGTAACCGATTTAATCGCCAGGGGTACGGCTTCCCGTCGGTCGATTTCTTCCAGGAAGGCTTTGGGATTCAAGTCGCTGTTCTCTGCGGCCTCAATCACGTCAACCCGGCGCAGCGGGGCCAGTTCATAAACGTCTACGGCATCTTTACCCCATAGTTGCTTTAGCCTGCTTTCCAGGCTATTTGGCCAGTCCGCCGTCCGGCAGACGACGCGCAAGAAAAGTCTCTCGACGGGACAATTCCTAAATTCTTCGTCAAGCACGGCTTCCACCGTATTAATTGGCAGCGGGCACTCGTCAAGGCTGTCGAGGAACAGGTGCAGTTGGTGGTCACCATTCAGCCAGGGCTGGAAAGTGTAGTTTTTAAAGAGTTTTTCTTTCAGGCCGACATCCGATGAACAGGCCCGCAGATCGACCCAGAAAGTCACGCCTCCCGCTTTAGTAACCTGTTCGTCAATCAAACTTCTTTGTAGTTCCATCGCCGTCGATTTTCCGATCCCCGGCTCGCCGAGCAAAACCAGGCAGGGAACCTCCTTGATGGATTCAAACGGGACCAGGTCAGGGTTTAAAAACTTTCCGTACTCTGGATCTAGGTCAAGTAGGTAGCCTCCATCGGCCAGGCTGATGTTACTTGTTCGCGGACACCAAAATCGCTTCCAGTTATACTTTTGTTCCGTCATCGTCACATTCCCCCGGCAATGCGATTATTGTTGAAGACTTAAAAATATACGGTTTTCTTAAGTTTCCGGCCAAGTCCCTTCGCCCTGGAACAGACCTACCGGACGGAAGTTATGAGGATGGTTATTTCACAAACTGACATTAGCGGTCTCATCTTTTACGAAGGGTTTTTACGGGCGTCCTTTTGGCTTTTTCCACCAAAGAAGCAGGAATTTATCTGAAATATTTTAGGTCGGTGATTTTCTATCTTTATGTCAGGTTAAAGTGCAACAATCGCTTTGGGCATTTTCATTTCTTGCTTTGTTAAGGATTCGACTCAAACCCGGTTATTCCCTTCTTCTGACAGTTTTTCTTCGAAAAAGTAGACGAAGGGAGAAAAATTAAAGAAGTTGAAAATCGGCGGAGAATGGAATAAGGCATCTTGGTTATTTAGGGAGAGTCTTTTTTGTTCTAAAACTTTTTGTGCGTGAAGGATTTTCCAACGAATGAAGAGAATTGTTCTATTTATGATCAGGTTAAATACTTGCCTTTTGATAGCCGCCTTTTTCTATTTGTTAATCATCGGGGGTTGCGGCGCGCCTGTTGGGGGAAACTCACCAGTCGGCAGGAGTGAGGGCACGCCGGGCAATTCTATCGCCGTTCTCGAACAGAAAGTGGACGCGGGCTCAGAGAATGGCGCTCCTTCTTTCGACACTGGGCAGCACAAGATTGACCAAACTAGCGGTAAAAAAGAACCTTATGGCGACTGTCGTGTTAAAATTTACCCTGGGTTAGTCACCCGTACTATTGACGGGGACACGGTCCACGTCCGCCTGGAAAGCGGAAAGGAGGAGAAGGTCCGCTTCATCGGCGTGGACACCCCGGAGAGCACCCGCGAGGTGGAGCCTTACGGGAAAGAGGCGGCGGCCTACACAAAAAAGCGGCTGGACGGCAGGACCGTCTACCTTGAGCTGGACGTTGGCGAACGGGATAAGTACGGCCGGCTGCTGGCCTACGTCTGGCTTTCCCCGCCGGAAAACGACGGCGAAGCCGAAGTGCGGGCGAAGATGTTCAATGCCGAGCTGCTGCTGGAGGGCTACGCCCAGGTGATGACCGTGCCGCCGAACGTGAAATACGCCGACCTCTTCGTAAAACTCCAGCGGGAGGCGCGGGAAGCGGAGAAGGGGCTGTGGGGGGCAACTGCTGGCGCAGCGCCCGCCGCCGAAACGAAGTATATCGGCAACGCCCGGTCGAAGAAGTTCCACCGGCCGGACTGCGGGTGGGCGCAGAAAATAGCGCCGGGGAACAGGGTGGAGTTTAAGACGCGGGAGGAAGCGGTGGAGGCAGGGTATGAACTTTGCAAAGCGTGCAAGCCATAAAGCTATAAATGCCAGGATAATAAAAAGCCTTCAGCAAATGGTATCAAAGATGACGGTATACTTATCAAGGTTGAACTACGGAAAGTGGGGGTTATAAAGCAAGGGATTTTATCCCTGGGTGTGAAAAAATTGACCAGCTGAACAGTGAAAGGAGTCAATCTCTGTGTTCAATATATCAGGAAGCGTCCATTTGAATATTCCCCCAAAAACCCAAGAGTTTGAGGACGACATTGAAGTAACGCATGAGTTAGAGGAGCAAGCCAAAGTAGCTTCTGAAGCTACATTTGCCGATGAAGAAGAACTTTTAAGACAGATTTCTGTTCTTGATAAAAAGTTGTTGCGGAACTTCGAAGACAAAATCTTTGTAGACCAAACGTTAACACGTCAACTGGTAAGTTTTCAGGCAAATAAGACAAGGCCGTCTTACCGTTGGTACAAATACAAAGAAGCATTTTCAGCAGCTCTTGTAGAACATTTACTGAGCCGATATGGTGTTTCATCGGGACGAATACTAGACCCATTCGCAGGATGTGGGACCACCTTGTTTGCAGCAAGTTCTCTTGGTCTTGATGCTGATGGAATTGAATTGCTACCTATTGGACAGGAAATCATATCTGCGAAACTTTGTTTAGAGCGTGAATTCAGCGCACAAGATTTTGAGATCCTCCAAAGTTGGGTGATGTCGTGTCCGTGGAAACAGTCCAAAGTTAGAATTTCTTTGCCTACTTTGCGAATTACGGAGGGAGCTTATCCTCCGGAGGCTGCCGATAGTATCGAGCGTTATTTGGGTGCTATGATGAAAGAGAACTCGCGAGTTCAGACCACTCTTAGGTTTGCTCTTCTTTGCGTCTTGGAGGCTGTTAGTTACACCCGAAAGGATGGTCAGTACCTCCGATGGGACGACCGGTCGGAACGTCGTCGGAAAGTAAAAAAACCTTTCAATAAAGGACATATTCCTTCTTTCGACGAGGCGATAGTGGCAAAACTTCAGGAAATTTACACTGACTTACAGTGGTATCTACAGTTTGAAAAGCCGCAGAGTCAAGGCGCAGTTCACCTTTATAAGGGGTCTGTTCTCAATATATTACCTATGTTACCTAGTAACTTGTACGATGGACTTATGACTTCACCTCCATATTGCAACCGATATGATTACACACGGACTTACGCTTTGGAGTTGGCACTGCTCGGTATCGGGGAAAGGGAACTTGTTAATTTACGGCAGGAGATGTTAAGTTGCACCGTCGAAAATAGGGCTAAGGACTTGCTAGCTATTAACCCAAAGTGGTCAAGGGCTTTTCAAGTTGCGGAACAGCAGGAGTTGTTGCAAGCTATCTTAACCTACCTAGAAACGTTAGGAGCAAATGAAAAACTCAACAACGATGGTATTCCCAGGATGGTACGGGGTTATTTCTATGAAATGGCTTGCGTCATTTATGAGTGCGCCTGTATTCTTAAGCCTAACGCTCCGTTCATTATGGTGAATGATAATGTGCGCTACGCTGGTGCAAGTATATCAGTCGACCTAATTCTTTCACACATGGCTGAAGCGTTGGGTTTTCGGGTTGATAATATTCTTATGTTACCCGCCGGAAAAGGTAACAGTAGCCAGCAAATGGCTCGGCACGGGCGTGATATATTGCGAAAGGGAGTGTATGTGTGGCGCAAGATTTAGGACAAGTTCAGAGACCTTATAGACAACATCTCACAAATTGGTCAGATCTCATAACACCTTACGAGCAAGTAAGAGCAGGTTTCGTAGCTCTTGCGCTGGAACGAAATCGAAGGGCGACACCCTATGTTGAGCAAGCCAGAGCCCTTAAAATAGTTGCTTCGCAGGTCGCAACTACTGCCGAACTCTTAACAATTCCGGATATTGAACCAGCCTTATTGACAGCAGCCGGTATTTCAGATAAGGCAGCAGGTCACCTGCAACCTCAAGACAAGGTAGAGGCGATTCAAGGGTTGATCCGAAATTATCTTGAGCCTGCCGGGACTAACTTTGTGGAAGAATTAGTATTTCGTTTTCTTCTGACACGGGGGGATACTCTTGGCGGGTCGATGCGCAACGCCGGTGGTGCTTTGGCACAACGTAAACTTACTCGTGCGATTATAGCCACGCTAACCTTGAGGAATGTACCTTATCAATGGCTTCACTCTGGTAACAATAAATGGAGTTTAGGAACAGATGAGAATGCGGATATTGAGCTCTATGTAAATGGTTTGAGTTGGAGTAGAAGAACCCTTTTGTACAATCGCAGGGTACCCCTTGTTCGGAGCAACATTGACCTAATATTGCTCGCGTCTGGACCCGATGAGGTTAATTTTGACGATCTAGATCTTTACATCGCATTAGGAGAACTTAAAGGTGGCATTGATCCTGCAGGAGCCGATGAGCACTGGAAAACTGCTAATTCAGCTTTGAACCGTATTCGGCAAGCATTTACTGCAATAGAACGTGAGCCTTTGACTTTTTTCTTCGGTGCTGCCATAGAAAATAGGATGGCCGAGGAAATATGGACTCAGTTGGAAGAAGGTATATTAACGAACGCTGCAAACTTAACAGATCCAGACCAAGTTGCTTCATTGAGCCGTTGGTTGTGCAGTCTCTAGTCCAACTTTCGATTTAAAACCCTGTCTCTCCCCCCGGCGCCCGCCCCCCCACCTGGCCACCACCGCGGCTACGCCTGGCGCATCACCCTACGGGTTGCTCCAGGCGCATCGCTTCCCTTTCCCCGGACGTAACTGCAGCAGCGGTGTCCCGGTAGGGTACGGGCTTGGTGCCGGGTGATCCGATAGGCGGGTGGTTCTCCCTTTCGCAGCGCGGCCGCGTCCTCCCCTGAAGCCCCGCGGCGTGACGTGCGTCGGATGGCAAAAATGGTAGCCACGCATCGCCAGGCCCCCGCTATGGGGTCAAGTCTAAGATGTCGGGCCTGGCCATGCGTGCCTTTCATTGAATTGTGCATGCCCTACATCCGGGATCTTGTGCATGTCGCCAAAAGAAGCGCCAGTCTAAAGAGGTCAAGTCTTCGAGGTCGGCGCTACTTTTGGCCAGCCTCTGATGTCCTTCAACCCCCAACCCCCCAACCCCCCGCCCCCAATCGTGGGGGCCGGGGGGCTTTAACAGGCGAAAGGTTGCGTCTTCGAAGCCGCCCGCCGCCGCCAGGTCTTTTTATTATATCATACGGCGCAAGGCCAAGCTAAACCTAACGTCGCCTAAGCGCCATCCCTCCATACCGGCCGTACCCTCCTGGCGCTAAGGCGACGTAAGGTTTAGCGCCCGGGCTCTACGTGCCCTAACTCGCTGTACTAAAAATAAAAAATTAGCTCGCTTCAAACTCCGCTTCGAAGGGCACGTAAAGCCGGCCGGCCTTGCGCTCGTATGTGCGTCGGAAGGTGGCTAGCGGCTATGGGCTTTTGCCTACTGGTTGCCAGTACATTTTATCGGGAGGTTGGTTTTCATGTTGCGTGCTCTTCTTGCTAAAGTGGATGACGGGCGTTTTGGGCGTGCTCTTACGGGGTTGCGGCAGGGGTGGAAGTTCACCGTTACTTTCCGGCGTGTTGCCACCGGTGAGTTGTCCGGAATTGTGCAGCACGGTGACCGGGCTTTTGACGTAGACATCACCCGGGGGCGCGGGCGCGGCGGCGCTCTTACAGGTAAGTGCTCCTGTGAGGATCACAAGCAGCGTGGTGTGTTGTGCAAGCACGTCGCTTTTGCGGCGCTGTGGGAGCTGGGCTTCAGGGCGGCGGAGCGTAGCGCTCATCGTGAGGCGCGGGACGTGGGTTAGTGCCCACGTTCCCCTTTTTTTGGCAGCAAACTATTACAGAACAGACAGGATCAACAAGATCTGTCAACCCCCAACCCCCCAACCCCCCGCCCCCAATCGTGGGGGCCGGGGGGCTTTAACAATACATACAGTAAATTAAAAGACGAAGAGAACTTCGCTACGCTCAGTACGGGCACAAAAAACAGTGCCCGTATAGGAAGAGATAAAACATAACAAAACAAAAAAGACCCCCGCATTCAGCCAGGTATAGTGGATCCCAGAAAACCCACTATACCTGGCTGAATGCTCCCCCCAAACACGTCCCCCCCAAAAAAACCCCTTTTACTATCCGCATCTGTTTCCCTCACGCCCGCTTGCGTCCCCACTTATACCTGAAGAAAAAAACGGTCATATACACAAAGATAAAACAAGCACGGCTTAGGCCGTGCTTATGTGAATATGTCGTTCTTTCCTCAGGACGCCGGCGCTACGCTTCCGGGAAACAGATGCTATGTAAAACCCTAGAGAAAAGATAAAACTAAGGTAGGCACGCATCGTCAACTAAAAAAGCGAATTTTAGTTGACCATGCGTGCCCTGATTTAAATTTACCATCCAACTACTGACCGGCCACCTCACGGCCAGCCCTCCGCTAACACTCCGGGCCTGGGGCTACGCCTGGCCTCCGCTTAAGTTTACCTCAAAACAGCATGAGATCGTTTCGCGGGAAGAAGCATAAAAAGGCAAAAAACACAAAACCGTTTCATCCGGCGAAAACGCGGGTGATCGCTTTCGCCGGGGCAGCGTCGCGGGCAGAGAAACCACCACCGGGAATGGCTGCGTTGCGGCCTGGGCGCCTTCAGCCGTGCGCTTCGCTACGCTACGCGCACCGCTTCCGGCGCCGGCGGGCATTGCCCGCCTGGGTGCACACTTCGGCTAACGCCGAAGAGTGCCGGGCAAGGCATTGCCTTGCCTTTGGGCTGCGCTGGAGCGCGTAGAACGAGGAAGGCACGCTACCGCGTGCCCTTTTTGCTTGCTCCCCTCTTGCGAATTGTAAAGCTCCGCCAGGCCGTGTCAAGGGTCAAGATGAACTTCGCTACGCTACGCCCTTGACACGGCCTGGCTCCGCTTTTTTTTACGGCTAAGGGGAGCAAGCAAAAAAGCAAGCAAAGGAAAGGGGGTGATCTGGGTGATACAAAGAGTAAACAACCAGGTGGAAAAAGCCATAAAGCAGCTGTTAGAGATGTTTCAATCCGGGAAACTGCCGGCGGCTATAGCGCAAACGGTAATTCAAAAAAGAACTGGGGACGGTAAACCGTCGGACCAATGGAGTTTGGGCAATAATATCCTGATGTTAATTCACGGCACGAATGACGCCAGAGGGTACCGCCAATGGGAAGAAGTCGGCCGGCACGTGAAAAAAGGAGCAAAGGCCTTTTATATCCTGAGGCCTTGCACGAAGAAAAAAGTAGTTAAAGTTACCAATGAAACCGGGGAGGAAAGAGAAGAAGTGAGAATTATCATCACTGGTTTTAAATCAATCCCGGTCTTTCGGTACGAAGACACGGAGGGGAAAGAAATTCCGGTGGTAGACTACGCGCCGAAGGATCTTCCTCCTTTGGTTAACGTGGCGTGCAAGTTTGGCATCAAAATCCAGTATGCCCCGTTCAGCGAAAAGTTTTTCGGCTGCTACAACCCCGGCGCGAAGTTGATCACGCTGTGCACGCATGACGTGAAGACTTTCTTTCACGAATTGGCGCATGCCGTTCATGGCACGTTCAAAACACTAAAAACCAAACAGGACAGGGATCAGGAAATTATCGCGGAAACAATCGCCGCCGTGCTCTGCCAGCTTTACGACATTGACGGCTATATTCCGCACTCTTACAGTTACATCGCCGGTTATGCGCAGAGCAAAAGAGCGGACGAAACGGTCAAGGCGATCATGAAGGTTCTGGCGGACGTTGAAAAGATACTTAACATTATTTTGGATACAGCGGAGGAAGTGCAGGAGGTGGCTTAATTAGGCCGATAAGAAGAGGGCCCGGGGTTAGCCCGGGCCTTCTTTTGCGTCGGCGATCGGCCGGCCCGGGAGGCCTCGGCGGCCGAAGGATGGGGATCACTGGGAACAGCCAGCTATGGATTGCAAAAGGGTACGCAGATTATTCATCCCTGAACATGATTTTGTAACCCCGGTATAACTTTTTTTCTTGACTATCACTTCTTTAAACCCTATATTTATCATGATATCAAATAAACTCAAAAGAAATTGTTAGCCCGGAGGAAATGAAATGGATCTACAGTGGACGAGCCTTGCTACTTTTTATGTGAGTATTGTAGCGACACTTATTGCCGCAGCCGCAGTTCTTGTAAGCTACATCGTGTACCGCTCGCAGGCGGATCCCGAAGTCATCGTATACGCCGAAGCGGACGAAAAGCGCCCAAGCATAATCAATCTGATCATCGAGAACATCGGCAATGCAGTAGCGCAAGACGTTACGTTCACGTTTTCGTCAGACCTTCCATCAAAAGCATTTGGTCTGGATGTGGCAACCGCAAAGGATGCAGAGAAGATGGCTAATGGCCCGCTGGTACGCGGGATTCCATTCCTTGCACCGCGGGCAAAACGCATTCTCACATGGGGACAGTACGGAGGGCTTCTTAAGGCTTTAGGAGAGAACTCGGTTTTCGTTACGGCAAAGTACAAGAGCCACCACCCTGGGATTCCGTGGCCGATCAAGCACATAACAGCCTGCCCATTGGAAATCCTCTCGTTCGAGGCAACAGATGCCTCTGATAAGAACTATGACAAGCAAATCGCCAAAAACGTGGAAGCACTTGTGAAGGCAGTCGAGGGCGTTGCCAAGTCAATGTCGAAAGAGGGCTAACAAGCCCATTTACAACGGTTTTGCAGACCGCCCGCGAGGATGTAAGTTATTTCGTGTAAATGGTTAATACTACCAATAAAGGAGATGACCATTTATGCAAGACTTACAGGACAAAACCATCAGAGAACTGGCAAAGGATTGCCATAGTGTAGAAGACGTTCATGAGATGCTCAAAAACCTATTCAAGGACACTTTGCAGCAAATACGCAAAGCTGAAATTGAAGAGCACCTCGGGTATAAGAAACACAGTATCGAAGGCAATAATACTGGTAATAGCCGTAACGGCTACAACAAGAAAACTATCCAAACCAAGTTCGGTAAATCAGCAATTGAAGTCCCCCGGGACCGAAACGGAGAATTCGAGCCCAGGATTATCGGCAAATACGAAAAAACCTCCAACCAGCTTGAAGACCAAATTATTGCCATGTACGCAAAGGGTATGTCAACTCGTGATATTGAAGACCATATGAGGGATATC
>LDZT01004581.1_pt1 | contig 17295 bp, 19 predicted proteins | sample 615521 | NCBI WGS metagenome assembly LDZT01 (sample SAMN03408292, study PRJNA278302) | terrestrial metagenome | isolation source: oil reservoir sample SB1 | place: USA: Alaska, North Slope, Schrader Bluff formation | collected 2011-09
CTGCCATACTCGCACCATTTCCTGGCTCTCTTTAGTAAATACTTATCTACTGGTTTCTTTATATAAAGATAATTTTCGCAATTCTACTAAAATATTTAGATTTTGTCAAATAATTTTATAGTGTCGGATTTTTTAAAATTCCGATATTACAAGATATTCAAGAGGGATCCTTCCCCTTGAGAACCCCTAAATCAAAATCAAAATATATTGTTCCTTATTGAAGAAATAATACTTATATTATTTTATAGTATCGAAATTATTGAAATTCCGATACTATATACTATAACCGTTTACCATTTTCCAAAAGATGGGTAGCAAAATATGATGTAACTATGATCTGGTCGCAGTTATTAAATGCAGCGCGAACCTACTTTGAAACATTGATAACAAAAACTTAATCCTCCAGGTTCGGCTTTCGTCTGTCCTTAATCTAAAAAATAAATGCTTCTGTTGGGCAGAGAAGCCAAATCTTTTCCCCGATGACTTCTTTTCTTTGGGCAAATTTTGGGTAGGGGCAAAATTTGCCCATCAATTTTAAACTTGGTATCAAAAACTATCTTTCCAAAAATTCCCATTTTTTACAACGTTTTCGGTGTAAGAGAAATTCTGCGTAAGCAGAATTTGGGGAAAACTTTGATTTCCCTTTTATCCGCTGTTATATGCTCCCGATAGAGACGAGGATTGCGGAGCAATCCGAAGAGTCGGCAAAGGGACACCATGATACCGCCTCATTTTCCTTTCAATTTTGGTATTAATAGGGGAGTCTCTTTTACGTATTCTTCGTATTCTTCACCAAATTTTGTAATTAGCTCTCTTTCCTCCTTTTTTATTCGTGTGACAAAGGCTACTAAAGATAAGATTAAAAATAAAAGGCCATATAAATTTCCAGCGATGAGTGTAAAGCCTAACGATAAAATTAAGCCTGATAAGTAGATAGGGTGCCTGACTTTGGAGTAAATACCATCTCTTATAATTTTTTGCTCCTTTCCTGAAGTGGCAAAAGGTGACCAATATCTGGCCAAATCTCTCCTTGCAATGAAATTTATGTACGTACTAAGGAAAATTGGAATGAAGCCAAGTAATGTGAGCGAGAATATGTATTCCTTTTTGAGTATGGAGATGATGGCATTAACAAAAAGTGCTATATAACAGATATAAATGAGATAAAATGTATAATCCTTGCTCTTTATTATACTCGGCCACCATGGTATTTTAGCACCATGCTTACGTGAGATATACAATCCAATATAATTATTGAGTAATATGCATGCAATCAATGCAATAAACAATATGCTGTTTGTTTCCATCATTTTCCCTCATCATAAATTCTTCCATGTTTTAAATCTTTTAATTCGAGTATCCCTAAGCCGATTGCGCCTAACGTCTTGCGTGTTTGCTAAGGTCCCGAAGGGATTTAGCGAAGCGTCGCAAACACGCTGTTATGTGATGGATTTTGCCCATTCATTTTATAGGTTGCCTTATTACTGTTTTCAGCTTTTCTGCCTCTAATTTACGGGGGTCACTCAAATATATTTCATGATGTTTCCCTATTAATTCATACTTATTTTCTTTAATGAAGCTACGAAGTTTCTCAATAGTTGGACCTTCGGCAGAATATGAACCAACATACATTACTTGAGCAGACAATCCTTCATGCAAGCTTTTGAATTTTATTTTGGAAAGGGCGGGTAGATTTTTCTTGATTTTGACCTGTTCGATAGCCCTGTTAAAAAAGTTCTTCTGTCACACATTCAGGCTGCATAATCATTGCTGTCCATTTCCATATGTCTTTATATTCCGGTGATGTATTTGGGTCTCCTGTTCCATCAATCATCAAAAAATTCATTTCAGGAACATCAACGAGTACAACCTCTTTTGGCGGATTGTACAGGTGCTTGAGTTCTTTTTTAAAATCAATCTTTCTCATAATACACCCCCTCTATCAAAATTTTTCAAATATTTTAAGTATATATTTCTCACACCCTTGTTAGATTCTTTTTTCACTATCTCACTAAATTTAGCGGTAAGTTCTTTTTGCAGTTCAGGATTGCTTTTCACAATTTCAGTCAAAGCAAAAGATGCACTCCATCTTACAACCGTGCCTTTGTCGTTTGTATTCTCTAAAAGTTTTGGGAGGGCTTCTTTAACTTCATCTGGAAATTTTTGAGCAACATTACCAATTATTCTACAAGCTTCCCATTTCACCCTTGGGGCTTTATCATTTATATTTGCGATTACAAAGTCAAGGCAATTTTCCGCAAATTCTGGATTTTCTTTGGTAACATATTCTACCGCTTCCATACAGCTACCTTTTTCAGCTGTAGTTCCATCTTCAAAGCATTGAACAAGTTCATTGAATAATTTTTTGTCTTTTCTTCATGCCTCTGCTAGAAGCTCAACAATTTCTTTGGGCTTTTTCTTTGATTTGAGTATTTCTTCTATTATTGCCATCTTTTAACCTCCATATAATTTACAATTGTACCAGTATTTTGATATTTTCTGATATGGCAAAGGGGCGGAATGTCATATAACGTTTTGCGGATAAAAGAAGTTGCCGAAAGCAATTTGGGCGAAGCGAACCGAAGCCTTTTATCCGTTGTTATACGCTCCTGATAGGGACGAGCTTTGTGAAGCAAAGCGGAGAGTTCGCCCGCAGGAAATGGATGATTATGGTTGAAATTCTTCATCTATAACATCCTTCCATTTGCTAAATGGCATGATTATTTTTACATCTTCAATCTGAAGAAGTCTATCACCTTGAGTACCATATAAAATAGGATTTCTGAGAGCATCTATGACAACATAAATAAAATATTTATCTTGCTTGTCTCGGAGGGTTTTAAATTCATTCACGGTTAGAAATATGTCATAAGAAGATTCGCTGGTGCCTTTTACTTCAATGTACCTCACATCATTTTCTGATTTTGATTCTATGTCATACCCTAACTTTTCGGACTCGCCTAACTCTTTTGGCTCTCTCTTTTTAGTTTTTTCGTATTGTAAAGCTGCTAAGATAGCTATTCGTTGAACAATTTTATTTTTCTCGCTTTTATTTTTCTTTTCTTCGCTATCAACAATTTCATCTACGTGCAGTTCCTCAAAAAATTTCCGCCACTTTCTAATTTCATCATCGCTATCACCTTCAATGAGTTCCGGGCTAATAAATTTTAGAGGTATATCGAGTAACCCTTTTTCGACTAAAATTTCAATACTATGCTCTGGCTTATATTCTTTTGGAAAAACAAGACTATCCGGTTTTAACCACTCTCCAGTTTTTCCTTTAAGCGTGAGGAAATTATAATCTTTAAGAGACAAAAGGTTCGTACTCCATAGATTCTTTAGGTACTTAATTTTTTCTATTTTCTCTGAATCAGAAAGCTGTTCCCATTTTTCGGGAGTCAATTCAACAGTTTCTTGTTCTTTCAAGACTTTTTTAATATCATCTTCTGTCAATTCCCTTATCACTTTCCTTTCAGGAGGGGGATAGTGATATCTTTCTTCATTTAATCTCTTAATGAATTCTTTAAATTTTTCGTCTTTGACTAATTCTGGATGGACTATCTTAAACTTATTTTTTATGGGTTCGGGTATCTTAAGCCTTTTAGGATTTGTATAGCACTCATCTATTTTTGCTAAGATATTATCCTCTGTTAATACTATTGGTTTATAGAAATCGTGCATTCTATCCCAAAAATTATCATGCTCTACATTATAACGGGGGTAATAGTTAACAAAATATGAATGTGTATATTTATCCACAAACATAGAGAACAATTTTAAAAACCACTCAGTATCTTTTAACTCCGCTTTTCGTTTAATTAATTCATCGCTTTTAGAAGAGCTGATAAAGGAATAAATATCTTGTGGCAGTGTTTCTATTTTCAAATAGGAACTTGGCTTACAATCATTATGAATAATCTTTTTGCCTGGATATAAAGATTGTAAATCTTCATCTGTGATTAATTCTCTAACTTCTTTTTCAACCTTGATTAATTCATTTGCTTTTGCTGGTAACTCATCTTCTGCAATCAAAACTGCGGTATTTTCAAGACTTTGTCTTATAGGATTCTTAATGTAATATTCAAATAACTCATGTCCACCTTCCAAAGAATACAAAACTTCTGTAAAATTCATTTTCCACTTCTCATGTTTTAAGAAAGTGGGAATGCATTTGCTGGTTATCAAGTTATATATTTCCTCAGCCAGCCAGTTGTTCCACAAGCATTCACGGGCAAGTTCCCCTCTTCCAGGAGCGGTTAAAAAATCTGCTTGAATCAAGAAATTCAGACCACTTGGAATTTCCTTTAAAGGCAAGAAACTAAAAACCCCGATATGTGCAGTTCCCTTTCTTTCAATTACTAAATTATCTTCATCTCCTAACTTGAATGCTACCAAAACCTCTCTTTTATCTACAATTCCCCTTTCCCATTCTTTTGTTACATAATCTTCTCTTACTTTTTGGGGCACTGAGCAAGAAGAACGAAATATTACCCATCTATCTTGATTTCTCAAAACCTCATTTTCATATTCTTGAATTTGATAAACTTCATAGTCTGAAGTCTTAGAAAGTTCGGATTTTGTAATTTTTCTTTTATAATTCTGACTTGAGTCTGTTATTTCTATTTCCTTAACATTTCTTAGAAAAAGCAGTATCCTATCGCTTAAATACGCAGGTTTTATTTCTTCCCTTAGTTTTTCTATTAATCTGATTTCTTTAAGGGGTAGATTAAATGTTGTTATGTAGTCATCAGACAATTCTACTTGTGGGCTATTAATCCATAAGGGTATTACTTGCCAAGGTGTATGGGAAGGGTCATCCCAAGCATTTTTGTCAAATTTAAATCTGAAACCGCCTGAATATATTTCTGGACATTCAGATATGAGAAACACTGCCTTGAATCCTACTCCTAAGTATCCAATGTAGTCTTTCGGTGTTTTTGAAGAACGCCCAACCTTACAAATACTTTTTACATCTTCCTCAGAAAATAGATTTCCATTATTGGATATTCTTATCGCATCTTCCTGTATGTTAATTTTTAAAGATTTACTTTTAGCATCGTCGGCATTTTGTACAAATTCCATCAGAAAACTACCATATCGTGGAAATGCTTTTTGTAATCTATCTATGGCTCCCGTTAAAGAATCTAATATAAACTCCTTGTCTGAGTTTATTTGTCTACTTTTTATATTCTCTATATATTCTTTTGGCGTCATGGTATCCACTTATTCCTGCGGGCAAATTGCGTATAACGTTCCCAGCGTATCCGAAGTCCCCCGAAGGGGAATTTGGGCGGAGGTGCGGAGCACCGAAGCCAGATACGCTCTGTTATATGTTGTCGCACAATCAATCATTTTAACCACCGACAACAATTATTATTCACACTTTTAAAGTCTTCCCATGTTAGCCAGCCTAATCGGCTGGATATATTCGGCCAATCACAATTTGTTCTATGTCTATGTGGTAAATCACCTGATAAAGATTCTGGATTGGTTTTGTATTCATTAAACTTATACCCATATAAACGGCTTGATGGATTATCCTTAAAAAGTTTGGGCGTAATCAGAAGAAATAATGTTTTTTCAGGGTCTCTCTTATCCAAAGGATGACAAAGCTTATTATTCTTTTCCAACATGACATCAATATTTCTTGCAATTTGGTTACGCATAGTATCGTATGTAATTTCGTAAGATATGTCAGATAATACCTTTGCTTCAATGACAACTGCAAATCCATTTTTAGAATTCAAGAGCATCGCATCAACATTTGTAGGACCTTCAAGATTCACTTTAGCATCTGTACTGTCCAAGACATAGGGTATAAATTGTCTTTTAATAAGGTTACTTGACAACCATTCTTTGTATGAACTCGGGGATGGTAAATTCGGTTCAAAGAATAGATGTAGTTCCTCCGCAAAACATTCTCCCCACGAATATATTCCCCCAATTGGAGGGGAATTCCCATAAGCGTTGCTAAAGAGTTTGGTAAGTTCTTGCCTTCTGTTCTGGGAATGAAATATTGTCATCATACAGGTAGCAATCCAAAATCTCTCATCTTTTTCTATTTGGCAAGGCTTTCTCATCTCCTCAAGAGGTTTTCCTCTCCTGTTTGGGTTATCCTTAAGATATCCATCATATCTTTCAATACTACATTTGTAGTATTCAAGATGCTTAACATTTCTTGTACATACACCATTTTGCCAAACCTCAGCAAAATGCGATAACAATTCTTTTTCATTGAATGGTAAGTATATTGGGTGCATCATTGTTTATACCTCATGGTGTGCGATTTCGTATAACGGTTTGTGTGTTTGCAAAGTGACGTAGGCATTTGGGCGAGCAAAATGAACCGCAAACACGCTGTTAGGCGATGTAATAAAAAACTCTATTTATAAATATTGTATTTGTTTAGTAAATTGCTTGCCTCAATAAATTTATCTTCTTCAGTCCAATCATCTGGCGATTTTGTATATATATCTAATAAATCCCATAAGATTTTGCCTCTATTTAGTATAAAAATGATATTGTATATTCCTAGGCGGCGATTTCTTTCGATAATATCCTTTAATTTTTCAGAAGAAAAATTATATTCCTCTAGCACTTCTTTTGTACGTTTATCCTCCATAAATTTATTGAGGTTTTTTTTAAATTTTTCTTCTTCTTTTTGATAATTTTTTACACTGTAAGGATTTCCTGTAAAAATGTATTTTAGGATGCCCATAGTTAAACCTCCTTCGTTTATAAATTTTTTCCGGCGGACGAGCAATTTCAGTTAACATTCCCAGCATGTACGAAGTTTTGGCGAAGCCGAAATTTGGACGGAGCGAAGCGTAGTCTTTTACACGGTGTTATACGCTGTTGCCAATCATTCTTGCGTTTCTTTCAAAAATATTCCTTTACCATATAATAGATTAAACGCTTTTTCGTTTCTTACCGAAAGTAAACGAAGAAATATTGTCGCCAATTTGTAAGTCAAACGAGCAAAGAAATATGGTAAAGGAAACAGAACTAACCACACAATGATGGATGTTCCTTTATCTCTAAAGTAGTAGGCCAATAAAGCACAGATAATCACTAGAAAAACAACGCCTCCAATTTTCTGTCTACCCATGGATGCTTTTCCACCCAAAACAAAAGATGCTATTAACATTACAGGAATTGCAATAATACTATACCACTTCAAGGCAAAGATACTCACGATTATTCCTGCTAATAAACAAATATACTCAAGTAACCAGCATGTTCTTACAAAAAAGCGTTCTATAAATAGTGCCTCACCAATTTTCTCCTTTATGAATGAGTGATCTGTGTCAGTAAAAAACTTCCTAGCAACTGCGGGCTCGACGCCTATTAGAATTTCACCTTTTTCTGCTCGTTTGACGAATTCTTGATAATCTTTTGTATCCATAGAGTCTCCTCTTAATTTATATTAGATTGGCAATGGCGTATAACGGAATCGGTGTATGCGAAGTTGCGACCGAAGGGAGCAATTTGGGTGAGGGCGTCAGCCCGAACCGCATACACCGTGTTATCTGATGTGGTGCATTATCCCTTTTTTTCTAATATTTCCTTTCTTTTTTTGATATCAGACAATTCCGAAATTAGAAATTCTACCCATTCTTCTGTATATACATAGTCCCCATGAGCTAAATCGTATTGACAATATTTGATTTTAGTTTTCTCAGGAGATTCACTATTTGATGATGGGCGAACTTTATAATATTTCCAACATCTTGCATGATGTGAACTCGGATGAAAAGTTATACCAAGAGTTTGTTCTATCCTTTGCGATACGTCCCCTGGTTTAAGTTTTCCTGGGTTTACAACAGGTACTTGTTTTTCTTTTATAAATGCAACTACTTTTTTATATTTTTCCATTTCTTCTGGGTTCTCTTTATCATATGGGATGAACTCTACAGCTATATCAGCCGACCTTTGCCTGTTTCCAAGCCTAGGAACAAGAAAAATTTTGAAATTATACTCGGAGCTATCCCATACAGTATCATCTAATGAATACCGAAATGTATCTATATATCCTTTAACTGCTTCATACTCTCTCGACTGAATTTCTTTCAAGACATTATTTCTCCATTTTGAATCAACCGTTAATAATTGCAATGGAATCGCTAACGATTCACCTAAGCTATAATCTTCTCCAAATTCTTGTGTTAATAATTTCACGTAATTATGCAGAAGGGCTTGACACTCTCCGAAAATATCTAAATCCAGTGCAGGCAAGAACCGATGTTCAATTTGGTGTCTAAGACCGATAAAGAATCGTAGATTTACTCTTACAGGAGAATCCTGGTCTCTAAAATATTCTTTCATGCAGTCGTTCAAATGCCATGCCCTTTTTTGCCCATCTGTATAAATATACCTGTTTGAGTTATCTTTTCTATAAAAGTATTTAATCCCGTTTCTTTCAAATATTGAATGGAATAGTGATGTCCAAGCGATGTTCATCAAAACGATGAAGCTAAATGATCGAAACTTTGTAGCAGGCTTATTGTAAATATCTACGGCTAATATTGCAGAGGCTCTCGACTTTTCAATCAATTCCTTTACTTTTCGGGGAAGTCTTTTCATTTTGATTCCTCTAGCACCATTTCAGATAACGTCCCGAGCGTATCTGAAGTCCTGCGAAGCAGGATTTGGGCGAAGTGCCGAAGGCACGTAGCCAGATACGCTCTGTTATATGAAGTGGCGTCTTCCATGTCCATCATTTGAATGGAGGTATGTCAACAGGTAATCCAACTCTCATAAAGAATCTTGCAAAAGCTTGGGATAGATGTTCTCTATATGGAGGCAGTAAGCGTATTCTTTTGCCTCTATTTTTGGCTAATTCTTCAAGAAGATCAAAATGGACACTATAAATATTGCGGAAATCAACCACCAAATAATCCGTTTTAAATCCATCTATTTTGCAATTGTTTAATAGATGATACCCTGGTAAATATCCCCGTCTTAACGACTCTTTCATCTTTGGACCTTTATAAGACGGATTCTTATTTTCAAATTCACTTAGAGACCAAATTGGACAAACAAGAACCAGTTCAAGTTTATTTTGAACGAGGTCACATGATTGACTCATAATTATCACATCATATTCAATAACATCAGCTTTAATTTCGTCCTCAATGGTAGGGGGAGGAATTATAAGAGGGCAAGAAGTTATAATATCTCCCTGAAAAAGTTCTTTACCTTCAACTATTTCGTACCATGGATATTCTTTCATAGTAACCACTTATTCTGTAACTGAAAAATCATCAGGCTCAACTAATCTTGGCTCTCCTTTTTTGGCACTTCTCACATGTACTTGAATTTTATATCTCTTTTTAGGTGACATTTTTACTATGAAATCATGCTCTAACATTTCTATTGCTATATCTTCTTCAGAAATTGGCTCTTGTTCCCTCTCTCGTGTTAACTCCTCAACTCGCGATGTTTCGTTTCTGATTTCAAAATGCGGTTTAACTGAAGACAGATCAACTTCAAATAGATAGGACAAATCTTGATAAAGTTGTCTTTTAGGTTGCTCCCTTATTCCCACTAAAAAAGGCAACGAGCTTTCCCCCAGCTCTATTTTGTCTATTTCCTCCATACCCGTACTCGGGCTAGCTACATTTGGATAATCTGAATAAGTAGTATCTCTTACAGTTTGCACATTCATCATTCAAACCTCCTTAATAATTCTCCTTCTATCATCTTAAAAAACCAATCATCTGTTAATTTGTGTGCCTCAACTACCCAATTAATAATTTGATCTTTATGCTTGAGAGCGTCATCACTAACAGATTGAACTTGAGTTTCCCATATTAAAGCATCTACATCCTTTTTCTTCCCTCTTACAAATCTCAAATGCGCAGCTCCTTTAGGTTTTGTAGCAGGGAAAGAAAATCGCAAATCGAAGCCCAAGGGCAAATTGCTAACTTCAGTCCCTTCAAAGAGTTTTTCGTACACGTCTATGTTTACTTTCAAATTTTTCCCCAAAAAGGAGAATATATGTTCTTCTTCATAGTTAAAGTTAATAGCGTCAATATATCTTAATAGTAACCAATTAATTCTCAAATTGTTTTCAGCATCAGGATATGTCTCAAAAAGTATATCCAACATACGATGAATTCTCTTTTCAAAATCTTCCCATACATATCCTTCAGTATCATTTAAAGTTATGATTCCAGGACCTATCTGAATAAGTGGCCATTTGTCCCTATCTTTTCGGAACCTATGTTGAACCACATATCCCGCGATTTCATCAGGCATAGTTGCTGTGGGTAGTTGTTCATAAAATGGATATTCGTCTCTTACTCTATCATATATTCTACCAATCAGTATTTTATAATGCGGATCTATTTTCATCCCTGGCGCTGGTTCTTGCAGTTCCCATCGCACTTCAAATATTGCCTCTACAAGGGGTTTATTTTTCAATATCTTACTTCCCATTTCTATACCTCCATATTTTTCCCTAAAGACGCCATTTCATATAACGGTTTGCGGATAAAAGAACTTGCCGAAGGCAATTTGGGAAAATCTTGATTTCCCTTTTATCCGCTGTTATATGAAGTGGCAGTTTCATTTTATTTTATACAACTCCAAAATATCTGAGATACATTTATCATTGGTTTGAGTCTCAATATTATTAAAATTATTAGAAAATATTATTTCCATAAGGTTATTCCTTTGTTCCTTGTTTAGTGATTTGATGGTATCATCTAATGTATTTCTATCACCATTATTTAAATGAATATTCCTATAAATTATGAAATTTTCTGGCAGCATGAGTATCTTTATAAATTCTTTCGCATCTTTTCCGAAGGCTTTTTCAAAGAATTGCTTTTTAGGACCAACTACCCCATGAGTAGCGAGTAATATACATTGGACACCCCTCAAGTATTTTCTATTCCAATATGTTCCTACATATTTTCTGTTTTTACAAAACTCACCTGTTATTGGAGAATATTTCATTGGAAACGACCATATCTTACTTTTATATCCGTTTCTCTCAAACTCCTCATTTAATTCTACATTAATCTTTAGTCTTTCGTAGAAATCTTCTGGAGTATCCATAAAATTAAATAATATATAATTGGATAAAGTTTTAATTCCACACTCTGCTGCCAATCTTACTTTTTCAATATAAATATCTTTATATTTAATATCGTCAAAAGCTATGCGTAAAGGTTTAATTGCAATTTCACTCAATAATCTCATTTTTTCTTTTGTGAGCAGTCTAGAATCTATGCCTTGATTGAAATCTACATAACGATTTAAATAAACCTTTTTGCCATTTTCATTTAGAATATACTTAGCTCCTCTTTCAAAACCAACGGATTTTATCTCATCAATTATTTTTGGAAATTCTTCGGATGCCAAAATATTATTGTCTAACAAAAGCAAATTTCTTTTTTCACCAAAATTGTCCTTTATAGCTTTTACTTGCTTAGCAATTGATATGCTGTTTGTAAAATGTGGTTCAATTATTGGTACTGCACAAAATTTGCATTTTCTAATACAACCCCTTGTAGCATAAGCAATATATGAATCATCTATTGGATAAAAATATTCTAAGAAACTATTAGATTCTCGGCGTATGATTGAGTAATCTGGAAGAATATAATCTATCTTATCATCATCTTTATAACCCAATTTTCCTTTTTCATTTAATAAACCTTGAATTATAGTTACATTAATTTCGTTTTGTATTTCCCTTTTCATTAAGGTAGCCATTACACCACCAACAAAAATATGAGATGGATGTTTAACACTTTTGCTATAAAATTTTATTGTCTTAATAGTTTTATTCCAATAAAAGGTGAACAAGGTTGAGATATATATTCTATCCCAAATTTGTCCTTTTAGTTCTGCAGAACAACCTTTACAAAAAACTACTTTATCCCTTTTTTGCTTATGATAGGTAGATATCTTCATTAATCCCAGAGGTGGATATTTATTTTTGTAATCAGGTTCTATAAGTAAAATATTTTTCATAATGGATAATCACTTCTGATTTTTTATTCCTACTTTCCTACAAAAACTATTAACTTCTCTGTAAAGTCTCTCTAATATATATTTTTTGTTTCTATCAGTTGTAATATCTTCTTTAATTTCTTCTATATTTTTTACTGAACAAGACTGTAGTATCGTTGTAACCTTCTTAATATTATTATAAAAACTATCTGCATGCTCAGGGTGCCTATCTTTTGTCGTTTCAAGAGCATCGTTAAAGTTAACTTTATCATCAAAGAATTCTTTTTTTGCTTTTTTATCTTTCAAGATTTTAGGTAAATCTCTAATTTCTTCCCCTCTTTTAAATCGGTCTTCTTTAATTGCTTGAATAATATTGGGGATAATAGCTGGTTCTTTAGATGTTAATTCTTTAATTTTCTTGTTTTTGACAAGTTCATAAAAATAACTAAATTTCTCTAAAGTGTAAACATTGTTTTCTACCATTAAGTCATAAGCCTCAATGTGGTCTTTTACGAACTTTTCTGTTTGTGATATTGAATCTGCAATGTCTTTTAAGGAATAGCCATACTCAGTATTCATCCTTTTTAAATAGGCAGCCTTTTCATAAGTATCCCATTGAGTTTTACCTTTGATATGCCAAGTGCCAAGAATGGAAAATACAATCTCATTTGAGGTTTCCTCTGGTATTATTCTGGCTCTAATATACGACCATTTCAGCATATCGTCTTCATTATTTTTCTTTTCTGCCTTTTTATATAAGTGTCTATATGCACATAATCTTGAATTTCCTTCTAATACAATATTTCCCTTGACTAATATTTCATCTATAAGACCACCATGTCGTTCGATATCTTTAAATAGATCTTTTACAGAATCCTTTTCCCATAATTCCTTTTCGATATCTTCATCTGAAATGTCCCTATCCCTACATTTTTGTTTAATTATTGCATTTACTCTTGGGTTTTCTTTCCAATAATTTAATTTGAAAATATCAATTTCCTCTATTCTGGTTTGAATTTTCTGTCCAATTACTACAATTTCATTTTTGCTTTTTCTGTTCATTTTATTGTTCCCCCAAGATATTTAATATTTCTTCCTTAGTCAGATATTCCTGGTTCTCAATATTATCAATATCCCCCTGGACATATTCAGCCAATTTGTGTTTTTTGTAGATTATTTCGTCTATGTATTCATCAATTGTACTTTTAGCGATAAGTTTATAAATTCTACATTCCTTAGTTTGAGATATTCTGTGGATTCTATCTTGTGATTGAAGATAATCTACTAAATTAAAATTTCTATCAAGATATATTGCATTGTTTGCAGAGGTAAGTGTTAATCCTTCTCTCGCTGCTGATGGATTTGCAATTAAAATCATAAACTCATTGTTATTTCTAAATTGCTTTACTATTTTATTTCTTTTTTCAATAGGAATATCTCCATATAATATCAACGAGCCGAATTTTTTATATCGTTTATAAAGTATTCTAATATTATCTACAAAACAACTCCAGACTATTACTTTTTCTTTCTGCTCTAATATGCTTTCGATTAGTGTATCCAACAATGGAAATTTTGCTGGTGTTTCATTATATGCCTTATCAATCAAAAATGGATTGCTGGCAATTTGGGCTAACCTTAATAACTTTTTTAATAACACATTTGATTCATCAATTATTTTTTTACCCTCTATGTTAGTAATCTCAATATAGAGTTCCTTTTTTAATTGGGCATAAATTTTCTTTTGTTGCCCTTCTATTTGAACATATTTATCAATATATATTTTTTCAGGTAGTTCTAACACATCTTTTTTTAATCTTCTGATCGAATTTGATAGAATGATTTCTCTTAAATTATTAAACCTGGCTTCCTGTTCAGGCAAATTATCGCCTTTAAGATTGATAGAATATGTTTTCTCGAATTTCTTATAATCATCTCCTAAGAGATTCCCATTATCCAAGAAATAAAACTGTGTCCATAAATCCAATGGTTTATTAGCAATCGGAGTCCCTGTAATTATAATTCGTTTCGTTGCCAAATCTTTCAGGTCTAATGTAGCTCTGGTTATTTTTGCATTAGGATTTTTTATCTTATGCGATTCATCTAAGACTATTGCCATTTTTCTTATTTTCAAGAACATTTTTAACCGTTCAACTTCTCCAATAACACTTTCATAATTTATGATATAAAAATGGGAATATCCCATAAATTTTAGTCCTTTTTCGTTAGCATTACCTCTTAATACAATGTATTTTAAATGGCTGTGAGTTTCAATCTCATCTTTCCAATTTTCAATCAAATGTTTTTTACATATTATCAATGCACCATCTATAATTCCTTGTTCCATGTTATTACATAATGCTTCGATTACTATTTTTGTTTTTCCAAGTCCTTGTTCATCAAAAAGGGGGACACTTATCTTGCTTGTAATATATTCGATCGCCTCTACTTGATGTGGAAATGGTTTTGTCTTTGGACTATAGTTAAAATTATATCTCTTCTTCATAAGGTAAAAGTTCCTCAGGGATACAAATTATTTCAATTTGTTTTTGATTCACAATCCCTAATTCTATCAATAATTTTTCTAAATTTTCTTTAGCATTCAAAGGAATTCCCAAAACTAATTTATTCCCAGAACTTAATCTTACGATTGTAAGAAAATCAATTATTTGATTTTTTGTTCTTTCAGAGAGAAGGTCGTTTTTAGTTTTAGCTTCACCTATACAGAAAAATATACTTTCTTTCTCCCCAATAACATCTGGCTTGTGATTTATGATTTTTGGTGGGATATCAAACTTCTCTGTATCAATATCCTGATATTTCCCATCTAAATATATAACTCTGAATCCGTCTTGCCTTATTTTCCTGACAATTGCAGATACGATAAAATCATGTTTTTCTGATGGCATTTTTTTCCTTCTCAATTAGCTTAACAACCTTTTGGCTCCATTCTGCTAATTCTTTAATCATGTTTTCTTTTTCACTATTATCTTCGGTAATAATTTCATCAAGTTCTTGTGCACTTATTTCTTTTAATCCTTCAATAACACCTTCTATAGACTTATAAAAGGAAGATACAAGATATGGTTTTTTAAATTCAAGTATCTGCATAGCAGCATCGAATCCTTTGGTAATAAAAGCATTCTTGGTATCTTCGTTATCGAAAATATCTCGCAGTTTTCTAACATCTTGACCAGTTGGTATTTTTTCTTTATTGGCTACCCAATCACAAAAATCTTTAATATTTTTTGCATTTTTTTCCATTAATTTTTGCAATTTATTATCTTTGACATATTCCACAAAATAACTGAATTTACTCACTTCATTTGGGTCATCTGTATGGGTTGGTATATATTGCTCTTCCATTATTCTATAGGCTTCAATATTTTCTTTAATCTGTTTCTCTGTCATTTTTGTTTGTTTTTCAAGCCTATTTATAGACCAACCATCCTCTTGCCAAAGTTTATATAAATATTTTGCCTTTTCATAAGCATCCCATTCAGTTGTACCTCTCAAATGTGATTGAAGTCTTATAAAATTTTTCTGTTCCTCATCAATCTCATGTGGTAATATATTACACAAAATTGTTTTCCATTTATTTTCATAGGGTTCTTCCTGTTGTAGCTGTTGATAAATTACAACTCTTGTATTACCTTCTATCACTTTATATTTTTTATCTTGCTCATCTTTTATAGGTTCTATCCAAATGGGATAAACAATCCCTTTGTTATTGTGTATAGAATCCCTTAATTTTCGGAAAGCCTCTGGTTTTTTATTTGTCAAAGCAAATATAATCTGGTTTCTTGTCAAACTATCAGTAACTTGATTATCTCTAAAAAAACTAATTCTCGGGTTTAATTCATCTAATTCAAGTTTATCTATTTCAATTTGCTCCAATCTTATTATTGTTTCTCTTCCATCTATTGGAATTATTAATTCATTCATCTAAATCTCCAATGCTTTTTTTCAAAAACCACCATTGCGTATAACTTAAAATAACCAAAGTACTTCGTTTATGCGTAACTAGGTGAAGCCTCAAATTGTAACTTTTTGTTGTTGTCATTTCTTCCAACCCAGCCCTCTAAGCATTATAATCCTAATCTTTTCTTTAACTCTCGCCAAGCACTACCATATAGTTTTAATCTTCTCTCCCTTATTTGTTTTCTAATGCTACTCCCTTTAAATCCTCTAAAAAGGATATAGTTTGACCTTTCTCCATATTTATTACTCCTTATTCCTTACATATAAAATGTAATTTATAATTTGATTAAAGCAATTAATTGTTTTAATAATTTTCTTTAATTATCTGTTTTATTAATTTTTTAGAAATGATATTAATCGAGCCAATTTTTCATTATTGTAAGCTTCATAGTAAACTAATTCTATCTCATTGTCTTCTTTTTTGTGTTCAATCAATCTTCTTCTTAGGTTCTTGGTATAACCAATATAAATCCTTTTAGTTCTATTGTTTCTTAGAATATATACATAATCCATAGGCATAGAGGGCTGGGTTAATCCGTCCGATATCCTGCTGGCTGACGTGAGTATGGATTTCTGTAGTTTTCGAACTCTTATGGCCAAGCAACTCCTGAATATACCGTAAATCTGTACCACCTTTAAAAGATGGGTAGCAAAACTATGGCGCAAGGTGTGAACAGTAATATGCTTAGTAATGCCTGCTTTTTGGCTGGCATCTTCCAAAATCTTCTCTACTGTTCTTGTCGTCAAATAGCTATTTTGCCTTGATCCTGGAAAAAGCCAGTTTTTAGGTTGATAGCCCTTCCAATATTCTCGTAACACTTCCAGAGCAACTTCTGAAAGAACTGTATATCTATCCTTTCGACCTTTTGCCGCTTTTATATGAATCATATTGCGTTTCGTATCAATATCCTGCACCCTTATTTTACCACTTCACTTACCCTCAATCCAGTAGAATATGCTAGCATAAGAATTGCTTTATGCTTGATATTATTTACAGACTCAAATATGCGTATCACATCTTCCCGACTAAGAACAATAGGCAGTTTCTTCTCTTTTCTTGGCTGGGGAAGACTGCCTACTCTTTTTGGTATATTTAACACACGGTCATACAGAAATTTTATAGCACCTACTGCCTGATCATAATATGCTCTTGAGACTTTTTCTTTATCAATTAAATGAAGCATATAATCTCTAAAAAGTCTTAGCTATCTCACTCTCCTCAAGAGGCATTCTCAGCAAGTAGACTCTCGAATTCCTCTGGAGGTAGATAACCTAAAGCAGAATGCAACCTTTTTTTATTATACACCTCTTCGATAAAATAGGGAATCCTCTCTAAAACATCAGAAAAAC
>LDZT01004582.1_pt1 | contig 17287 bp, 16 predicted proteins | sample 615521 | NCBI WGS metagenome assembly LDZT01 (sample SAMN03408292, study PRJNA278302) | terrestrial metagenome | isolation source: oil reservoir sample SB1 | place: USA: Alaska, North Slope, Schrader Bluff formation | collected 2011-09
TAGGGAACAAATATTGTGACACTTCCAAAGGAAACAGGAAGCAAACAGGGAATACAAAGCCGTTCCTAAGGTTGAGAGACACTCATCTACTCGACATATGTGAAGAATTAGTTACCTGGTTACCTGGTTGAAAAGAGAAAAGAAAATCCGTAGGACAGGCGTCTCGCCCGTCTACTAAAATGTAAGGGTACGATGTATGTGCCCATGATAACCCAAAAATAGGAAACAAGGAAGGGCACAATTTATTGTGCCCCTACACTTGAATCCTGGTTTCTTTAACTCAATACGCGATACGAAAATATTTGACAAGCAGTAAGTATTACCATAGAATTAATGTGAAGTTTATAATTTTTAAAAAATACAACAGGTAAGGGGAAACAAAGTTGATTAAAAGTATGACTGGTTACGGTGTGGGAAGGGTTAAAGAAGAAGACGGAGAATGCCTGGTAGAGATAAAAAGCTTAAACAATAAATACTGTGACATAAATGTAAAAAACAACTTTCAATCTTTGGAAATTGAACAGAAGATAGAAAAGTTAATAAAAGACAGGGTATCGAGAGGAAAGGTTAATATTTTAGTAAAAGTTGAAAACTATGGCCTGACGGAAGAGAAGATAATATTAAATGAAGACGTAGCTGATTCCTGTTATAAAAACCTAATGGCCTTAAAAGAGAAGTATAAATTAAAAGACGAGATAAGCATAGATTCTATGCTCAGATTTAAAGATATATTTAAAATAGTAAAGGAAGAAGAGACTGCCAAGATATGTCCCCTGGTAGAAGAAGCGCTTAATCTTGCCTTAGATTCTTTGCTGAAAATGAGGGAAAGAGAAGGCAAGGTTCTTGTTGCCGATATTCGAAAAAGAGTCAAGGAAATACAAAAGTTAATAGATAAAATTGAGAAATATTCAAAATCGTCACCGCTCGACTATAAGGATAAATTTTTAAGCAAGATAAAGAATTTGACCGATGGCCTGAATGTTGATGAGGGAAGAATCGAATTAGAGGCGGCAATATTTGCCGAAAAGACGGATATCACCGAAGAAATTATCAGATTAAAAAGCCACTTTATCCAATTTGATGATTTGCTAAATTCTGAGGAATCAGTGGGAAGAAAGATGGATTTTTTAACCCAGGAGATAAATCGGGAGGTAAATACTATCGGGTCAAAGACTAATGATGTAGAGGTAACTTCTTTGGTTGTTTTGGTAAAAAGTGAATTGGAAAAGATAAGGGAACAGGCCAGAAATATAGAATGATAGAGGATAGAATATGTTGAATGATTTAGTGAATATAGGTTTTGGGAATTATATGAATTCTGCCAGAGTTATAACTATTCTGAGTCCAGATTCCGCACCGATGAAAAGGTTGAAAGAGGAAGCAAGGGCAGAGAAAAAGTTGATTGATGCTACCTATGGGAGGAGAACAAGAGCCATAATAATTACTGACAGCAATCATGTAATTTTATCTTCTATTCAACCGGAAACCATTGCCAATAGATTCACCGAATATAGCGGACAAAATTTTAAATTAAAAGAAAATATTACAAAATAGGAAACTATAATCATGACTGATAATAGTAAGCACTTATCATCTTTTATCTCTAAACGTGATACGCAATCAAGCAGGGGTTTGCTGTTTGTTATCTCCGGCCCATCAGGTGTAGGTAAAGGTACTTTAAGGAAAAAGGTGTTTAATATTTTCCCTGATTTAAAATATTCTGTATCGGTGAATACCCGCCCTCCCCGAAAGGGTGAAATAGAAGGCAAAGATTATTATTTTGTAGCAGTAGATGAATTCAAAAAAAGGATAAAAGAAAATAAATTTGTAGAATGGGCTATTGTCCATGGAGATTATAAGGGTACGCCTATAAAATTTTTAATAGAGGAACTTCAAAAAGGGAGAGATGTCCTACTGGAATTAGATGTTCAGGGTGCTATGCAGGTAAAGGAGAAATTCCCTGATGGTATTTTTATTTTTATAGCTCCTCCAACCTGGAAGGATTTAGAGGATAGATTACGAAAAAGAAATACTGAGGGAGAAAAAGCTCTGGAAAAAAGATTAAAAGATGCTCGCATTGAAATAAAATATATAAAAAATTATAATTATCTGGTAGTGAATGATAATATAAAAACCGCTCTAAAAAAATTAGAGTCTATAATAATTGCAGAAAGATGCAAAATAGCAAATTATAAAAAATGAATTTTGGTTATAAAGTTGTAGAATAGTATATTTTTAGCAAGAGGAAGGGTGAGAAATAAACATGGAAAATAATAAATATTTATTAGCAATGATGGTAGCAAAAAGAGCGAAAGAGTTAAAGAGGGGGGCTAAAGCTTTGGTGGAATCTAAAAATAATAAGCCTATTGTAATTGCCTTAGAAGAGATAAAAGCAGGGAAAGTATTCATTAAAGAGGAAAAAGAACCTCTAAAGTCCGAAGATGTATTTAAGGAAGAAGAGGATTTCATGAAAATAGAAGAATCTGTAAAATCTGAAGAATTATCTGATGAAGATGAAGAATCTGGAAAGTCTGAAGGCTTATAAATTAATTAACTAACTAAATACGATATACGAAAAAGAGGGGTAAAGAAAGTGTTAAAAGGGAAGAAAATACTCCTGGGAGTTACCGGAAGCATAGCTGCTTATAAAGCGGCGGAGATAGTGAGTTTGTTGAAGAAAAGAGGGGCAGAGGTTTTTGTAATAATGACTGAATCTGCCACCAAATTTATTCAGCCTTTGACCTTTTCTACTCTTTCCGGGAACCCGGCAATAGATAATCTGTTTTCTACAAATGATAAGATACTAGTAAAACATATCTCTCTTGCCGAATGGGCTGACCTGATATTGATTGCCCCGGCTACGGCAAATATTATCGGTAAAATTGCCAACGGTATCGCCGATGATATGTTAACTACCACAGTGATGGCTTTTAAAGCGAAGGTCGTCTTTGCCCCGGCAATGAATAAGAATATGATATCTAACCCCCTGTATCAGCAGAATGTAGAAAAATTAACCGCCTTAGGCTATGAGTTTATCGATTCAGAATATGGCCTATTGGCTTGCGGCGAAACAGGAGAGGGCAGATTAGCAAATATCGAAGATATAGGAGATACGGTTGAGTATACCCTAACCTTTAAAAGTGATTACCAGGGCAAGACAGTATTGGTTACTGCTTCCTGCACCAGAGAACCTATTGATAAAGTAAGATTTATTTCTAACTATTCTTCCGGCAAGATGGGATTCGCTCTGGCAAAGATTGCCCGGGCCAGAGGGGCAAGGGTTATTCTGATAACCGGGCCAACCTCTTTACCCGCCCCTAAAGGGATTACCAGAATATCAATTGAATCTGCGGAAGAAATGAAAAAAGAAGTTTTTAAACATTTTTCGGAGGCGGACATAATAATTTCTGCTGCCGCAGTGGCTGATTTTCGTCCCAGAGAAGCATTTGATGGGAAGATTAAAAAAGAAAAGAGTGAAAAGCCGCTTATCGAGTTGGAAAGAACTCCTGATATCCTCTATGAATTAGGAAAGAAAAAGGGAGATAAAATATTGGTCGGATTCGCCGCTGAAACAGAAAATATGGTGGCCAATGCCATTAAAAAATTGAAAGAAAAAAGATTAGATTTAATTGTCGCTAATGATATATCGGCAAAAGAAGCTGGATTTGGCTCAGATAAAAATAGAGCCAGACTGATAAACAGCAAAGGAACCGCCCGAGAATTATCCCTTATGCCTAAAATTGATATGGCCGAAAAAATCTTAGATGAAATTTTAAAAATAAAGTGAATAATGGAATTAATGAGTTTATTAATATGCATGGTGAAAAGAAATATGCCGAAATAATAATCTTGGAATATAATTTTGATAAAATATTTCACTACTGTATTCCCCAGGATTTAAAAGACCGGATATCCCTCGGGTCGAGAGTGACCATACCTTTCCGGGGTAAAGTGACTACAGGATGTGTAGTGGGATTTTTAGCGGAATCAGATGTTAAAAGCTTAAAAGATATCCGGCAAATAATCGATAAAAAACCTCTTCTTACTCCCCAGGTAATCAGATTAACCAAATGGATTTCTAATTATTATCTCTGTTCCTGGGAAAAGATCTTAAATTATGCTATACCTAAGACTCGCAAGTCCTGGCTTAATAAATTCGATATAACAGATATTTCATCCTTAAAACTTCGGCTGCCCGAAGATGATAAATCCTCGGACCACGAAATTATATTTTCTGCAGAAGAAGTAAAAGAAAGCCCCCCCCTAAAAGATATAGAAAATATTATAAATAATAAAAAGTTTAAAACAGTTTTAATCCGCGGAAACGATTTTAAGAGCAGGATGAAAATCTATTTAAGTTGTATCCGAAAGACCTTAAAAGATGGGATGCAGTCCATTATATTAGCTCCTACCGAATCTCATCTATCGGAATTAGCCGGGCTGCTGGAAAAAGAATTTAAGGATAATATGGTAGTCTTTGATGAAAAGATAGACCAGAAGTCCAAATATCAGAAATGGATTAAAATAAGAAATTCTCAGGTAAATATAGCCCTGGGGATGAGGTCATCCATATTCGTACCCTTTGACAAATTAGGATTGATTATCGTGGAGCGGGAACATAGCGGCCTGTACAAAGAAGAAAGGTCTCCCCGCTATAATGCCCGGGAAGTAGCTCTAAAAAGAGCAGAATTGGAGAACATCCCCCTGATTCTGAGCAGTGAAACGCCCTCGATGGAATCTTACTGGAATGTCCAGGAAAATAATTTTCTGGAGGCGGACCTGAACACCGGAGGGGAAAGAGAAAATCTATTAAAAAAAACCATAATAGATATGACCAAGGAAAAATCCAAAAAAAAGATAATAAGCTATGAACTTCAGCAAGCCATTTCAAGAAGTTTAAAGAACAAAAGACAGGTCGTACTTTTTTTAAACAAGAGGGGTTTCTCGAGTTTTATGATTTGCAGCCAGTGCGGCCATATACCTAAATGTTCCGATTGCAACACTTCCCTTTCTTATCATTTAGATATTCAAAAAATGGCTCAACTGATTTGCCATAACTGTGGGAAAAGGGCAAAAGTAACGGATGTTTGTGCTAAATGCGGCAGTAAAGAGATTCGCCCCCTGGGGATGGGAACTCAAAAATTAGAGAGTGAAATCAGGAAGATGTTCACCCAGGCTGAAATAAGGCGCCTGGATCGGGATTCGTTAATTAAAGATGATGATTATCGGCAAATCCTGGAAGAATTCAATCAGGGAAATACCGATATATTGATAGGTACCCAGATGGTGTTAAAGGGAGTGGATTTTAATAATGTAGATTTAATAGGGATTATTTCTGCTGATACTCTGCTTAATTTGCCGGATTATCGTTCAGGGGAAAAGACCTTTCAGCTGCTTAGTGAAGTTATTTCCTCTTTCAGGGAGATCAGGTTTCCCAAAGAAGTGATTATTCAGACCTTTAACCCCGAAGATCACTGTATAGTTGCCTTAAAAGAACAGGATTACAATTATTTTTACCAAAAAGAAGTTGAATTACGGAAAGAACTGGATTACCCTCCCTTTACCCATATTATTAAAATCGTGATTTTAGGAGAAGAAAAGGAAGCAGTTAGGCAGAGGGCGGAATATCTAATCAGTTATTTGGAATCCCTTCGCAAAAATAAAGAGTCTGCGGAATTTAAATTACTGGGTGACGTAAATATGGTATTATGGAAATCGAGGAACGACTTCAAAGTACAATTTTTAGTAAAAGTAAAAGATTTGGAAAAATTTAATCAGGCATTTAAGAAAAAATATGATAAAATGTTATCAAAGCATTTTAACCCAAAAAACAGATTGACTATTGATGTCGATCCGATAAGGATGATATAGGGATAAAATAATTACACAGATTAAAAAGAATGATTACATAGATAAGAGAGATTTACAGATTAAATCAGTGTAATCATTCTAAAAGTTATAGGAGAAGACTGATGGCAATATTAGAAATTAAAGAATACGGCGAACCCGTTTTAAGGGAAAAGGCACTACCGGTTAAGGAAATTACCCCGGAAATATTAAATCTTATAAAAGATATGGCTGAGACCATGTATACCGCTTCCGGAGTAGGTCTTGCTGCCCCGCAAGTGGGGGTACCAAAAAGAATAATTCTTGTTGACGGAGAAGAAGATGGATTAATAGTATTGATAAATCCGATAATTATCAAAAGCGAGGGAGAAGCTGTAGCAGAAGAGGGATGTTTAAGTGTTCCCGATATCTACAGCCAGGTCAAGCGTTCATCAAAAGTAACGGTAAAAGCACTTAACGAGAACGGAGACCTGATTGAAATTACCAAAGAAGGTTTAACTGCCCGCGCGCTGCAGCATGAAATCGATCATCTAGACGGGATTTTATTTGTTGACAGAATAGGAAGAATGGAAAGACAGATATTGTTAAATAAATTAAAAAAGGGAAAGCAATGAAAATAGGGTTTAGCGTATAGCGGGTAGCGTATGGGATTGCGGGTAGGAAGAGGATTACCGTCTATCGCATTCGCATAGAGCGTATAAAACTGTAGGGGCACGATGCATCGTGCCCACGGTAGGGCAGCTCTCTTCTTTTTAAAAGAGATTAAAGGTAAAGTGAAATAGAGTTCAAATTATAAAAGATAAATGTTTTTGGCAAAAAGGTGATAATCATGCTTAAAATTATTTTTATGGGAACGGCAGATTTTGGCGGTCCCGTTTTAGAGAAACTGGTTGACAGCAGAGAAAACAAAATAGCAGTAGTTACCCAGCCGGACCGTCCTCAGGGACGCGACAGAAAAATATTACCCACCCCCATAAAAAAGATAGCCCTCGATAAGGGGCTGGAAGTATTTCAGCCGGAGAATATCAATGATGAGGAATCTATAAAGAGAGTGAAAGAATTCAACCCGGATATTATCCTGGTAGTCGCTTATGGCCAAATTCTTTCCAGCCACATCTTAAATATTCCCAAAATAGGCTGTATAAATATTCACGGCTCCCTCCTGCCTAAATATCGGGGTGCTGCTCCCATTAACCGGGCTATTATAAACGGTGAAAAGGAGACCGGGATAACTTTTATGTTTATGAAAGAGAAAATAGATGCCGGAGAAATCATCTTTCAGGAGACGATAGACATTTTACCGGATGAGACCTGCGGGGAACTTTACTACAGGTTATCCGATTTAAGCGCCAGGGCACTCCCCAAACTTTTAGAAAAAATAAAAAGCGGGAAGATAGAAAGAATCTCCCAGGATAATAGACTGGCAACTTTTGCACGTAAGATGAACAAAGAGGATGGGAAAATAGACTGGAGTGATAAGAGAGAAAAGGTTTATAATCTAATCAGAGGAACTATTCCCTACCCCGGTGCCTTTACTTATTACAAAGGCAGAAAACTAAAAATTACCCGGGCAAGATTTCTGGATGATTATCAGGATGAAGCGGATACAGTCTCCCCCAAACCCGGAAGAGTAGTTAAAATTGAAAAAGATGCTATTTTAATCTCTACCGGGGATAAGGGTATTATAAAAATATTAAGGTTGATTCCTGCCGGTTCAAAAGAATTAACCGCGAACCAGTTTGTTAATGGCTATAAAATCAAAGTAGGAGATGTATTAGGGGAGTAATATATACCTATTATAAAATACACACAGGACAGACCCGCTTTTTATGAAAAGGTAGGGGCTTGATTCATCAAGCCCGTTGATCATAGGATAGGCGTCTCTTCTGTCCATTAATAGTGAACTACAGGAGGTTTTTATGTTTTTTTTCGACAGTACCATAATTATTTTAGTACTGGCAATAATTTTAACCCTTTATGCCCAATATAAGGTAAAAACAACTTATTCAAAATATTCAAAAATATTAGCCAAAAGCGGATTAAACGGAAGGGAAATAGCCGAGGAGTTATTATTACGAAATAATTTGAACAATATAAAAATAGAACCGATAGAAGGCTGCCTTTCTGACCACTATGACCCCAGGCAAAAAAAATTGAGACTGTCCAAAGAAATTTATTACGGTAAATCATTAGCTGCCCAGGGAATTGTAGCCCATGAAATCGGTCATGCCCTTCAGGATGCAAAAAATTATTTTCCACTTTCTCTTCGCAGCAATCTGGTACCGGTCACCAATATCGGCTCCCGCATGGCGGTCCCCCTGTTTTTAATCGGCTTTATCTTCAGTTTTCCTGCCCTGATGGATATCGGCATTATCGCCTTTTCCTTAGCGGTTCTATTTCAGATAGTCACCTTACCTGTTGAATTTGATGCTAGCAAGAGAGCGGTAAACCTGTTGGTTAGGGCAAATATTGTTTCGGATACAGAAGAGATTAATTCCGTTAAAAAAGTTTTAAGCGCCGCGGCATTAACTTACGTGGCTGCTGCCTCGGTAGCAGTTTTTCAGCTCTTACGGCTTATAGTGCTGAGAAATAGAAGGTAGAAGGGAATATAAAGTAAATCAGGTCTATGAAAAAAACAAAAGTTGATCCCATAAGAGAAACCATACTAACTATTTTGGTTAAAATTGATTCTAAACAGGGCTACATCAATATTCTGTTAAGTAAGTCATTGGATAAAAAGAAAATTTCCACCAGAGACGCTGCCTTTATTACCGAGATAACCTACGGAGTGGTAAGAAACCGAAATAAATTAGACTGGGCTATATCTCAATTTTCTACTAAAGCTCTGTCGGAAACAGCAGTATTGATTAGAAATATATTAAGAATGGGTGTTTATCAGCTGCTATTTTTAGACAAAGTTCCTGATTATGCGGTGTGTAATGAATCTGTCCAATTAGCAAAAAAATACGGAAATCCCGGGATATCTAAATTTGTGAATGGTGTTTTAAGAAATATTATTCGAAACAGAGAGAATATTCGCTGGCCGGATAAGAAAAAAGAGACTGCTCTGTATATCTCCACGATTTATTCACACCCCCTGCAGATAGTCGAGCGTTGGTTAAAAAGATTTGGCTTTGCCGATACGGTTAAAATATGCCAGGCGAATAACAGGATACCAACTTTAGTGATTAGAACTAATACCCTGAAGTTATCCCGCTCTGATTTAAGAGGGATTTTAGAAAAAGAGAGCATTTCGGTAAGAGAAGGGCTGTTTACCGAAGAAGCACTGCACGTTAAAGGACTTCCCAATGTCACTAAATATCCCGCTTATCGGGAGGGACTATTTCAAATTCAGGACGAAGCATCGATACTGGTTTCTCATCTGCTCGATCCTTCACCCGGTGAATTTGTAATTGATGTCTGCAGTGCACCAGGAGGAAAGGCTACACATCTTGCCCAATTAATGGCGAATAAAGGCAGTATCCTGGCAATGGACAGCAATAAGTCAAGATTAATAATGGTAAAAAGTAACTGCCGAAGATTAGGAATCGATATAGTAAAGACCCAGCAGAATAATGGCGCTATATTAGCTGAAAAATATCTAAAGGCGGCAGATAAAGTTTTAATAGATGTTCCCTGTACCGGACTGGGGGTCTTAAGGAGAAAACCTGACCTGAGATGGCAAGCCTATGATGCAAAAAGATTTGAAAAGTTGACCGAACTACAAGGGGAAATATTGAATATTGCTTCTTGCTACCTGAAAATCGGGGGAAAATTAGTATATTCTACCTGCAGTACCGAGCCGGAAGAGAACGAGGAGATAGTAAGCAAATTTTTAGAGGAACATCCTAATTTCGAGTTAGAAGATCCAGGCGGATTTCTAAAAGAGAGAAGATTGGAAGCTTATGTATCAGACCAGCACAAGGAGAGGGAATTTATTCAAATATATCCAGGACTTTCTAATTTAGATTTAGATCTGGATGGATTCTTTATGGCAAAAATGATAAGAAAAGGGTAGGGTTATAAATGGATTGGATAGGGAAGATCTTTCGTTTTATCTTTAAATCATTTCTCACCGCGGCTTTTATAATTTTCGTAGTAATTGCCGGTGCGACCTGTGCCTTTCTGGTATTCCAAAACGTGTTTGATGTTTCCGATACCGTAGTCCCCTCGGTAATCGGTGACGAATTAAATGTTGCTCAGGAAAAATTGTATGATGCCGGACTAAAGATTTATGTCTCCGGCGAGGAATTTAACGAAAGAATCTCTCAAAATAAAATCATCACCCAGGATCCGGCCAGCGGGGCGAAAGTAAAAATGAACAGAAAAATTTATGTGGTAGTAAGCAAAGGGAGTAAGGTTATGGCCTTAAACATCCCCGACCTTAGAAATAAAGAACTGAAAAAAGCTGCTGCCCTTATCGAAGAATACGGCCTAATTTTAGGCAGAATTACCTACACCAATCATTTTTCCGTCCCCAAAGACGTAGTTATTGCCCAAACCCCTGAACCGGGAAATGTAAATACAAACAGTAAAAATGTCAATCTATTAGTCAGCAAAGGCCCTTACTAGTATGTCGTATATCGTATTTCGTATATCGCACCGGGTGTCGTGTATCGCGCGATCGCAGGTATTTTTGTATAAGATATTGTGGCTAGCATGTAGAAAGTAGAGGCGTATTGTAATACGCCCTCTTATGTCATTCCCATGAAAATGGGAATCTATCTTTATACTGTCATTGCGAGGAACGAAGTGACGAAGCAATCTCTACATCCAACGTAGGACAGGTGTCCCCCGTTTTCACGAGGGCAGGCCCGCCTGTCTATTAATATACAAGGGGTTCGATTTATCGAACCCGCAAGAAATCGAGGAGGAATATTAGTGTGAAAGAAAATTCATTAAAATACTGGCTGGCCTGGAATAAAATATCAGACCTAGGCCCAAAAAGATTTTATAAATTACTCAAATACTTTGGCTCAGCCGATGCTGCCTGGCGGGCAAAATCAGGAGAAATATCCAGAGTACTTAATTTGAGCCCTAAAATATCCTCCAGTATTTTCGAAGAAAGAAACAATATCAATCACGAACAAGAATTAGATTTAATACATAAATATAAAGTCAATGTATTAACCATAGAGGATGACCTATATCCCGAAAACCTAAAAACAATTTATTATCCTCCTCCGGTTTTATATTTTAAAGGCACTATCGTTGAAGCAGACAAAAATTCTATCTCCATCGTGGGATCAAGAAAAGCCACCTACTACGGAAAGATGGTAGCCGAAAAATTAAGCAAAGATTTAGCTTTAGCCGGATTGACTATAATCAGCGGAATGGCTCGAGGAATAGATACAGCCGCTCATAAAGGCGCACTTTTAGTAAATGGTCGGACCATAGCAGTACTGGGTTGCGGTATTGACCATATATATCCTCCTGAAAATAGAAGGTTGGCTCAAGAGATACAAGAATCAGGAGCAGTAATAAGCGAATTTCCTCTTTCTACTTTGCCGGAAAGACAGAACTTCCCCCGCAGGAATCGCATTATCAGCGGATTAAGTCTGGGAACGGTAGTAGTGGAGGCAGCTGAAAAAAGCGGTGCTCTAATCACTGCTGATTTTGCCCTCGAACAGGGCAGGGAAGTATTCGCAATTCCGGGTAATATAAACTCTCCGTTATCCAACGGTTCACACAATTTGATAAAACAAGGTGCAAAATTGGCAAGCAATTATCAGGATATTTTGGAAGAAATTCATGTAGTGCTTCCTCAAAAAACAGCTGAAAAAGAGATGGTTAAAGAAAATACTTCTCTAACTGAAGGAGAAAAGATAATTTACCGGTTAATTACTAAAGAACCTACCCAAATAGATGAAATTATTGAGACAAGCAAACTTTCCGCCGGTAAAGTAAGCGAGATACTATTAAACCTCGAACTAAAAGATCTAATAAAAGAAATCGAAGGAAAAAGATTCATCAAACTATAATTTTTTAGCCAACATCTTCCTCTTTTATTACTTGGTTCGATTCATCGAACCCGTCTGGCTTTTTTGTCATTCCCGCACCCCTTATGTCATTCCCATAAAAGAGGCTGTGTCACAATTACCTCTTTCGAGTACAATTAACGAATTAAAAAATATTGAATAAAAATTAAATAAAACCCTTATTTTACAAGACTTTTAGCCATTTTTATGCTATAATATTAGCATAATCTTATCAGAAAGGAAACCTTATATTATGGCTTATCGTTATGGTAATAGAGACCAGATACAACTCTTACCAAAAACTGTAAATGAATACATTGCCTCAGACGATCCGGTACGTGCCTATGATACCTTCATAGAGTCACTTGATTTTAGAGACTTAGGGATTACCCTTGATTCTAATAAAGTAGGTAATTCCGAATACCATCCTAAGGCTATGCTAAAACTCTTAGTCTACGGATACTCCTACGGTATCCGCAGTTCCCGAAAACTAGAGAGGGCCTGTCATCACAACCTCTCCTTTATCTGGCTTACCTCTAATCTTATGCCAGACCATAAGACCATCGCCGAATTCAGGAGGAAGAATAAAGAGGCTTTAGCCAATGTCTTAAAACAGTGTGCTAGAATCTGTATAAAGCTCAACCTTATAGAAGGCAACACCCTCTTTGTCGATGGTACTAAAATAAGAGCCAATGCCTCCATCAATAAAACCTGGACCAGGGGAAAAGCCCAAAAAGCTCTAAAGCATATCGATAAGCGTATCTCTTGCATCCTCACCCAGTGTGATACAGTAGATGAGGCCGAGAAAGGATCAGGTTCTTTAGTCACCATGGATGAAGAATTAAAAGACCAAAAAATACTCAAATCCAAAGTGAAAAACATTTTAAAGGAACTCCAAGAAGAAGAATCCTTCAATACCACTGACCCTGAGTGTACCAGCATAAAAAAAGGAAAGAACTTCTACGCCGGCTTCAACTTCCAGAGTACAGTAGATAAAAAGAAAGGTCTCATCTTATCTGTCGATGTGGTAAGTGAGAATAATGACCTCAATCAGTTTGCTTCTCAGATTAATAAAGCTAATGAGATTTCAGGTAAAAAGTGTGAAACCGCTTGTGCTGATTGTGGTTATGCCTCAACTGATGAGTTAGAGAAAATAGATAATCAAGAGATCAAGGTCGTCGTTCCTTCCCAAAGACAAGTCGCCAAGAAAGAACCTTCTTTATTTGCCAAAGAACGTTTTATTTACCGAGATGATTATTACCTCTGTCCCTAGGGACATAAACTAACTCCCTACCGTCTTAACAAAGGAAATAATAAAGTATATAAAATTGCCGATAAGAAAATCTGTCTTGCCTGTCCCCATTACGGTATCTGTACTACCTCTCCCACCGGAAGGACCATCAGCCGGCTCCTAAAGGAAGAGGTAAGGCAAAAGTTAGAGGCCCAATACGATTAACCTTCTTCCCAGGAAATTTACCAACTTAGAAAAGAAAAAGTTGAACTCCCCTTCGGACATATTAAACATAATCTAAAGTTTGATTCCTTCCTCCTAAGAAGCCTAAAAGGAGTAAAAGCCGAGGCCTCTATTATCGGTACTTGCTTTAATCTTGTTCGTATGATCACTCTCCTGGGAGTACCAGGTTTAATTAAAGAATTAAAGGCCTGTTAAGGGGATAATAGCCCTTTATTTCAAGTAAAATAAGGTAATATGAGTTAAAAACAGAATAAATATATCTTTTATCATTATATTAACCCTCAATACCTTAAATTTTTTTTAAGTTACAAAAAATCATTGCTAAATATAATTATTTATAACACAGCCTCAAAAATGGGAATCTATCTTTCCCTGCATTCTCCTCCCCCTTGAGGGGGGGGAGGATTAAGGGGGGGGTGAAATATTCCTGTCATTGCGAGGAACGAAGTGACGAAGCAATCTCATAAAGCAATCCAATAATCCAATAAAAAATAACAAAACTTTATTGCTATAAATAAAATCATTTAGTATAATGTAAAAGTCGGGGCGTAGCGCAGTTTGGAAGCGCACCTGAATGGGGTTCAGGGGGTCGGAGGTTCAAGTCCTCTCGCCCCGACCAGAATATTTTTCTATCTTTCCGTCATTGCTTTCAAATAAAGCGCGGCAATCTCATTACTTCCCTGTCATTGCGAAGTAAGCCTGTCCCTGCGAAAGCAGTAATGGCAATCTCATACTTACTTTATCGCAACTCAAAATTCCGTAATTTCTTACCCCCTTTTCCTGTAGCGGTAATAGATATATAGAGTAATTTTCTTCCTAGATATCCAGAACATAAGAGGGGATACCATAATTCTTCAAATTTTTGACCTTCATTGCTTTATACATTGATACATTACTTTTTTTACATCTTTTTTTAATTAAAACTAAAATATATAATAGAATGATTTTTATTGATATCTAAGATGAAGAGTGAGAATTTAAGGATAAAACCACCTCCCTGGCTGAGATAATAACGAGCTAAGTTAAATGAGCAGTTTAATTAAAAGATATTGATAAGTTATATCTAAGACGCATTTTTGATTATACTATTTTAAAATATTTTTTTAAAAAAAGGGGACATGCATTTATTTTCCGGCACCTATTTTCTTTGACATCCTTTCTGTGAGGACATATAATCTACGTAGGCCAAGAATAGCATGAATCGTTGCAACGGCTCACCCGCACCATATTACTTAAAAGAGGGAATTATCGGCAAAAGATATTTACTGATGACACTGACCGAAGAAAATATCTTTCACTTCTAAAAGAGGCTTTTTAAGTCAAAGCCGAAGGGAAGGCCAAATTATGAATAAATTTGAATTTAGGTTGCGGTGGATTGCCCGAATTTGGAGTATTGTAATTATCGTATTTACCCTAATTATGCTTATCGGTTACGCGATAAATTGGGTAAAAACCGGCGTAGCAGACCCACATGCCATGAAGGATTATCCTGCTATAGAAAACCTGATCCCCCTCACTTTAATCTTAAGTGTTTTAGGTTTGGGCATTGCCTGGCGTTGGGAGGGATTGGGCGGAGCAATCAATATTGGCTTCTTCTTGGTAGGAGTAGCGGTGCACTTTTGGTTAATCTCTTCCCGACCCTATTCCTATATAGTAGCAATAGCACTCCCCGCCCCTGGGATATTGTTCCTGGTGTGTTGGTGGATATCAAGAAAAGACTAAATGGATAAAAAAGGGGATTACTTTTTTTATCTTTATTTTCGAATTATTTAAAAAAGTAGTCTACCCCCCCTTTTTTTTGAGATATTAATTAAGGAGGTAAAAGATGGACAATAGAATAAAAAAACATGCAGAGGTGCTCTTAAAGTATTCACTTGATCTTAAAAAGGGAGAAAAAATAGTAATTGTGGGTGATGTAGTCACCCTGCCTTTGATTAAAGAAAGCTACCGCTTGGCAGTTGAAATGGGAGACCTTCCCCAGGTTATTATAAACAGTGAAGAGTTAAAAGAAATATTATTAAAAAAAGGCAGTAAGGAACAGATAAAATATGTACCTGACAGTGTAAAAAAGGTTTTCGAAACAGTAGATGTGCTGTTATCTTTTTTTGGCGGGGTCAATACCAGAATGCTTAGCAATGTAAATCCCGAAAAATTGAAATTATCAGCTCAAGGTTCAAGTGAAATTACCAAGATATTCTTTGAAAGAGTCGCAAAAAAGGAGCTAAGATGGTGTGGTACAATGTTCCCCAATCAGGCAAATGCCCAGGAAGCGAACATGTCGGTTTCGGAATATGAAGATTTTGTCTATGGAGCAGGTTATATCGACAGTAAAGACCCGATAGCAAAATGGAAAGAAATAGAAAAGAAACAGGAAGGCATCTGTAATATTTTAAATGATAAAAAAGATCTTAGAATAGTTTCCAGAGATACTGATTTAAATATGTCTATTGAAGGGAGAAAATGGGTGAACTGCTGCGGAAGAGTGAATTTTCCCGACGGCGAAGTCTTTACCGGACCGGTAGAAGATAGTGTAGAGGGCCATATCAGATTCAGTTTTCCCGGTATATACGGAGGAAGAGAAATCGAGGATATTCAATTGATCTTTGAGAAAGGAAAGGTAATAAAGGCGACGGCAGCCAAGGGCCAGAAGCTGTTAGAGCAGCTTCTTGAGACAGATAAGGGAGCAAGGTATGTAGGAGAGATAGCCGCAGGTACAAACTATAATATAAAGAGATTTACTAAACATATGTTATTTGATGAGAAGATTGGAGGAACAGTCCATCTGGCAATCGGAAGGTCTATACCTGAATCGTTGGGTAAAAATCAGTCAGCCATACACTGGGATATGCTCTGTGATATGAAAAAGGGTGGAGAAATTTACGCGGATGGTGAGTTGGTTTGCAAAGATGGTAAGTTTTTGATATAAAGCCCCCTTCGTATAATGGGGAAGTTCAACGGTAACCGATGTGTTAAGCGGAAGATATAAGAAAATGACTTCATAATCAAATCGAGTATGGAGATTGATAAAAATGTGAAGTTGTGAAGCCTGACCCCAGACACTACACTATTTTGGTAGGATAAACACAGTATTGCGTCTATTAGTTATACGCAATCGCGGGATGCAAGCATTATAAATACCAATTAATTTTAAGTTATAATTGGAAGTAAAACTATGACTGAGTTATTTGAATCGGTTAAGAAAAGAGCGAAAGAGTTGGGAGTTAAAAAAATAGTAGTAGCATCATCCACAGGTGATAGTGCAAAGAGGGCTGTTAGGGAGCTGGGAACAAAAGACTATGAGATAATAGTCGTAACCGATCGTGCTGGGGTAATCTGGGATGTTGGATCTATGTCCGAAAAAATGCGAAGGGAATATGAAATTAAAGCGGGAACAAAGGAATATTCTAGCGGCATAGCCCATGATTTACCAGTACGTAAAGAACTTAAGGATATGGGTGTCAGCTGGATCATCCAAGCTACTGAGGTTTTCAGAGGAATTAATATCCCAGGTGGTTTCAATATGGCCCAAGTAATTGCCCAAACACTTTATCTGTTTGGATCTGGAACGAAAGTTGCCATAGAAATTACGCTGATTGCCTGCGATGCTGGGGCAGTAAGGGCTGGTGAAGATGTAATTGCCATAGTGGAAATGGTAAACTAAAATGCACCTAGGGTGGAAAATAAAAATGCACCTTTAAAGAGAAACAGTTCTTTATTATAGTAGAGATAAGAATCAATACTATAAGGAAAGGACTGGTCTATGGTTAACAAGATTATGTATCAGAAGATTCAGCATTTTAAGAGAAGAGGATTTACCAAAGCAGACATCATAAGGGAGACCGGATTAAACAAGCGGACAGTATTAAAATATTACTCCATGTCAGAGAAAAAATACTCTCGCTATATAGAAAAAGTGAGGTATCGGACCAAGATATTTGAACCTTATCAGTCCCATATTCTTAATCTATACCGAGTAAATGACTTTCAA
>LDZT01010723.1_pt1 | contig 17265 bp, 9 predicted proteins | sample 615521 | NCBI WGS metagenome assembly LDZT01 (sample SAMN03408292, study PRJNA278302) | terrestrial metagenome | isolation source: oil reservoir sample SB1 | place: USA: Alaska, North Slope, Schrader Bluff formation | collected 2011-09
CCTTCTTTTTCTAATCTGTTTAATGCCTCTCGGATAGGACCACGACTTATATTCATACTTTTAGCTATTTTTTCTTCAATTAAAAATACTCCAGGCTTAAGATTGCCTATTATAATTTCTAATTTTATGGTCTGATAAGCCTTGTCTTTGAGGGATAACAATTTTGTTGAATCTATAATACTACTAAGCAAGATAAAAATTTACCTTTTTTATTTTTTGTATTATAACTTGATTGTTTACAATTTGTCAACAACGAATTGCCTCACCAAAAAAGTACTCCAAATTTTATCGCTGCCTCATATAAAAAAGTACTCCAAATCATTTTTATTATAGAGCAATCTCCTCTATATTGGAAGAATAATGCAGTCTATGAAGCCATGAGAAGGTATAAGACCACCAAAGAAGGGATTCTGGTGGCCTGGGGCATCTTAGAAGAGGGAAGAAAGATCCTATTGGGGATGAAATTAGGTAATAAAGAATCCTACCAGGATTGGTTAGATTTCTTTCGGGATCTCAAGAGGCGAGGATTACCTGATCCGGTATTGGGGACCTCCAATGGTGCCCCTGGTCTTATTCGTGCCCTGGAGGAATGTTTCCCTAAAACCCTAAGGCAGAGGTGTCTGGTGCATAAAAAGATGAACATCTTAGGTAAGGTCCCTTCTGAGGCTATTTTGAGGTTAAAGCTTATTTGAATACAGTCTATTATGCCCCAGATTTAGAAGCCTCTTTAAATCATTTAAGGTGTCCGGTTAGGCACCGTAAATTTATCACCTCTACCAATTTAGTGGAGAGGTCTTTCGAGGAAGAAAAGAGGAGAAGTAAAGTGCTCCCTCGCTTCTTTGATGAGAAGAGTTGCTTAAAGTTAGCCTTGGCCAGTCTCCTTCGTGCTTCCTGGAAAGAAAGAAGGATTCCTCTTAGCTTTAGTGAGCAGCAAGAATTGCGGGAACTACGCTATCAACTGGGACAGCTGGAAAGACCAGAGAAAGAACTGGTAAAAGAACCTCACCTTTTAGCCTTAAGGAAATAGTAAAAGGGGATTGATGGTTGGGAAGAAAAAAATAATCAAGGTAGGTAGGGGTTTACCTACCAGTAGGCCAGGTATATCTTAATATGGATATGGAGAATATTAGTCGCCCTTTAAAATTAGTTCTTTAAAAAAAGCTTTTAGAGAAAAACGGTTAAAACCGGAAAAGGATATCTTACAAAAAATCTTTTTCCAGAAAAAATTGGACTTGACCATATTTTAGACTTGTGATATAAAACTTTTATAAAAAGAGATATGGGTTGTAAAGGTAGATAAAAGATGGAAAAATATATTTCTAAAATTAAAGATAAATTAAAATTAGCTCTAAAAGATGAAAAAGGAATCCTTTTTGGCTATCTTTTTGGTTCGGTAGCTTTGGGAAAGACCAATTTAGAAAGTGATATAGATCTGGCTTTTTACCTTGAAGAGAAAGAGGTCAAAGATTTTTTTAAAAAACGCCTTTTTTTAATAGAGAAAATCCAATCCCTTTTACAAAAGAGAGTTGAGATAATTATTCTCAATGAAGTAAGATCAATATTCTTTAAATTCGTTATTATTAAAGAAGGAAAGGTAATTTTAGAGAGGGACCATGCCCAGAGGATTGACTTTGAATTAAAAACTATGCAGGAATATTATGATTTTCGACCTTTTATTAAAGAATACAATGAAGCCTACCTCCAAAGGTCTCTTAAGGAGGCCCTATGAGCGAGATAACCCGCCAAAAAATCTTCGAAAAGTTGCAGCTATTAGATGGATACCTTAGTAATCTTAAACAATTAAAAAAAGAAATAAAAAGTCCAGAGGAGTTTTTGGAAGACTTTCATCTTTATGGATTAGCGGAGCGCTACTTACAATTGAGTTGTCAAGTGGTTCTGGATACTTTAAATTTGATGATTATTGAAGAAGCCTGTGAGAAACCGGAAGATAATCAAGAAGCAGTTTCTATTCTTTTTAGAAGAAAGGTTATTTCTGAAAACTTAGCCTCAGGATTAGAGGGTATGGCAGGTTTTAGAAATATATTAGTTCACGAATACGGGGAAATTGACCGCAAGAGAGTATATCAATATTTGTTGGAAAAATTAGAACTTTTCAAGGATTTCAAAAAAGAAATACTTAATTGGCTGAAGAACAGGTCTCTATAGACCCTATTATCTTTCTTAGTTTTTTATCTTTATTACATTTTGCCTGTTTTAATATAATAATCTATCATTTTATTGATTAATTTTTTACCAAAAGGATTGGTAATTTTATTTATCTTCTTTCTAAGCTTTTTGATAGAAGGGACTCCCCCCTAAATATTTTTTAAAAGATGTTTCAGCTTTTTTTCTACAATTTCCAGATTGTTTTCCTCTACTTTAAAATTTTGACATGCCCGGTAAATCTCCTTCTCTATCATTAAAGGGGTAATTGAATGAATGCTCTCAGAAGGATCATTTCTCCGCAATATTTTTATTGAAAAGGTTTAACTCCAACGGTGACCATTCTCTACACAGGTTCGATTCCGATACTATTTAACCACTCAATAACTTCTTCATTAAGCCTTTCATCTCTAAATTTGAACCATTTTTCTCTATAATCCGGATAATCTGCTATTACATTTTTAAACCGCCTGAAAGCTCCCTTTCCATCTAAAGATATATACAATTTTTCCCTCAATAATTCATCCTCCACCTTCTCGGCAAATTCAACCATTAAATTATATCCTTCATATGATGGTCTCTCAGAGATGCAAATATAACGATCAGGGTTATTAAATAATATATCCTGGGCTAAGTTAATATCCTCTTTCTGCCAATCAGGTAAACTTTCTCTTATCTTATCTTCATCTTCTTCTTGGGCATATCTAAATGTTTCCTCTGAGATAACTATAACCTCTCCTGTTTCTTTATCAAGATAGTAATCCATATCCATTCGAGCCACATCTTCCATAGCATTAGCAATCATTTCCATATCCACTTTTAATTTTTTCATAATTTTCACCTTCTTATCATATCAAAATTGAAAGCCACACACCAAAGCATTTCTTTAATATTTCAAGCTTTGTCTTTGTAGATAATCTATTACTAATATCCCACCGATCCCTACTTTTTCTCATATTTACAAGACTCCTCTTTAATTTTCTATTTATTTACACTAACAATATTACAACTTCTAGCCACTTACAAAATGAAAAGTTCTCTTGACTTAACAATTTGTCTTTTGTGTGTCCTCATAACCTCACATTTTCCCTCGATTTAATCATGAAGCCATTCTCTTTTAGATTTAGATTTTGTGAGTTTATGACGCCTGATCTTATCTTTCTTTTAAACTACAATAATATAGTGATGATAGTTACCAAGCAAAGGTGGCATCACTTTAATCAGGATCCCTCACAAAATATCTTCTCTTAACAAGTATCCTGTTACAGATCCTCTTTCTACTAAAAAGTTAAGTATAATAAGAATATCCTTCTTTATTTTTGGAATTTTTTTAATTTTTTGGCGATTCGTTAAAATATATCTTCTGACAATATTTTCAATATAAAATATAGTATTTATCTCTAATTCCTCGGAAAACAAATTCTTGTTTTTTTGCAAAATATCACTTACCCAAAAAATCCCATTTTCTAAAAAATTACTACCAATATCATTAAGAACTTTTGAAATTGAGTATAGCACAGCAGGATAATCCCCTATATCTTGAGCAACTTTTTTATAGAATAATTTTTCTTTTTCCTTTAATGTATGCCATTCTTTTGCATCTTTTTTCCAATATTGCCATGCCAAAAGATAGTTATGTATAATCTCATTTGCATAATAATGAGACTTGCTATCTTTACAAAGATCAACTATTTTCCCATAAAAAGCGTTCCAAACAATCCAAAACTCTTCATATTGATTTAATCTGTCTTCTACAGAAATAAACTCTTGGAAAAAATCAGCCATATCTCTTGAATTGGTAAAATTCTTAATAAAAGGTTTTAAATAGATTTCGATTTCTTTCTTTTTGGAAGTTAAAATAAAGTATGCAAATTTCTCTAAAAATCTATTTTTAAGAGAATAATTAATTCTATCATCATCTATGAGTGGTTTTTTAGAAAAAATAGGAAAGATAACGTTTAAGAATTTCTTATGATCTATATATTCTGTTTTTAGCGGTAAAATCTCGAATGCTGTATTTAAAGTTTTTAAATCTAACCTTTGTAAACTACTCAATTCATCATAAGTAATTCTATTTAAGGCAATTCTTTTCAGTTCGTTTTTATACTTTTTTACAAAACATCCTACAACCGGCAATTCTGAAATTTTATAAATATTCCTATTGATATTTTCTTTTCGTATTTTCTCTCTTAATTTATCATATTTCGGCGCTAATTTTAGATATCCTAAAAATATAGAATGGGCATCTTCAAAATTTATTTTCCATAAATCCTGGAGAATACCACGAACCGCATACGTTGATATTTCTCTCCATGGATTCAATAATAATAAAAGTAAGAGTGATTTTACTTCTTCTTTATCATTTGGGAAATACATTGTAAGAAGCGGTAAAATAATAATAGAAGGTTCAGTACCATCAGAGATTTGATAATGATAATCTTCGGTTTTAAGTGGGATGGATGTGAAATCGATAATTACTGCTTTGCAAAATTCTCTTTCCTCAGAATTTAACTTATCAAAAAAATCACGTATTAAAACAGAACAGGCGTATGCAGGAATTGAGTGATTAAATAAGAAAAAACTATCTTTTCCTTTGTTTTTTATCCCCTCGATAATTTCTTTTATTTCTGTAATTATCAATTGTGGATTGTTTTCGTACTGCTGATATTGCTTGTATTCACCTTCATTCTTTTCGAACCTATAAATTGCCCATAATTTTAATGATGTATATTTCATTGCCTCAGAACTTTTTCGTAAAGAATCTTCACTATATTTTTTTAGTTTTGCATCAATTTTTGGGTTAAATTTTATTAAAATTTGGCCATCCTTTTCTTCAACCTCAGGGCTCATTTTTCTTCTGTCCATCCTTGCTAAGTACAATCTCCAAGTCTTATCAGCTTCATTTTCTTTAGCTTTATCGGGAAGCTTTTCATAATATTTATCCAAAATTTTCCAAATTGTTTTTTGTCTTTCCTTGACTTCATCTTCACTTTCATCTTTTAATTTAAAAAATTGATAATTGACCACAATATGTTCTAATGAGAGCTTTCTATGTGAATCCTCGCATGCCTTAATCCTTTCATTTTCATATATTTCATTTCTGTAGTTACTTGGAAAATTATTTTTTAACGCTACTAGTCGGCTCTTTTGCTGTTGATCAAACATCATTCTGCTGGAGTCATAAAGAAAAAACTCTTTTGTCTGAAAAAGTATTTTTGCGATATTAAAAAGCTTGTAAGGTTGAGCAAGAACCACACTTGTGACTACCGCAGTTGTTGAAGCTGATTTTGAATTTTTAATAAGATATAGACACCAACTTTCTAAAACTTCTTTAGATGTTGATTTCGCATTTTCAAGCAACCATTTTTCCAATGCCATATGAATTGATTCAAGAAGACTAGTAGAAGTCTGGGTTCCTCTATACATATTCCAAAGTCTATTACTTATATATTGTTTTATTATCTCTTTTTCATTAATAAGTACCTCTATTTCTTCTACTTCATTTTTAAGTTCGGATTTTGCGTAACATTCAACTGTTTTATTTATAAATGATAAAATAAAATCAATTGTTGCTTTAGGCGCAAATCTCAAAAGTTGGAAAATTGGAGTTTGAAATGCACTTGAGGGGAAATAATCAAAATCATGCCTTTCGGAAAGACAAAAATATTTTTCAACTCCAATTCTTACATCAAAATATCTTCCTTCTTTTTCAGGAATTTGAAACCAAAATAAATCTGCTAATTTAATTACATAATTCGGAAGGCATTTTATAACTTCAAAGTTATCTGTAATTGATGTTAAAATTGTTTTAATTAATTCATAATATTTATCTCTATAGCTTGTTTGTTTTTGGGTGATAACTTTGTCAAAAATATTTTTCAACTCCTCTTTAATTTCTGAAGCACCCTGTAGAATTACCCTAATTAATTGTCCTTTTTTATCATCGTTATCCCGGAAACCTCCGTTTTTCTGTATTTCCTCATAATAATACAAGGCTATTTGACTTGTTCTTTTTGTTGCCTCTCCTTCTTTGTTTTTATTATTCCAATCATCAAGTAATGGAAGAATAACATATACATTATAAAAACCAATTACTTCTTTATGTTTATGTATAAAACTTATTACACAATTCCAACCATTACCTTTTGGTTTTGTAAAAAGAGTTTTTAATGTAATACCTTCTGTTTTTTGTAGACCAAGAAGTTTTAAAAAATCTTCGTCAATTTCTTTACAAGCTATCCTTAGAAGAAAAATAATCCTCATTAAGAGTTGCTGGTTTTCTTCTAAAAGTTTATTCTCAAATAATTGAAAAAATGTTTCAGAATAGTCAGATAATAATACTGAAACTAATATTTCATCTTTCCAGAAACTTTTAATTTCATTACCAGGAATAGACTCTTCTATTAAAAATTTTACCTCGTTTTGATTATTGAAAAGTTTTTCAGATAACCAACTTCTAAAAGCCCTGCGAATAGGCAAAGAACTTCCAATAGCATCAAAAAAACTTTTATAATCTTCTGATTTAGTAAATTCTCTTTCAATAATTTTATCTAAAGCCCATTCTTCATAAACATCATGTGTAATAAAGTAACCACCAGCATTGGAGTCATATTGTATAATTTCGTCTAATTCAAGAGCCTGAAGTACTACACCATCACAATCATCTATTTTCACGAAGAGCTGTCCTTCATCGGCTCTTTTTTTTGCAATTTTTAAAAAACATTCTTCCCTTTTAATATGAATATTATTTTTACGATAAGACGATTTTAATATTTGTTTATTCCACAGAAGATCTCTGAAGGTAGAATAATCTATTGTTTTATTGATACTTTGATAATTTTGCAGGTATTCATTTAGGTAGAAAGGTATTCTTAATAGACCCAGCAACCTTTCATTAGTTGGAAGATTAAAAGCATGTTTTTTCGAAAGTTCGGTAACTTCTGCAATATCTAGTTTTTCGATATTTATTATTTGAAAGCTAAGATGGTAGATTTCAATAAACTGAAATTTAAGATCATCCAAATAGCTGTATCTTGTCGTAAAAATTATTTTCCAATTATTATTAATCAACGCAGACAAAAATTCTTGAAAAACTTCTTGATTTTCAATATCAGATAATTTTTCAGCAGAATCAATGACTATGTATTTCTCATCAACATCTTGATGTTCTTTAATAAAATCAAATAATGTGAAATGTCCATAATTAGTAAACATTTGATTGATGTTATGAATATTAAATTCGATAGCTTTGAAAACAAAAAATGGCATTACTTCTTTAATTTGTTCATAAAAATCTTTTACAACAGCAGTTTTCCCACCGCCAGCTTCTCCACTCAAAATTACCACTGAAAATTCATTTAAAATGGCTTTAAGATTTTTTATAGCTTGCGACCTATCAATTTTGATCTCATTATTGTTAAATTTTATTTTTGAATTGATAGGGGTAAGGATTGAATTGGTATGTTGAATTAATTCACCAATAAAATCAATTATACTTTTATCAATACTAAAAAAATGTTGTGCAATATCAGCATTCTCTTCGCAAACAAAGGGCGACCTGAAATAATTATCGGCCCTCCATTCTATTTCTAAATTTTTAGATTTTGCATGTTTTTCAATTTCTGTTTTGTACTTAGGGTCATTTTCTGTTTTTCCCTGTCCAAATTTTTGATTGGTATAAAATATTATTTTATTAATCTTTTGATATCTATTTTTTGTTTTGTTTATAGATTCTATAAAATCTTTTTTATGCTCTGATAATCTTGTATCATAGAATTTTGCTTGCCATCCAATCTCTTTGCCATTTATTTTGATTGGATCTGTCTCTATTCCCGCGTGGTTTTTATAACCTGAAATGCCAATATTACGCTTAAATTCCTTACAAAACAAAAGATAGCAAAGCCATTCAAAAGATTTTTGTTCATTTCCAGAAAATTTCAGTTTAAATATATCCCAGTTTACTTCTGTTATTTTTTTCATAGTTTATTTTTCCTATTATAAAAATTATTTTTGTTTCCATTTTCTTCTTTAACAGATTTCTCTATAATTTTTATCTCATCATCAGTTAATCCATAAAGTTTGTAAACCAATTGGTCAATTTGTTTTTCGTATTCACGGACCTTGGCCTGCTCTTCAGGATTTTGTAAATAATCATCATCCTTTGTTATTGCAAGAATCTTATCTACAAGGTTAATGAAGGGGTGTTGCTCAGATTCAGAGATTTTTGGGATTGGAAGTTGTTCCATAAAATAACCCGACAAATAAACTCCTTTTTCTCCTAACCTATGAACAGATTGTTTTGTATACCAATCAAGTAAAGATGTATTTGTTATTGCCTGAATATATTCCAAATTTTCGCCAGTTATCATAAAACAGGTTTTTTGCAAATAAAACCCTTTAGGGACAAATGCCATTTTGATTTCCTGAGAAGTTTCTGCCCACACAATCTTTTCTTTTTCAAATTCATCATAATAATCACAATCACGCAATTCCCACCAGTAATCACCTTGGTCATCCCTATTATATAACCCTTTGCCTTTCCCTAGAATATTGCCAAATGTTTTTAGATATTCATACACAGCCGTATAAGTTTCCTTAAAAAATGTTTCCGGTGCCTTCTTGCCTCTATTTTGGTTAGTCCATCCTGATTCTATTTTAATCACCCATAACCCTGCCCATTTGTAACTATAGCGATAGATATCTCTACCTCGCAGAATCGGTTTTAATATTTCGGCACTTTTTGGGTCTTCACGGCATAATTTTTCTTTTGTTTCAGTATCAATTATAAACGCTTCGTTAAAACCAGTTTTAATTCCATATTTAATTTTTACATCCCAATTTTTCAGCGGTATGCCTTTTTCTTCTATCTTCTTTTTAAGATTCGTTACTGTTTCATCTCCAAAAGTGAAACAACTACTATCAAAATCTGATTGTTTCATTTCTAATTTATTGGAATTGAAATAGTCAGCAATATCTATTGCTGGAGTAAAATCCGGTTGAATATTTAGAATATGGACGGTATTCCCTGATGGTTCTGTTTTCTGGAAAAGTAGTATATTCGTGTCCACGGTGGCGTCAAAAACTTTATAGCCATTAAAATCAATAATCTGCTTTAATTTAGTTTTTTCTTTAAAGAACCTGCGCAATTTTTCACCGTATTTTGCCCTCATCCATTTATTGCTGGATATAAAGCAGGAAAAACCTTCTGGTTTAAGAATATGATAACTTCTTTCATAAAAATAAGTATATAGGTCTGAGGTTGAATTATAAACTTCATAACCTTGTTTTCGTAATAGCGTTTTTAGGTCTCTTATTTTTTCCTGTCTTATAAATGGTGGATTGGCAATTACCACATCAAATCCATCTTTTTCCTGAAAGACTTCAGAAAAGTATAATTTCCAGGGGAAAAATGGACGAACCTTCTGATTGCTGGTATATTGTCTTAATTGTTTTTCGGCTTCTTCTAAATTGAAACCAGTTTTTCTATAAAGTAAGTCTTTTTCTTTTTCTATCTCTTTTTTTCTTTCTTCTTTAACTGGATGTCGCTCATATTTTTCTTCAATCTCTCTTAATTTTTTAAAATAATCAGATTTTTGTTTTTGTAATTTTAGTTCAAATATATTAATAATAAGGTCTTCAATTTCCTTTCTTAATGCTTTTTTCTCATTTGTGTTTGGCTGATTTAAAAGCTTATCCTTTTTGACTTTCAACATTTCATAATATTCTTTGCTCTCGTCTGTGGAAAATAATTTTGTAGTCTCATCTGTCTGTTTATCATTATCTAAATCTAAATCAATTCCCATAAATTCAGAAATCAAGCTATTTCCTTGCATTATTTTATAATCTAAATTGGGTAATGGCCTAATCTTTTTTATATCTTCTTCGTCCACAATTAGAGAAAGCCACAATCGGAGTTTGGCAATCTCTACCGCTCCTGGGTCAATATCTACTCCATAAAGACAGTTTTGAATAGCATGTCGTTTAAAGTTATAAATTGTACGAGATTGTTTCCCCTGCTTTCGCAGGGGCAGGTTTGCTTCACTCTCTCGCAATGCTAAATGAGGAGTCAGCGCATCCTTTGCACGAACAATTTCATTCATCATACCAACAAGGAAAGCTCCAGAACCCACTGCAGGATCACACACCCGAATATTTTCTAATGCCTTATCAATAATCTCAGCATTTTTACGAATATTTTCTGGGAGTTTAAAAGAATAGGTTTTGGTTTCTTCTCCCTTAGTTGCTACCTGTTTGTCATTCTCTATTGTACTCTCACCATATTTAATTAATTCTTCTATATCTTCTTTAGAAATTATATTGGAATCTTTTTCTATAATTAAACTTTGCTGTATTGGGTCTGTCTTGCCCAGAAGTTTCATTTGAATTTTTTCTTCTTTAGTTCTACTTTTCTGTTTACCATTCACTTCTGTATATAAATAATTAATTAAGCTTTGCTGGCACATATAATGCACAATTTCTCGTGGAGTATAATAAGTCCCTTTAGATTTACGGTCTTTGACTTCCAGAAGATTTTCAAAGACTTTACCGAGCATTTCGGGGTCAACTGCTACCTCTTTTTCTAATGGCTCATCTTCTTTAACCGTAAAATTGTAACGATCAAAGAAGTCTAAAATACCTGTACCAATATCACCTTCTTTTGTTTTAATTTGATTTGAAAAGAGAGTATTGGGTAAAAGTATGTCTGTTTTTGCCCAATCATAATCATTAATAGGATCAAATAATCCTCCATTTAAAAATGGAATTTTACAGTTGAAATAACTAAAGTAGTGGTCATCGTATGAACGGTCATTTCTTAAGGCTTCATAAAAGAGTGGCTCTAAAACATTATTGAAGAAGTTTTTATAATCACAATGTTTTTTCTCAAAAAGCTCACGTAAAAAATTTTTTGACCCCGAACCCCAATTTTGCCCTTTTTTAACTCCTAACCATCCTTTCTTTTGCAAGAAATATAAAAATACAATTTGACCCAAAAGCTTTTTAGAAAAATCAACAACATTAACTCCTTTTTCTTGGAATTCTTGTCTGATCTCTCCATCTTTTTTTACTATCTCATCGAGAGAATCTTTAACTTTTAAGAAAAGTTCGCGGTATTTTTCAAAAAACTCTTTGGTAACTTTTTCAATACTAAATGCTTCTTCTAATTCAGATAGTTTTGGATTACAAGTATCATTTTTTACAATAGGTATTAAGCAACTTTGAGCAGTATGACTACTTTCATTTTTACCTACCAAAAAAGAATATCTGCGGGCTGGAGTAAATTTTTCCTTTACCTTAACATAACCTTCCGAAGTTTTTTCAAACTTGTATTCCATCTTTACAAAAGAAAAACGCCAATCCTCTTCCTGTGGAGATACAAAAGCGATTAGTCCGGCATCTTTTTCTCCCCGTTCCTTTAAATAATGCGCTATAAAATTACGCTGGGCGGTTCGGGCTCGCTCAAGGATAGTTTCTCTTTGCAAATATACAATGAGGATATCAATCTTTTTTCCATCTGGATCAATATAAGTGCCGATTCTTTCATAAACTTTAATAAAATTTCTAAAAGCTTTTGGTATATAACATCCCTGCAGGTAAAATGATTTTGTTTCATCATATTGATTAAGTAAGTTTTTAATGAAATAGATAAATCCATTTTTATCAAAAGGATTTTGAAATGTATCTTTAATTAACCTTCTGGCCAATTCTTTATCCATAATTTATTCTCCTATTAAATATTCAGATAAAATTACCTCTCTTGGACCGGAAGTTTGGGCAGCGCTTTCGGATAGATGCTCTTGTAGAAATTCCGGAGCAATATTTTTTTGTAATACTGCCAGTATTCTCAAAGGATTTATGGTCTTTTTTAACTCACTATTTAATTCTTTGAGGAGTGTTTTGGTGGTCTGTTTGGGTAGAGCTCCTTCTGTAATCTTCTGCATTACTATTTTTAAGTAATCTTCTTGCTCTTCAGTAAATTTTCTGGTATCTTTAGAAAGAGCTTTTAATATTTTCAAAACTTGAGTAGATGAATCTCTGCCTCCGGTTAGTTTTATTTCTGACGCTTCTTCTTGGGTGGTAAATTTGAAAGCTTCTTTGTTTTTGTCTAACAAATCATAGAAGTTGGAAACCATCTTCTCTCGTTTAGTATCTTCTTTTACTTCTAAAATTTTAGCGGTTGTTATGAAATCTAATTCTTGAGGTTCTTGCTTTTCACTGGTGATAAAAAATTTTTGAAGTTTTCCTTTGCGAAAATAAGTTAAAAGTTTATTAGTTTTTTGTTTATATATTCTGGCTGTTCTTGCCTTCTTGGGCAAGGACTTAATTCTGGAAAATAAATCGGGATTATCATCCCGTATATCTTTAATAATTTTTAAATATTTTAAAGCACTTTCCTCTTCTTCATCTTCTCCGGTAATAGTTTTTTTAGAAGTTAAGCGGTTAAATAATTCGTGAGATTCTATTTCTTCGTTTTCGGTAAGCAGTCGAGCATCATTACCTAATAAAGTTATAAAAGCATTTATTTTAGCCTCTGCTGTTTCTTTTAATTTAATCAGGTCGTTGGATTGTTTACTGGGGAAAAAATTAAAGGTATATATTTTATCAAATTTAGCATCTACTCTATTGATTCTCCCTGCTCTTTGCATCATACGGGTTGGATTCCAGGGTATATCGTAATTAATGACTACATTAGATTTGTGAAGATTTACGCCTTCTGATAAGACTTCGGTGGAAATTAATATCCGATAATCATCCCGAGAAATATGAGACTTAGGATCGAAATTTTCAATTACTTTTCTTCGGTTAACCTCACTTGAAGTTCCAGTATATTCAATTACTTTATATTTATACTTTGATAGCTTTTCATATAGATAATCTGCAGTTTCTTTGGATTCAGTAAACACTATTAATTTATTTTTCTTTAGAATAGGATGGTAAGAAAGGATATCTATAAATTGGAGTAATTTAGGGTCACGGTTTACTGTGCTCCATATTTTTTGAATTTCTCTTAAAGTTTTTAAATCTTTTTCTAAGAGCTCTCTATATTTTGGGTCAAAATCTTTGGATGAATATTTTTCCGCTTTATCTTCTTCAATTAATTTTTGGATTGCTTCATCATTATCATTTTCCAGAAGTTCAAATATTTTATTAATATATTTTTTACTAACATATACATTTCCTTTATCAAATTCTTCTAAGAATTTCTTGTAAGAATAAATAAAACGATTGATGCTTTGCCGGAAGGCGTAAAAACTGCTCTCCAGTCTTTTTACTAAGAGAATTTTCATAAATTTTCTCATATTCTTTTGAGCCAATTCTTCCGGTTGAGTAATTTCTCCCCGATAATAAAGAAGAGGAGTATAACGGCTATAGTTAAAATCGAGAGTAATCATTTTAATAGTCTTGGTAAAAATCTTGTCCTCTTGATCATTTAGTTGATAAAATATCGGCTCAGGATTGGCAACCTCAGGAAATTTTAATTGGTGTTTTTCTAATTCTCGAGTAAAATATTTAATTACTTCTGTTCTAGTTCGACGTATCATCAGATATTTTAAAACTTCTTCTCTAATCTCTCGGGAATTTTGCTTTACAGTTTTAATGTATTCTGAATAATTTCGTTTTCGATCTAAGTGTTTTAATCTTTTTTCTAATTTAGAGAAAAAATTCTCTAAATTGGGTAGATTGGGAATATTGCTTTTTTTAGAATTTTGGAATAATTTTATCTGGCTTAAGATATCTTTAGGATAATTGTTGTAAGGGGTAGCAGTTACTAAGATCACTCTTTTACCTCGACAAATCCGAGCCAGCATTTCATAAGTAACATTGGTTTCAGAGCGAAAACGGTGCGCTTCATCAATAAAGATATTTTTATATTTAGTAATATCTCGTTTGAGTAATTTGTCTAATTTGCCTAATGATTCAAAATCTGCTGATTCTTTAAAATCAGAGAAAACATTGGGCCAGGAACCGGGACTATCTTTATCTAAAAGCATAGGAGGGGCTATAACTAAGTGACGGCCATCTAATTGCTGGGCTAAGAGGGCAGATATATAGGTCTTACCGAGACCTACTACATCAGAGAGAAAAACGCCGCCGTACTCCTGAAGGATTTTTTTGGCATTTAAAACTGCCTGTTCCTGATATTCGAGTTTCATAAAATCTTTGGGCACATATTGGTAAAATATTTCTTCTGTTTGTTTAAGATCGTCTTGAAAATATTCATATAAAAATTTTAAATACAATTCATAGGGAGTAATATTATTTTTTAGCCAGGTTTTTGTTTGAATGGTCTCTCGATATTTTTCTTTTAAGTCAACAGCATCTTCCCATAACTCATTAAATTTAGCAAGGGCAAATTCGTAATCGGTTCTATTCTTTAGTTCTACATTAAATTCAAAATTATCAAGGAGACCAGATTTGGTAAAATTGCTGGAGCCAGTAATTACTCTACCTATATCACGATCACTTTCCAAAAAAGTCATAATATAGAGTTTGGCATGAATATTTGCTGCTGGATATGCCTTAATTTCTAATTTTCCGCTTTTCAGCCATTCTAAAAAGATATTAACTCCTTCTTCTACTTCTTTGCTATCTGGAGAATTTTCCATTTCATTGGTGACTTCTTCGGAGAATTGCTTTTTTGTTTCTGAGTGGGAAAATTGTAGAGATTGCAAAGACTGTAAAGATTGTTCTTGTGAGGAATTAGTTGGATTTTCGTTAGGGAGTGAGGCGGTGGGGGTAGAAAAGTTAGAAAGATCAGAAATATTGGTATTTATTCCAACAAGAATCCTAATTTTCTCTGTTTTCTCGAGAGATTTATAAATCTCGTAAAAACCGCTGGTATAAAAATAACCAACTAATACATCAAAAAATCGGGTATCTTTAATAAGAGTTTTAAATCTATCCGCAAGGCTTTGATTATTTTCATTAGTTATAAAAGTCAAATCTTGAAAGTTTGATTGTGCTTGCATTTTGGTCATTCTCCTTAACTGATCAAAAAAATAGATAAATAATTATTATTAAGAAATTATATTAACCAAGATGTGTAAATAAGTGCAAATGCAAAAAGAATTATTCAAGATTTAAATATTTTGTTTTATTATATCACACTGTTTTGACTACTATATGGTAACAATTATTTTAAAAAGTGAAAAATTGATTTTTTAGTTATTTCTAATACTCTTTTACTGTTCATTATTAATTCGACAAAAATTGTGGGAAATCCTGCTTTTTTAAGAAATAGTTTTTAGATAATCTACTTTCTTGTAGGAATAAAATTTATAAAAAAACAGCAAGTCTGAAATCCTTATTTTATAAGGGTTTTAGAGGAGAAATGTAATGCAAACGATTGTATTTGCATTATTTTTACCCGAGCTATATAATCACCCTCGAAAATTGCTCTTTTTTAACCAATTTTTTTACACTCTTAAGTACTGAAAGTGGCTTTTTATAAGGGTTTTAAGATTTTTAGGGAGCAAAATAGCCCAAAAACAGGGTAGTTAATTGCCCAATTTTTCGAAAATTTAAACGCTAAAACTTGTACTCGCGAAAGCGGGTAAAGGCACTTTCCGTGCGTTTCTGGGGCAATAAATATTGTCAAAGGAACCGTCCCCTTGACAAGTTCTATCATCTTCTATCTTTTTCATTATCTATCATTAACTTGAGTAAAAACATTGTATCTTGCTTCAATTTAGATTTAGCCCAAAACTTTTAGTTTTTCACTCATCAATTCCCCTATACCAAATAAAATCCTATGGTCAGGCACTTTTTCCAAGAATTCAACACATTTTTTTTAAATAATCAACAAAACTCATTTTTGTCCTTTGTTCAAAGTTTTACACTATCAAGATTTTACAAAGAAATTATCAAGATACTCAATTGAAATTCTTCCCCTTGAAAAGCCCTAAATTCACCCTCACCTTTAGTGGTAAGAGAGAATATAAGATTTCCAGGGAATCAAACTTTTTGATTTGGGTTAAATCTCGGATATCCTCCCGAATTAACTGGTGCTGATAATTATTTGACCATAATCGGTAAAAATCCTTTTCCCCTTTCAAAAACGGTTCAGGAAACCCACTAAGCTCAAAAAGATCATCCCATAAACCGTAGTCCGTTTGATTATCCTCTTGAAAACGAAAAGGATGATTAAGAAAATAAGATACCGAGTAGTGGTGGTTCGTCAATTCTGAATAGGTAAAAGGCATTAGGTGAAATTTCATATATCTGCCAGCCAGAGAATCTTCTCCTTTTTGATACAAATCTAATCTACCGCTACCAGTAACAAGAATCTTATATTCTTCGGCGAATCTGTCATAAACTCCTTTGAGATAATTTTTCCAATTTCTGTATTTATGAATTTCGTCAAAAATTACTAACGGGATCGATTCATCTATCCGATTAACTCTCTCAAAAAAGTAAGAATCCTGAATCAACTCTCTCTTGCTACGAATATCATCCCAATTGAAGTAAACTTGGTTACTAAAATCTCTGGCAATTATCTTTGCTAAGGTTGTTTTTCAGCTTTGCTTGGGACCGGATAAAAACACCATTTTAAATGTCGGGGTTCAGGGGGGGGCGGAGTCCCCTGATTATCTTGATGAAATATGCTATGCACTAATATGTCCTACTAATATCTGAAAACCAATTAAAATTAAAATGATACCACCAGCCAGCTCAGCATACCTCTTCATCAAATAACCCAATACTTTCCCTATGCTAACCCCTATCAGAGATAGCAGCAAAGTAATTATGCCAATAGTAATTATTACCTGAGTAATATCCAACTTTATAAGAGATAGGCTTACCCCAGCAATCAGAGCATCAATACTAGTGGCAATTGCTAAAAAAAATAAGACCAATGTGTTATTGAAATCGATAGATTGGTTTTTCTCTTTATTTTGAAAAGATTCATAAATCATCTTCCCTCCTATCATAAATAAGAGCAGAAAGGCCACCCAATGGTCATAGCTTGATATATATCTAGCAATATTTTGACCTAACCACCAGCCAATCCAGGGCATAAGCATCTGAAAACCAGCAAAAAAAAGAGCAATCTTCAAGGAAAAAGAAATACTAACAGTGGCTGAGACAATACCACCAGTGATG
>LDZT01013507.1_pt1 | contig 17225 bp, 18 predicted proteins | sample 615521 | NCBI WGS metagenome assembly LDZT01 (sample SAMN03408292, study PRJNA278302) | terrestrial metagenome | isolation source: oil reservoir sample SB1 | place: USA: Alaska, North Slope, Schrader Bluff formation | collected 2011-09
TGGCCATCGAATTGAAAGCAAAAGCTGATGTGATTGCTGATATCATACATCCTCATCCAAGTCTTAGCGAAGCAATATGGGAGGCTTGTGCGGAGATTGCAGGTAAGCCCATTCATAAAATCTGACAGAATGGTAATTAACATCTTACATGTATGAAATTAATTCATGCCCAGGTTATTGAGTTAGATATTTTATATAGGAAAAGAAAATATTTGGTTTATAAAAGAAGAAATAAATAGAAAATAAAGTCGTTTTTTAAAGAAAACGGCTTTAGTATTTCTAAACTTGTTCCAGCTTACTTCACATATCAAACAGCAGAGAAACAGGTTGACATCATTAAAAAAGTTGACAATACATGAAAATAATATTTCTTGCAATATAGGTCTAAAAGTATTACACTATACTTCGTACTTAAGAGAGGTAGGTTTAAAAATGAGTAAAAAAATAATAAATATTGCAGTGATAGCACACGTAGATGCTGGAAAATCAACGCTAGTTGATGCATTTCTAAAGCAAAGCAATGTCTTCAGAGAAAATCAACAAGTAGTGGACTGTGTTATGGACAGCAATGATATTGAACGTGAAAGAGGCATCACCATCTACTCAAAAAACTGTTCAGTTATGTATAAGGATATTAAAATCAACATAGTGGATACACCTGGACATGCTGATTTTTCATCCGAAGTTGAGAGAATTATAAAGACTGTTGATACGGTTATCTTACTGGTTGATTCCAGCGAAGGTCCAATGCCCCAGACAAGATTTGTACTTCAAAAGTCACTGGAAAGAGGATTGAAACCAATTCTGCTGATCAATAAAATAGACAAGAAAGACCAAAGGGCAGAAGAAGTGGTAGATATGGTTTTTGACTTGTTTGTTGAATTGAATGCGGATGATGAACAACTCAATTTCCCGATTCTTTATGGCGTGGCAAGAGATGGTATCGTACAATTTGAATTCGAAGATAAAACCGATGACATATCAGCCCTATTTGAGACTATTGTCGAGCACATAAAACCTTATCCTGACAAGAATGAAGACCCATTACAGTTCCAGATTTCAGCATTGGGATATGATGATTATATTGGCAGGCTTGGAATTGGGAGAATCTACAGTGGTAAAATAAAAGAAAATCAGATGGTTGCCATATCCAAGAGAGATGGCAGCGTCACCAAAAAGAAAATCACTCAGCTATTTGTTTATGAGGGAATGCAAAGAACACCTGTGAAAGAAGCACTTAGTGGAGATATAGTAGTTGTTGCTGGAATACCGGATATTTCAATCGGTGAAACTATTTGCTATGAGAATCAGGTAATGCCTATGGAGTTAATCAACATAGAGGAACCGACCTTGTCAATGAACTTTTTAATCAATGCGTCACCTTTTGTAGGATTAAGTGGCAAATATGTAACCACTAGACATCTGAAAGCGAGACTTGAAAAAGAACTTGAGGTTAATGTGGGACTACGTGTCGAGGCTTTGGAAGATAGCATTGACGGTTTTAAGGTTTCGGGTAGGGGGGAGCTTCATTTGTCCATCTTACTCGAGAATATGAGACGTGAGGGATATGAGGTAGCTGTTTCTAAACCTGAAGTTATATATCGCAGAGTAGATGGCAAGTTACAAGAGCCGATTGAGAGAGTTATAACCAGCGTACCGGAGGAATACTCAGGGGTTGTTATTTCTAAATTGAATATCAGAAAAGGGTTGATGGTTGGCATGTCACCTGATGGTGCGTTTGTAAAAATGGAGTTTTTGGTTCCTACTAGAGGATTACTTGGTTATAGGACTGAATTCATCAATGACACGCGGGGTGAAGGAACCCTTGTGAGAAAGTTTGAGGGCTATGAAGGACATAAAGGTGACATTCCTCAACGCATTAATGGTGCGCTTATATCCCAGGAGCAGGGAGAAGCTATGGCCTATTCCCTTGTTAATCTAAGCGAGAGGGGACAACTATTTATAACACCAGGCACCAAGGTATATGAAGGTATGATTATAGGAATCAATGCCAGAAATGAAGATATGGTGGTCAATCCTTGTAAAAACAAAAAAATGACTAACATGAGAGCTTCGGGAACGGATGATTCACTGAAGCTTTCACCTCCAAAAGCAATGACGTTAGAAGAGGCTTTGGAATTTATCAACGATGATGAATTAGTGGAGATTACACCTGATGACATAAGAATCAGGAAGAAATATCTTAAAGAACTAGATCGTAAAAGATTAGGGAAAAACAGATAATGAACGCAACAAAAGTGCCTGTAAGGATCAGGCACTTTATTTTTATGTGAATAGCTTATCTGGTATGCTTAACTCTTTCCAGTGTTATTTCAATTCTTTCATCGTCAAAATATACTTTAGCGTCATCAGTCATCATTCCGACCAAAGCTAATTCCGGATTTCGGACATGCTCTCCAGCGAGAGCCCAGAATGTGTCTTCCATCTCTTCCTGTCTTTCCAGATGCAAACATTTGACCATTTGGTATATGCGTTTCATTTTCTCTTTATTATAATTGCATTTAAAAGTTAGAATATAGCTATCTGCCAATTCCTGATAGTCTAAATCTATTTTTGTAGCGCCCATAGATTGGAGATAATGTATTATCTCATCAATTATTCTGATTACCTTAGTATTTTCTTTACTCATCTGGCATCATCATCCTTTCCAAACATTTCGATAATCGGAATCAATATTGCAGCTACTAGTCCAGCTGCAAAACCATTGTTATATAAATTAAGCCCACCGTGAAGATAACCTACATTAAGCACCACTGACGAATGAATAAATCCAGCAACAACACCCCAGTGCCAACCATATTCTCCTGCAATAGGTGCAAGTGCTGTACCAAATAGTGCAGCAAGTTGAATAGCGGGATTGTTTATGGCAGATACCGTAAACAATGAACCGATGGATACGCCAAGAAAAATTGGCAGTATATTTTTTGGATGTTTACCGAAAGCACTAAAGCCTGCTATTGTAAAAATCCCCCCTATAGTAGGGCCATTTAAATCACCATTGATGATCAGAATATATATTGTTGAAATTATACCTGTTATACCTATGTTGATCAATGTAACAGAAAATCCTTCCAATTGAACAAAGTCAGTAATCAAGCGACCGGAATAATCCAACAGATTTTTGTAATTCTTAAAGGATTTGCCATTAAGAAGAAATCCGACGAATAGAATGGTTACAAAAAGACCAAAAACATAGACACCCAATTTTAAATTGTTACCGCTGGTCCAGATGAACTGAGTAGTTGGAACATAACCTAAAGATCGGATAACGGAAACAAAAATCAAACCTATCATTCCAGCTGTGAAACCAATATTATAAAGATTGAATCCATGATGCGCATTGATCAGAGAAGAGCTCAACGGTGGTATGATAAACCCCAATAATATACCACATATCATACCCAAAGGCAAGCTAAATGTCAATGGGAGACTATTTCCAAAAGCTATTTCAGAGACTACAGGAGCTATAGCTGTTCCAAATAAGGCTGGTATGAGATATATATTGAATTTTTCTTTTTTGAACCGTGAGTAAGCATAAGCCCCTATAAGGACAAACCAGATGTTAAACAGGTTTTTCCCAAATAATGCGAATCCGGATATGGTGAATATTGCTGCGATAAACGGTCCATTTAGGCTCTGCTTTAGCTTATACAACAGCAATATGCAAAACAGTGTAACCAATCCGGAATTGACAAAAGCCGCTCCCATGTTTCCCAGACCTATGTAATCAGTCACAAGACTGGAAGGTTTGGTTATAATAGAAACCAAACCAGTGTAAATCTCGTTAAGGCTGTTTTGTGTTAGACCAAAAACAATTTGGGCGACAGAAAGTGCAATGACGAAAATGTACTTAGTGTCGAAGACCATTTTTTTGTTCATTTTACCTCCATTGAGAATGTTATTATTGAAGTTGATAGATCAAATCAACTCGTCAAAGGGAATTCCACTATAGGATAATGATATTTCGAATTGTTGATTTTGGTTGTTTATGATACTGATATGAAGTCCTTTTGACTTGAAGATATCAACAACTTCCTGAGCTGAACTAGAGCTTTTTAATGAGATAACCGTATGAAGCCCTGAATCTGCACTAATTAATTCTATATCATCACCCCATATGCTTTCAAGATAATTTTTTAATAGATCTCTTTTTTTGCTATAAATCCGCTTTATTTTTCTCAGATGTTTATCTATATGACCTTCTTTGATAAATTGAGCCAATGTCAATTGTTCCAATTTGGATGAGGATTGAGTATATTTGTTGGAAATTCTTATGTAATCATCATATAATCGAAGGGGTAGTATCATATATGATATTCTGAGGGCTGGTGTGAGAATCTTTGAAAATGATCCGAGATAAATGACCCTGTCGTTTTTATCAAGACCTTGCAGGCTTGGCACAGGCCTGCTTTCAAATCTTATTAGACTGTCATAGTCATCTTCCAGAATGTATCCTTTTCTGTTTTCAGCCCAGGATAGCAACTGAAGTCTTTTTTGAATAGGCATTAGAGAACCTGTAGGATATTGGTGTGAAGGAGAGACATAAACAATATCAGCGTTCGATTGCTCTAATGCTAAAATATTGATACCATTATCTGAAACAGGAATATCAATTGTTTTAAAGCCATAATCATCAAAAATATATTTAGCTTTTTCATAACCGGGATATTCTATGGCCGCAGTGCTGGCGCTGTGCTTCAAAACACCTGCTAATATTCCAATGAGATATTGTACTCCAGCTCCAACTACGATTTGATCAGGATGTGTATGAGCACCACGCGTAGAATTCACAAATTTTGAAACCTCATACCTAAGCTTGTATTCGCCTTGATGGGAGCCAGAACTAAATACTTCATCTGTAGAATAGGTCAACACATTATTATATAGCTTTTTCCAAATTTTCAGATCCAAACTGCCAGCATGTACATTGTCATTAATATAATTGATTTCATCATGAGCATGAATCTGCATCGAATCTAAAAGCAAGTCTTCTTTCTGGACAACTTTTCGCGAAAAGTAATCCTTAAGATCGGTGGCGAAATAACCTTTTCTAGGGATGCTTTCCAAATAACCCTCTGTCAACAACTGAAAATAAGCATTCTCGACAGTTGTCTTGCTTAATTTTAGTGAGGATGAAGCCTCTCTGATTGATGGCAATTTATCGCTGTTTTTAATATTTCGACTTTCAATCTCATCGCGGATATACTCGTACAATTGAATATATATAGGCTTTCGAGAAATCTTATCGGGTGTAAAATTGTAAATCATAACATCACCTCTGACCTTATCAAAAATTTAAAGACTGTCTCTTTTGAAATGGTCACACTTGTATTATATTTTATTTATAAGCTATTTGAAAGGAGTTTTTCACATGAGAGATAATAAAACCAGGATACTAACGGTGTCAGCACTTATGACGGCTTTTGTATATATAGCAACTTACATCGGTACAGCCCTACCATTCTCAGGATACGCTCACCTGGGAGATGCAGCTGTTTTTTTATCAGGTCTTATACTTGGACCTCATTATGGATTTATAGCAGCCGCATTGGGGTCAGCATTAGCAGATGGGTTGAAAAGCTTCGTTATTTATATCCCGGTCACATTTATTCTGAAGGGTTTAATGGCCTATATGACAGGTCGGGTGAGAGAAAAGGGATCAAAGACAATTACTTCGGCAATGATTTTAGGCGGGTCAATTATGGTAATTGGATATTATCTTTATGAGGCATTTATTTATGGTAGCATTCAAGCACCTATCATCAATATACCCTGGAATATCATCCAATTTGTGATTGGGATTATAGTAGCAAAAATATTGTTTAAACCTTTTGCCAGGTTTAAGCTGTAATTGGATTTGTTTAAAACCATCTTAAAGTATATAATATCAGAGTGATAATAGTTTAAACGGAGGCTTTATGAGACTAATAGTTGATGGGGATGGTTGCCCACAGAATGCAAGGAAAATCTGTGAAGAATACGCATCATACTACAATATCGGTATGGTTGTTGTTTCTAGCTATGACCACAATATGCAGGGTGATTTTGAGACGATTATAGTGGATAAGGGTAAAGACTCTGCTGATTTTAAGGTCATTGAGATGTCGGGTAAAGAGGATATAATCATCACCCAAGACTATGGGCTTGCGAGTTTGCTGTTGGCTAAAACATTTGCTGTTCTGAATCCTGCGGGATTTGAGTATACAGATTCCAACATTGATAAGTTGCTCATGAATCGATATTTGGGTCAAAAAACCAGAAGAAGTGGTGGTCGGACAAAGGGACCTAAAAAACGGAAAGCATCCGATGATGTTCACTTTGAAGAGATTTTAATATCAACAATAACAAGAAGGATAAAAAATATATAAAATTATTAATGAATTAATATAATCCTAATTGTATAGTAGGAGTTTTTATTATATAATATAGACATAGTTTACTTTAGGAGGTATTGATATGTCAGATTTTTTTGGAAAATTCAAAAAGGGCTTAGATAAAAGCATCAGTATTGCTAGTCAGAAATCAGGGGAATTGATGGAAGCAGGCAAGCTTCAGACACAAATCATATCCTTGAGAAACGACAAGAAAAACGCCATCAACGAATTAGGAAAAATAACCTATGATATGTTAAAGAGTGAAAGTTTTGAACTGGAGATTCTCGAAGGAAAGTTCAAGGAGATACTCCAAATAGAAAAGGAACTGGAAGACAAAGAAGATGCAAAGAACAAAGAAGAGAACAAAGAAGAGAACAAAGAGGAGAGCAAATCTGACACCCACGTTTCGGATGAAGCTCATGTAATATGTCCAAACTGCGGTGCGGAAAATCCTGAGAATGCAGTGTTCTGTGGCAAGTGTGGAACAAAGTTAAAAGAATAAACTGATGAAGGCTGTTGCCCACCAAGGACGACAGCCTTTTAAATTTTTATCGGAACTCGCCACTTTTGAGTAGGTAACCTTCTTCGATAGGGTGAGCATATCCGGTTACGCTGTTCTCCGGCAGATTAAGTTGTTTTTCAACTAATTGGGTAGAAACCTGCAATAGCTTTTGAATAAACTCTTTTCCATTGCGGGCGCTTGCTTCAACATGGACCGCTGGATAATCAGTTCCATTTCCTCTGAAAAATGTTTGACTATCCATAGATGATAGAATCACATTGAGTCTATTTAATTCGATAGGTGTTTGAGTTGAGATTTCATTCCCTAATTTTTCAACATCCAATTTATACTCTTTGGTGGGTAGTTTAACAGTGATAAATGGCATTAATAGCCTCCTTCTGTTTATTGTCATGAGAAATAATCTTCATGACTTGACTAATACAGTATATATTAAATAGAAAAAATTTGCTATAATGGGAACAGAAAAAATAATTTTGACAAAAATTAATGAAATGGACATGTGAAAGATTTATGTTAAAACAAAATATTAAACTGGACCCCAAAAGCTTATACAGATACAGCGATGAAAAGTTGTGTTTTTTTATTGATGTTCAATTGGATGGGTATAGAGAGATTTACAATGAGTGGGATTTTTCGCCACTGTATAATAGAGATATAGATGAGGATTTGGCAAAATACCTCAATAATTGTTATATGGAGATACCATTTAAAGCAAAAACAATCATTAGTATCAGTGTACCTAAGGAAGTGGAGGATAAGGCAAGAGAGGAGAAAAGTATTGAGAGCTTTAAAAATTATTTCATGTATCTGATTAGATTAAAAAATAAAGATAAACAAACCCTGAAAAAGAAAATGATTTATTATCTTATTTTAGGCATTGGATTGCTTTCACTAGCAAATTTTGTTGAAACCATTCAGATTATGGGCAATTATATAAAAATTTTATCTCAGGGACTATTTATTGGTGGATGGGTGCTTTTTTGGGAATTGTTTTCTAATATATTTTTCGAATTGAACGATATCAGGAAAAATCTTAAAATTTACTACAAGATGTATTATTCAGACATAGAATATAGTTATAGATAATTTCTTACAAAAAATTAATTGTTGGGAAAACTATTGTTTATAAGGTATGATGTGTTATACTGTTCACTGGACAAAATTTTAGCATTTAGCAATATTAAAGACCAGGAGAATTTATGAAACGGATAAAAAAAATTGGTTTCTTGACATTGGTAATGATAACGATTGTTTTAACAGCGTGTGCTGGTGGAAGACATAAAATTCAGAATGGAAAAATATTCGATGAGGTAGGCCTGCTTCAAGGGGATTATGGGCTATTCAATGGCAGCTATTACAAGACACTCGAATTGCAGAAAGGTAGCCGTATTATTTTTGGGTATGCCGTTGGTACCATGTCCGGAGAGTTCACAGCTTATTTTGGAGATAAAAAAGGTGATAATAAAGTTCAAATAGAAGATAGTTTGATTTACGAAATAAAAGAGACAGGATCCTATCGAATTGAAGTTGTCGGCAAAGATCATTCAGGTGCTTTTGCCATAGAATGGGAACTGGATTAATTAGATATATCGGATCATAGATGCACGAGTTTCCTTAACCTATTATATAATTAAACGGTAGAAGGATTTGAGGTATGTATGACGGGCATTATTATAGAATTAGGAATATATGCTGCCTTTTATAGCGGGAAGTCATTATTTGATTCAATCAAAAGGAATCCATTGAGATACACAATACCTTTTTCAGCTATCATTGTTATAATCATGATAGCAGTTGAATTTGCGGTACTCTAGGAGGCATAATGCTGGAATATCCACATGTACTATTACACGATTTATCAGTTATCATGGCACTAATCGCTATGGTTATAATGGTCTATGGCGTTATAGTTGCCTTTATTAAATTTGTGTTTTCAGAGCTAAGAAGAAAAGAAAGATTCATATGCTATGATGATAGAGAGGAGCTGCGGGTTAATCTTGGTTCCTATATATTGCTTGCTCTTGAAATCCTAATTGTCTCGGATGTCATAGAAACAATTTCCAATAGAACATATGAGGATCTGATTATACTGGCAGGTATAGTAGTCATAAGAACGATGATGGGTTATTTTCTGGATAAGGAATTAGCTGCTCACATAAGGCACAAAAAATAGAGTGCGGTTAACCGCACTCTATTTTTCTTCTTTGACTACCATTTGCCTTTTCCAACATGTCCGGCTATCTCAGCCTTACACATCTGTTTAAGTTGCCAAGCCATGTCCTGCGCTTTTTTGAATATATCTACGCATGGTGGATCCAGATCCAATTCTTCTCCTTCATCTGCCAATTCTTCAATTGCCATACAAAGGTTTATGATATCCATGTGAATGTCATTTGTTCGGTCAGAGTTGACAATTTTGTCTGCAGCCTCATCACTCAACACTTCAAACTTCTCTCTGGGTGCACCGCACTTAGGGCATTTGTCCCCCAACTTACTCTCTTCAGTCACAAATCCACACACTGAACATTTTAATAATTTCTCCATATAGGTCACCTCCTTGGAATTTTATTTAAATGTACATATGTATATTTTAACATTTATCTATGAAAAGACAATATAATTTGTTCAAATTTATAATAAAACTAAAAATCCTTGGAGTTTACGAATGATGGATTGCCTAATTGATGCAAATAAAACAATGCAAATAAAACAATTGAATTATATTGGGGTTTATGTTATTATTTAAAAACCGACTGGTCGGTCGGGTTAAATTTGACGGAGGTATATTTTGAAAAACAGACTTGGAGTAGTATTAATAATAATCTTGTTGACTGTTGCTTTTACAGCATGTTCAACCAGTCAGACAGTAAATGAACAGGAGGAGAGCTTTACTGCTGTCGAAATAGAAGTTTTACAGAAATCCCAGCTATATATAGAAAATAATTTCACTGGCAGGGCTTTTCCGGGCAATGAAGCTTATGTGTTGCCTACTCTTATGGCAGAAGTGGAAGAGGTCTACGTATCAATGGGAGATTTGGTCGAAAAAGATGATGCATTGTTTAAACTTGACAAAAGCAACATACAAAATCAAGTGGATCAAGCTAATGCGGCTTACCAGGCTGCTTTGGCAAACCTTGCCATGACCACTGAACAGATTAATGCCGCTAAAGATGCATTTATCAGAACAAAATCACTCTATGAAGCGGGCGTTGTCTCGAAAGCACAATACGATCAGGCTGAATTAGCAGCATCGGAAAAACCACTTGACACGATTGCTAAAAGTGTAGAACAAGCAAGACTTGCCTATAGACAGGCAGTGGATGCACTTGACAACACCTTGGTGACAGCGCCCATTCAAGGGACAGTGACTTCAGTAGATGTAAAAGAAGGTCAAATTGCTCTCAATTCTCAACCGGCTATTGTTATTATGGATCTTGATACTATGATTGTAAAGATAAGTGTAACCGAGGGAATTGTCAATAATCTATTTGTCGGGCAGCCTGTTGAACTTAAGATTGATTCGGCTGATATCGAGATGAAGGCAGAGATTAGCTCAATAGGTAATTCAATTGAACCTTTGACAAATCTATATAATGTGGAAATCTCAATAACTAACAACGGCCTTCTGAAAGCCGGAATGTTTGCCCAAGTAAAAATTAATACAGATGTAAGAGAAAATAGATTATCGGTGCCTGGGAATGCGGTACTTGAGAAAAATGGACTAAGCATTGTATATGTTGAAGTCGATGGTATAGCATATGAAAAAAATGTGTCGACAGGCCTTGATACCGGAGGAAGAGTTGAAATCTTATCAGGATTGGAAGAGGGTCAAAGAATTATCGTAAAAGGTCAGAATTATATCAGTGATGGCAGCATTGTTAAAGTCGTAAGGGGTGAGTAAACATGCTATCAAGATTTTCAGTCAAAAGACCAGTCACAATCGTTATGATTGTATTGATTATTGTGTTGATAGGGTTAGTTTCACTATCAAAACTACCTATTGACCTGCTACCATCCATAGAGTATCCAATAGCCGTCGTATCCACATCTTATTCGGGAGTGGGTCCTGAAGAAATTGAGACCCTTGTAACTAGACCTTTGGAAGATGTACTGACAACAGTAGAGAATATAGATTCTATACGATCGATTTCATCAGAAGGCAGTTCACTAATCATCCTTCAATTTAACTTTGGTACCAATATGGAGTTTGCTGCACTTGAAATACGTGAAAAGATAGATATGGTCAAAGGTTTTTTACCTACAGATGCTAGAAATCCAACTGTATTCAAATTTGATCCCAATGCTATACCTATTATGTATCTGACAATTGAGAGCCAAGGAGACCTGTTAACGACCCAATATCTGGCAGAAGATATTGTTAAGACAAGGCTTGAAAGGATTCAAGGGGTTGCTTCCGTTGAAGTAAGTGGTGGGTACACCAAAGAGGTTCAGGTTCGGTTGATTGACAGCAAAGTCAAGGGCTATGGATTGACTGGCGAATATATTTCTCAGATTTTAACAGCAGAAAACCTCAATCTACCTGGTGGAGAGGTTTATAAAGGCGACAACACGCTAACAGTTAGAACTATAGGTGAATTCCAGAATGTTGAGCAACTTAGCAATGCGAATATTCCCCTGCCAAAAGGTGGAACAGTAAGACTTAAGGATCTATCCAGCATTGAAATGGTCAATACAGAGAGAAAGAGCATCGCCAAGTATAATGGAGAAGACACCCTTGAATTGACCCTTATGAAACAATCAGGCGTCAATACAGTTGGTGTGAGCCAACTGATAAAACAGCAAATAACCACACTGGAAGCAGAGCATCCGAATATTGACATAAAAGTGGTTTTTGATCAGGCTTCATTTATTAATCTTGCCATATTTCAAATGATCCGTAGCGCTTTGTTTGGTGGGATGTTAGCTATTGTTGTGTTATTGCTATTTTTGAAAAACATCCGATCAACAGTCATTATAGCGATCGCTATACCGACATCAGTCATTGCAACATTTATACTGATGTATTTTGTGAATATTACTATGAATATCATGACACTGGGGGGGTTGGCTTTAGGCGTTGGAATGCTAGTCGACAATTCCATCGTTGTTCTCGAAAACATATTTAGACATAGGAATGAGGGTTTTGGTAAAGAAGAGGCTTCAGTTATCGGTGCAAATGAAGTGTCTACGGCAGTCTCTGCGTCAACATTGACTACAATAGCGGTCTTTTTACCCATCGTTTTTGTGCAGGGCATCACCTCAACCATTTTTAAGGAATTGGCTATGACCATAACTTTTGCATTGTTAAGTTCACTGCTGATCGCACTGACATTGATTCCAATGATGTCATCAAAGTTGTTGACATCAAAGAACATCAAATTGGATTCGGGAAAAGATGAAGAATTGCACAATGAAAAAGGATTTTTGAACAAATTAAAAAAATATTATAGAAAAACACTGGGTGTTAGCTTAAATCATAGGCTTTTTGTGTTTATAATTAGTATGGTTATTTTTGTAGGAAGTTTAAGCACATTATTGACAATTGGATCATCCTTCTTCCCTACAACTGATGAAGGGCAATTGGATATCAGCATCAAATTACCAATTGGAGCCGAATTAAAGGAAACTGAATTGATAACAACCGATGTGGAAAACATACTCTTTCAGATTCCAGAAGTTGAGTACCTATTCACTAGTATAGGAGCCGGGGGTGGATTTGGTGTTTTATCAGGAAGTTCCAACAACAGTGCAAGTGTGTCTGTAACACTAACCAACTTATCTGACAGAAATAGAAATACATTGGAAGTTGCTGATGAAATCAGAAATCTGACAAAGGAGATACCAGGGGCGGAGATTGGTGTAACCGCATCGTCAAGAATGATGGCAGTTGGATTTGGAGGAGGTGGCATCAGTATTGGTATTAGAGGTGATGATATGTCTATACTCGAACAAATCAGCCAGGATATCAAGGGCATTGTGGAAAAAGTTGAGGGCACAAGAGAAATTGCCGTTTCACTAGAAGAGGGCATACCGGAAATACAGGTGAGGGTCGATAAGGATAGGGCATCGCAGTATGGATTGAATTCATTTACAATTGCAAATACGGTTAGAAACACCCTTTCAGGTAACATAGCAACAAGATTGAAAATGGAAGGGGAAGAAATCAATGTGGTTATCGTAGGGGATGAAGTGTATTCCCAAAGCATATCAAGTCTTGAAATGCTGCCGATAACCACCCCTATGGGAAGCTCTGTTCCTTTATCTCAAGTGGCTGAAGTCTATATGGCTACAGGGCCTATCAGTATACAAAGGGAGGATCAGGCCAGGGTGGTTTCTGTCAGTGCAGAAACATATGGAAGAGATGTTCAGAGTGTTATGGACGATATCATGGTAGCGTTGGATGATTACAGCATACCTCAAGGTTACACGTTATCATTCGGTGGTGAGATACAAATGATCGAAGATGCTTATAGTGACTTGACGATGGTGCTTATACTGGCCATTATCCTTGTCTATATGATTTTAGCGGCTCAATTTGAATCTCTTATACAACCATTGTCAATAATGTTCACTGTTCCACTGGCCTTGTCCGGTGGATTTCTGGGGCTCTTTGTTACAGGAGTTGATTTGAGTGTACCAGCTATCATCGGTTTTATCGTATTGGTTGGTATCGTTGTAAACAATGCTATTGTTCTAGTAGACTATATCAACATAAGAAGAAGAGCGGGTGAGGATAGGAGAGAAGCTATATTGAATGCAGGGCCCATAAGATTACGACCTATTCTGATGACTGCAATGACGACCATACTGGGCTTGGTGCCGTTATCATTAGGTATAGGGGAAGGTGCAGAGCTGCAAATGCCTCTGGCAATAGTCGTCATAGGTGGGTTGCTCCTTTCAACGGTTTTGACACTGATCTATGTACCGGTTATTTATACGGTTATAGATGATATTGCAGAATTTTTCAAGAAAAAAATATCCAATGAATCGGAGGTATCGGTAAATGAGTGAAATTGATAAAAGACAAATCATACTGGACTCCGCATTTCAAGTATTTATGAAGAAGGGGTTCCATAACGCTAAAATGACAGACGTGGCGGAGTATGCAGGGATAGGGAAAGGAACAATCTATGAGTATTTTGATAGCAAAAAAACTTTGTTTGAAGAATCCTTTATCAATAACCTTGAAATAGGTTATAATGATATCAGAACCATTTTTGAATCGGAAAGTTGTTTCAAAGAAAAGCTTAGTCAGTATTTGATATTCAAGTACAACTGTTGGAGTGTGCAAAGCAGTCTTGCTGAAAACTTCCTTGCTCAAGGAGAACTGGTACCTAAAAGGATTAAAGAAAGCCTCATGGGGTATATGATCAAGTATTATAACCATTTGAGTAAACTGGTGAATCAAGGTATCAACGAAATGGTCCTGAAAGAGAATGTTGATACCGAAATCATGGTTTCATGTATAATGGGGATATCCAATAATTATCTAGGGATTAAAGTTCTATTCAAAAAAGAAAATGAAATAGACTATGAAAAAATAATAAATTCGCTCTTATGCGGCTTTGGTAAATGAGGAGGTTCAACATGAAAAAACGAATACTGATAATGATGATGATAGTTGTAATGGTTGCGGTATTTCCTATCTATGCCAATGATTTGCAATCAGTCCCTGTAACATTGGAGACAACGAATGAAACAACTGAAATGGAAGAGATCGCTTTGACAATGACTCTCGAAGAGGCTCAGACAATAGCCATCGCGAACAGCTATGCCATTTCAAATTTGAATAGAAGAGTGGAAGATACAAAAGACCTTATCAGTAATCAAAAAGATTTGCAAAGCACAATGAGTGATTTACTCAAATTACCGATTCAGTTCATACCTAGTGACATAACAAATGACTACGTCAACGCCCTTATGATCAAGAAAGGATATGGTGTCAAGGGTGCTCAGGTGCAACTGACTGTTTTGGAAAATACCCTTAACCAAACTAAAGAAGCATTGAAAATTGGTGCGGCATCAGCCTATTACAATGTTTTGCTGTCACAAAAAACTGTGGAGCTAAACAATGCACTTTACAAAAATGCACAGGGGCATCTCAAAACAGCAGAAGTTAGATTTGAGAATGGTGTTGTAACCAGATTGGAACTACTGAAGGCTGAGATGGCCGTCAATTCCGCAAAGACTGAGTTATTCAATGCCGAGGATGATTTAAGAATCAAGCAGCTTGAATTCAACAATACCATTGGTTTGGATTTGGATCAGAAGGTTCTTCTGGTATCAGCTGTTGAATGGATTGAGATGCCTGTTTTGAGTCTGGACGAGGCAATAGCTTCATCTTTAGAGACCAGACCAGAAATCGAGAATAAAAAGGCAGAATTTGAGCTTAAAGAGATTGAAGTTAGCGCAATCACTTCTTATTACACACCCAATTTGAGACAACATAAATTTGCCCTCGAGGAACTCGAAGAAGCGGAGCATTACTATAACCAGACATATCGTGATATTGAACTGGATGTAAGAAGCAAGTATTTTGATCTTGTCAAATCGGAAAGAGCTATAATCAATATGAATGAGACAATAGAACTGTCTAAGGAAGCTTTGAGAGTGACTAACCTCCTATATGAATATGATCTGGCTACACTACAGGATGTGTCTGACGCAGAAGTGGCTTTAACGCAAACAGAAATTGGTAAATACCAGATGCTGATTGGCTATAATATAGCAAGGATGCTGTTTGATAATTCAATTGGATTTGGGATGCCGACATATTAATAATTTAAGAATTGAAACTATTTTATAAAAGAAAAAGTGGTCTTTTCAGATTGTTATCTGACAAGCCACTTTTTTTATTGTACAACAATCTTATTTAACGATACCCCTTGCTCTCATAGCATCAGCTACACGTTTGATTGCCATCATAAATGCCGCTACTCTCATTGATACATGATGTTTTTCTTTCAGGTAGAAAATGTCATTGAATGCTTTGACCATCTTAACTTCCTGCTTCTCCTGGACCTCTTCGAATGACCAATAGTAGTTTTGAAGATTTTGAACCCATTCAAAGTATGAAACCATAACGCCTCCGCCATTGGCAAGTATATCGGGAACAAGAAAAATTCCTTTCTCATTGATAACCTTATCCGCCTCTGGTGTGGTAGGCCCGTTAGCGCCTTCAATTATAATAGATGCTTTTATATTATTCACGTTCTCGGAGGTGATAGCATTTTCAAGAGCACATGGTGCCAATAAATCAACATCAAACTCGAAAACCTTATTTCTGTCAAATTCCTGTTCTGCTCCCGTGAAGCCTTGAATCATATTTTTACTCTCTGGTAGATTTACATATTCATACAGCTCTTTAACTTTCAGACCATTCTCGTTGTAGAGGCAACATGAAACATCTGAGATCGCAGTGACTTTTGCCCCCATCTCTTCCGCATAAATCGCAGCAAATCTGCCAACATTTCCAAATCCTTGAATAGCAACCTTTGAATCTTGAATATCTTTCCCTTTTGCTCTAAAGGCTTCTCTCATCATGAGAGCGACACCGTATCCAGTCGCTTCAAAACGGGCCAGAGAGCCACCAAAAGCGACCGGTTTTCCGGTAACTATTCCCAAGGTGTTTTTACCTTGAAGTTTTGAGTACTCATCAACCATCCAACCCATAATCTGTGGCGTTGTATTGACATCCGGAGCGGGTATATCAATCTGATCGCCAATAACTGGTGAAATGGCTCTGATAAATGCTCGGGAGAGTCTTTCTATTTCATCATTGGACAATGTTCTCGGGTCCACTATTATGCCACCCTTTCCACCGCCATAGGGTATTCCTGCAACGCCACATTTAAATGTCATCCAGGCTGATAATGCCTTGACTTCATCCATGCACACATCCTGATGGTATCTGATGCCACCTTTTCCAGGACCGATTGCATCGTTGTGCAGAGAGCGATAGCCCATGAAAACTTTGGTTTCTCCATTATCCATTTTGATGGGCAATGCCACCTCGATGCAGCTTTTGGGTTGCTTCAGAATCTCAAAAACCTCTTGTGTCTCACCTAAAGCCGTACATGCATCTCTAATCTGTTGCTGTACAATTTCAAATGTGTTTAGCGTTTTTTCACTCATAAAAAATACCTCCAATAATACTTGATTTAGTTTGACATTTTTCAAACAGTTTATTAAACACACCAGATGATATCACTTAAAATTAGAGGTGTAAACGTTTTAGAGATGAAATATATGACGTTTTTGTAATAAATGCATCAAATAAACTAGGTGTGAAAATTCACTAATAAATT
>LDZT01009211.1_pt1 | contig 17210 bp, 23 predicted proteins | sample 615521 | NCBI WGS metagenome assembly LDZT01 (sample SAMN03408292, study PRJNA278302) | terrestrial metagenome | isolation source: oil reservoir sample SB1 | place: USA: Alaska, North Slope, Schrader Bluff formation | collected 2011-09
ATAAAGTTTAAAGTAATTAAAACTATTTTTATATTTTGATTCATATATCCTAATTTATTTAATTATAGCAGTGGCATTGTACCATAAAACAAAATTTCAATCAAATGAATGAGTTTGCTCTGCTCCGAATTGTGAACAATACTAGAACAATAATCAAAAGGCAAAACGAGTATATTTACATTCCAGATTTAAGAGAATATATTGATGTATAAATTTACCCTATTCTGCTACTCAATATATAAAATAAAATTTCTTAGAGCAACTAAGTTTTTTGTTTTGGCCAAATAAAATAGACTTATTTTTATTAAACTTCCCTGTCTGAAATTTCTGAAGTAGCAATAGACTGATAATTAATTTTTATATTCTAACAAAAAATAGCATCAAAGACCAAAATTGATACTATTTTTATTAATGATTAAAAATCACCCTTTTCGTAATCTTTCTTAAATTCTTCATCCCAATTAGTATATTCTTTTATTTTTATAGCCGTTGATCGCGGTTCCAATGACCCTTCTGTAAAATCAATCGGTACCCAATTTTCATCTTGAGGATTATAAAATTCTAACCAAGCATGTCTATTTTCCCATTCTTTTGGAAGATTTTTTTGTTCTTCTAATATCCCGTGAATAAATTTTACCGGTATTCCAAATTTCCTTAGTGTTGTTCCAAAAATTTTTGCATAAGAACCACAAGAAATCATGCCCCTTTCTATCATTTCTTCTAAAGAAGTAAACCTAGAATCACTTAGTGATTTTCCTCTATCTTTTTTTTCACCATATAAATTATCTAAAGTTTCTTTTGTTCTTAAAAAAACTTGATATAAATTTTCTTCTTCTTGAATTGAATTTTCTATCTTTTCCCAAAATTCTTTTGGAAGGTCCTCTTTAATCTCGAGATATTCCTTAAATTTTTCTATATCAACATTTTGATATTCTGATGGTTTTATGCTCTCTAGTACAAATTTTAATTGTTTTTGATCTTTTGATTCTTCATTTTTATTCTTCTGTTTAAGTTTTTCTATCGGAAAATTCGTAGTGGTAGGAAGCACATGATCGCCCTCTTCTTCTGCAATAGTCTCTTCCCATTCTCTTGTTTTTTCATTGTAATAACTTTCTCCGTATTTCATATTATTAATAAAAAACCGACAGCAATTGTATATTCAGACTTTAATTTACCACTGGACTGGAGCGGCGTTGAGTTATCCTCAATACCTTTATCTTATGCCCACCCAATTCTTACGTCAATACTCTTATTGAATTTTTTTATTTCAGAACATTCAACTAAAAGACAAAAAGCTAATATTTATACTAAAAAAACCGTTTGATACAGTGTTTCGATCCTCAAAGTGTTCTGATTCGCTCCCCCTCGTGGACAAGTTTAGAATTGCTAATTGGAACATTGTTAAAGCTAATATACAATTTAGCGACGCACTAAATATCTTTACTCAACCTACATATTCTCAGTAAAATCATTCAATTCTTCTATCAAAGGATCTATCCTTTTTATGCCACTCTTAATTATTCCCTGTGTAATCTTAAATCTCTTTAAATACACAAACCCGTCTTTCCTTTTTCAATAAAGGACTTTAACTGATCTAATCTTTGATTGTTTAATGTGCTAATTAAAACAACATCAATATTATTAAACCTTTTCTTAATTTGAGATATTATTATTTCTTTTTTCTTATAATTAAAACCGACTGCAACATAACATCGTTATTTTTACCAGAAACAAAAATATCTCTTGGCTCAATGCTAAATTCTATATTTTGATTTTTAGAAACTCTTAATAAAAAATCTTCCCATACTTTTTTACCACCCTTTAATCCTTCTAAATCAGAATCTTCCCTACCTTCAAAAAAAGGACTTATTCTTATCTCTCCATTTTCTTTAAGAGCATTTAGAGAATTTTCAATTATCTTCTCCATATCCATAGATTCTCCTTCAAATGAAATGCCAAGACTTACAGCGCCGTTAGAAACAACATAATCAACATCCTTAACTGGAAACTCTTCCTGAAAATCACCCTGAAAAAAATGATCTTTAAATTCTTTTTTTATTAAATCATTATTAATATTCAAATCTAGACCAAAAGCTTCTTTGGTAATATTATTTTTAATAAGCTCTTGTACAAAAATACCATCACCAAAGCCCAAATCTAAAACTCTCTTATCTCTTAAATCATCTTTTTCAAATCCTAAATTATGAAGTGTCTGATTAAAAGACCTATCAATATAATCTTGTTTTTTTTCCAATATTTCTTGCGGAATATTATTTTTTTCATTTTCTATTTCCCCTTCTGCTTCACAAAGTTGTCTTTGATTTTCTTCTGACTTCTCTTTAATTAATTTACAAAAACTCTCATCCCAGTCATCTTTATTGGGAAGCCAAAATTGATCTTTTAAAAAATATGGATCAATCTTTTCTTCTTCTACTTTTTTGTTGTTTTCTATTTTTTCAAATAACATAATTTTATAGTTAGAATAATTAATTATTTAAATAATTTTCAAGATCTTTTCTGCTATCACTTTATTTGTCTATTAGTTTTTTAAATAGCTCTAAAATTTCTTCATTTTTTGCTTTTTCTAAGTCTTCTTTCGACTCTAACTCTTTTGAATAATATTATAGATAAACATATCTTTTGAGATTATTATACCACAAAACAAAAACCGAAAAAAATTCGGTTCTTATCTAATAATTTGGCTCCGAATTGTGAACAATGTTAGAACAATAATTGAAAGGCAAAACGAGTATATTTACATTCCAGATTTGAGAGAATACGATAATGTATAAATTTACCCTACCCTGCTACTCACTATTTATTAAAGTTATCTTTTTCATTCGTCTTCTAATCGTTCTTGGATTTTTGGATTTCTTGAATCCGCTGTTGTGATGCCTCATTTTCTTCTTCTAGAGAAATGCCACACCCCTCAGCCGCATTTATATATTGAGGTTTTAACTCTTTAAGTTTATTAATCGTTTTGAGTCTTTCTTCTGCTTGCTTATTAGTGGGATAATAATCTTTTTCCCAATCCAATATGCTTTCATGATAAAAGATACAAGAATCAATTCCAGGCTCGTTGCCACAGTTACTTCTAATTTCTGCTGATATTCTATTATAATCGTTGCATGCCTCTTGTTTGTCAGCCCTATTTTCAAGAATCGTTACTCTTCCGATTAGGGAATCTATCTGTTCGGCCAAAATCTGTGTCGCTTCTTCTACTGTTTTCCCTTGAATCAAAGAAGAAACAAAAGAACCCCCCAATGTAAGTGTCGGGAAAGCAACAAAACCGATGATAACGCCTAATAGTATTGTCTTATTTTTTTCTTTCATAGTTTTTGTTTCTGATAATTAAAATTCCGCCGACAATCAACATAACTCCTATAGAAATTAAGATAAGGGAATTAGAAGAATAATAATAAGCTATTCCCTCAAGTTCTGCTGCTCCATACATTTTTAATAAACTACCTTTGCCAAAAGTTTGATAAGAAAAGTTAAAAACATTGTAAGAAAAAAGCCCGCTACCTGTTATTATCATTATTTCGCCTATATATTTTTTAATTTTCTCTCTCATAGATTTTTTGCTCTTCTAATATCCCGGGAATAAATTTTTCTATTATTCGGCGAATTGGAGCTTCTGGTTTTATTCCCTTAACAAATTTATTATAAAAATCTTTAAGTTGGGATTTAGTAAAACTAAATATCATATTTTTGAATAACAATATTAAGAATACTATTCTTTATTTTCTCGTATTTCGTTTTTGTTTTCATTTTCCCGTATTTCATTTTCTTTTTTATTCTGTTTAAGTTTTTCTATTGGGAAATCCGTAGTGGTAAAAAATACAAGATCGTTCTCTTCTTCTACGATGGTCTTTTTCCATTCTCCTGTTTTTTCGTTGTAATGACTTTTTACATATTTCATATTATTAACAAATTTTATTGTACCACTGGACTAGGACGGCGTTGAGTTATTCTCAACATATTTATCTTAATTTGTATTTTAAATCTTAATTATATTGAATACATATCCAATTATCATGATACCAATTATAGTTATTCCAAAGAACATAGCTAACAGTTTCCAGTTCATAGCTTTCTTCAAGATTAAAGCCTCCGGAATAGACAGAGTAACTGTAGCAGTCATGAAAGCCAATGCTGTACCCAATGGCATTCCCTTGCCAACTAGAGCCTCAATAACAGGTATAACACTAACGGAATTAGCATAGAGAGGGACACCTAGCAATGTAGCCACAGGTACAACCCACCATGACTTTATGGATAGATACTTTTCAATCAGTAAAGCTGGTACATACCCATGGATTATTGCTCCTATACCAACACCAAGTAGAGCATAAGGAAATATACTCTTGGTTATCTTCCATCCATCTATCCAGAAGTATTTAAGCAGTTTTTTAATCTCCAATTTCTTTCCTTGATTCTCTGTTTCTACATCTTTTCTAGATTTAAATTTCAAAAGATCTGCATTTACATATTTCTCAACATGTAATTTTTGAATTAACATACCACCAAGGATACTCACAACAATACCTATGAGGTTATATATAATGGTTGTCTTCATTCCAAACATTGCAGGAAAGAGAACTAGGGATGCTTCATTCACTAGTGGTGATGCTATCAAAAATGTAAATGTAACTCCCAATGGAATTCCTACACTTAGAAACCCTATGAAGAGTGGTATAGAGGAACATGAACAAAATGGTGTTATGACTCCAAGTAACGCAGCCAAGAGATAGTCTAATCCATACCATTTACGGCTAGTTAGAATATTCTTTAACTTCTCAATAGGGAGGTAATATCTGGTTATTGCCATTACATAGTTAATAACAATGAGTAGAAGACCTATTTTAATACTGTCATAGACAAAGAAGTTAATGGCACTACCTGCATATGAATCTTTGGCTAGATTAAAGACAGTTCCTGATACGAAATCAGCTAAGAGTTGTACTGGATAGAATATGTCCATGTTTTAGAGATTATAAGTTAGTTTATTAGCAATTTCCTCCACAGCTACACCCTGAGGATGGGGACTCTGAATTCATATCTTTACAATTATCTATATATTCTTTTACTTCTTCGCTTGATGGTACTCGTCCTACAGATACTATTTTTTCATCAATTAGAAGAGCTGGACCTGCCATAATACCTGCTTCTATCAATGCTGTTATATCTGTTATGTACTCAACGGATATTTCTTTATCATTCTTTGTTACACCTAATACGGTCTCATACAATGCTTTGCACGAAGGGCATCCTGATCCTAATACTTTGATTTTCATAGTATATATAAATAAAGTTATTTAATATCTAAGAATTGGAATATGTTCTCTATCTTTTTATTCCATTTCTTTGCTATTACATAGTAAATATTGTTTCCCTCTCTTTTCTTTTCTAGTATTCCTACTTCATGGAGGGTCTTTAGATGAAAAGACATTAGGTTTTGTGGAATTCCAATTTTTTCTGCTAGTTCACAAACACATATTTTATCTTTTGAAAGGGTACAAAGTATTCTAAGTCTGTTGGGTTCACTGATAGCTTTAAGAAGGTCTACAGACTTTTCTATCTTTAGGTAATTTTTTTCATTGTTTTTACAACAGGTGTTCATAGTTCAAACAATCTATATCAATTATGATTGATATAATACTCCTGCAAAACAGGAATGTCAAGTGGGATGAAAAGTATTAACGGGATTATAAAAACTCCTCATACTGAGTATTGTGCGAACAGAAATAATAACATTGTTGTTACAAGATATGGGTAATAAAGAATTGCAATTATTAGTAAAGAATATCCTAGTTAAAAAGGTTTAATAGGAAAGATTTTCCCTTACCCTGCTATTCATTATATTATTCCAATTATAATTTTATGTCTTTCTGACCAGATTTTCGACAAAATCTTTAGCTTCTTGAAGTTTTTGTTTGCTCAACTGCTTTTTTGATATAGATGATTTTATTTTGCTGGCGACTTTTCTTTGAATTTGCTTATCAACTAAAGGAAGTTCTATCTCGGATAATTTTTGAGTGTTTAAGTGTTTGATAACAGAACCCGTGCTATTTTTTACAAATTCTTGATTTACAAACTTATTAGTTAAAAGTGCCATCAAAAAATCAGGGTCAAAATCTTTATTTTTTATTTGTAATCTTAAAATACCGCTACTGATAATTTGTTTTTCTTTGGTTTCTACCTTAGCTACTAAACCAATGGTTGCGTCTTTGGAAAAAAGCAATTCTCCTTTATGCGGCTGAAACTCATCTTTTAATTCATCAAATAAAGTTTCGTTTATGTATTTTGAGCTATTACCAAGCTGGATTTCCAAATCTCCTAAGTCGCTAACTCTCAAAAATGATATGCCGCTATTTTGATACAAAGCAGAACCAACCTCCGTGCCCTTTTGATAATTGAAAATATCGCCAAATTTAATAGTCGGGTGTTTTTTTGAACTAATTGTCTTTTTCCAAAAGTTCGGCTCTAATGTTTTAATAATTTCTATGTTAGTGCTCCATTTCCAAAATGTCTTTTGCTCATCGGTTGTAAAAAATTCTTTAAGAGAGTTTTCCAAAATTAAGTCGGCTTCCCTGCGTTCTTCTTCTGCCTCTTTTTTTAGTTGAAATGCTTTTTTAACAATTTGCTCTACTTTTTGTTGTATTGATTTTGAAGGAATAAAAAATCTTAATTCTTCTAATGATTGGTGGTTAATTTCTGGAATAGGACTTCCATTTCTCCTACGCAATATTTGTTTTTTACCAAATTCACAATTCAAAAAAGTAGCAACATAGTATGGATTGATACCACCCTTTACTCTTAATCGCATAATATGTGAACTAATGATGGTGTTTTTTTATATCTGGAGTAATAATCGTAATTATGCCAAGCGAGCCAGAACGAGACATTAAAATATCTTGCTCACTCAATCTAACCTTTTCTCTTACTTTTATTGCTTCACGAGTTAAAGGAACTAATTTAATATCGCTTAAATCAGTAAAAAATTCTTTGATATTACTAACCCTCAAATAAAGCTCACCCTTATCAGAGTATTTTCTTAATTCAACTCCATTTGTGATATCTTCAATAACATCAGCAAGGGGGACATATTGCGACATTAACTTATCATTTTTTACATACTCTGGAGACCAAAAATCAACATCTCCTCGTCTTACGAAATCAACGTCCGTATTCCAGAGCCAAAAGATGTTTTGATTTTTTGTTTGTGTTTCTACCATAAATAACGCCTAAATTCTTTTCTAAACTTTTTCCATTCTTCTAAGATCTCTGGGACATCGCTATCCAAAGCACCATTTAATTCAATAAGTGCTGGGTCTTGTTTAGTTTTATTACCCTTGCGGTCAGTAAGATAATCAATTACTCGCCCCTCATTATCTACAATCTCGCCCTTTTCGTTTCGCTTATAAGTTCTCCTACCCCTAATGTCATATCCAATCTTTTGTAAATTAGCAAAGAAAATCGGGTAACGTTCTGGTAGTTTTCCTTTCGGTTTTTTCAAGAAAAGAACACTTGATTTTACACCAGCCCCAAATGGCACAAATGTTTCTTGCGGTAAGCTGATTACGGCTACAATCTGGGCTTTATCTTTTAACCACGCCCGCACAAATTCAGTATTCTGATTTGTTAAGTCGCCATCGGGTAAAACTATACCCATACGCCCGCCTTCTTTAAGTAAAGAAAGACAACGCTCAATAAAAAGAATATCTGGCACTTGTCCGCCACCCTTTTTGCCAGCTAAAAGTTTATCTTTTTGAAACTTTCCTGTTTTTTTGTCTTTTTTCCACGCATGACCAAAATCATATTCAGATAAAATATTTGGGTCTTCCACTTTTCCTTTTGAACCAAACGGCGGATTTGTCATTATAATATCAGCACATTCTGGGGTAATTGTACCTCTGGTGTTTTTTATAAATTCATCAAAAGGAATAAGTGAGTTGGAAGTCCAAATGCCAGTATGCCCATCGTCAACCATTACCATATACATTTTGGCAACTTTAGTCAGGTCATTATCAAAATCTACGCCTTTGATATGAACACTTGCGTATTCTTTTATTGATTTTCTTAAAAGTTCTCGTTGGTCTGGCGTTAAATCAACATCATTAAGCGGATTGCCCTTGGATTTTCTAATCCGAATGAATTTAATTTTTTATATTCAATAGGCATCAGTTCAAATTTTATATCATTTTTCTTAGCAGCCTCTAGTATCCCAAAAACTATATCTTTAAAACATGATCCTGGATAAAAAATAGGTGCTACTAAAAAATTCATATTTTGTGTCAATAAAACATCTCAAAAAGAGATGTTTTATTAATTAACAAATTATTATTTTCCATCTGTCCTTTCCCGGTTTATCAATAAAAAATATACATGGCTCCAAATTGTGGACAATGTTAAAACAATAATTAAAGAGTAAAACGAGTATATTTACATTTCAGATTTAAGAGAATATGCTGATGTATAAATTTACCTTACTCTGCTATTCACTATATCTTCAAAATTGATTAGAACGACTGGGCTTTTTTATTTTGTTTCTCAAAAAATACCTTAATATAAAAAGGCAACCGCTAAGCGAGCCCCACCGTTTAAGATAGTACCGCTTTTTGGTTGCCAAATAATAACTTGCCCTCTTCTTCAATTGGATTTGTCTCTACGCTAGTATGATTTCGAAATTTGAAGATACCGGTTCTTTATTAAAACCCCTGCAAAATAATGAATAACAAAACCACTCAAAATTGTCTTAAGGTTTTTCACTAAATTTTGCTTTAAAAATGTCCTAATTCGATTCAATCATTGTTCAACAATTTTAATCTCCTCTTCGGTTAAGCCGTAAAGTTTATAAACTAATTAAATTTTATTATAAAACGCCTGCCTACCTTTGGTTATTATTTTATATCTCCACCCCAATTTTTTAAAATATTCTTCCGCGGTTTCCTGTTTTAACTTTGTGGAAAGCCAAAGCAATAATGGCAATCCTTTCGTTTCGTGAATTTCTTTGTGTCCATCTTTGTACTCAACCAAAAAATCGGGGATATAAGAATGCGGGATGCCAATAATTTTATAGCCGATTTTCAAATTATGCTTTTTTGTCCATCGAATAACAGCCGGATCTCGTTCAAGTTCCACCATATATTCGCGCTCCAAAGCGGAGTCGTATTTCTCTTGGCCATCTGGACTTTTTTTGAGATTGATTAATGTTCCCTTTTTGCTAATCATATTATTTGCGCGTAAATATGCCCTCAACAAGTTCCGGCCGCATAAAAACATCTCTGATTTGATCAATAATCGCCCATAATCGCCTTAATAATATTTCATCCGTCGAATCTTCCACATCACTGCCGTTTAATAATCTTTTCTTGATATGCTCTCTGATAATTTTAACCAATATTACCTGTCTTTCGTCTGGATTTCTATCATATTCTAAAAGCGAATATTTAGCTATTGAATGAATCTGTTTTACCAATTGCTTTTTTAACTCATCAATTGGCCAATTTTCGGTTTTAGTTATAGCGGCTATTTTTTCAACTTCTATGTCAGGTATATTGCCTTTTTCTAAAGTCGTCAAATCGGAATCGATATTCAAGCTTTTTATTTTATCAATATCTTCAATAATATTCATTCTATTAAAATCATACTTGAATTCGTCTAAAAATTTCTGCCATTCATAGATTGGTTCAGCGACTTTTGGCGGTTCGGGTGTTGGTGGCAAATTTTGAATTTCTAATTTCTTTTCCGCCTCGTCGAGTTTTACTTCACCCTCGTCAATTTTCTCAGTTTCCTTCTCTTTGGGAATTTTCTGCTCGTCAATAATAACATTGGCGGGGTCAAGCTCGTCCGGATATTGAGTTGCTTTCAGATGGTCCCACAACCAGCTGTGTTTCAAAATTGGGTGGTCAACGATAAAAAGGGATTCCCATTTTTCCGGGTCTTTGCTCATTCGGCGAAGTCCTCGTCCGATCACCTGCGGACCATATACTGAAAAAATCTGTCCGTCTATCTCTTTGTAGCAAAATTTCCTGAACAGCAAAACAACGGAAATGTTGCGCACATCCCAGCCCTCCCGAAGCATCAATACTGAAACCACCGCGTCGTATTCCGTTTGAGGGTCTTTATTTAAGTCTCTAGCCGCTTCTTTTAATTCTTCTTCTGTCTCGTTGTGAACTAAAAGAATTTTTTTAATGCCGTATTTCTCGCCAATTTTTTCAAGCTCTGCCGTAATATTTTTAGCGTCTTCAATAGAAAAGGTAACCAAAAATAATAGTGGTTTATATGGTTCGGGAGTTCTCATTTTTTGTTCCTTCAAAAGCTCGCAAGCAATGGCAATTTGCTGGCGCATTGGTTTCAAACTTGTAATATAACGGCGGGCGGGTATTCTCCGTTTTTCAATTTCTTCCCAAGGGACTTCTTCCGCGGATATTGTCTTGCCAGTTTCCAAATCTTCGTAAGTAAGCTTTACTTTTTTTACATCTGGATGAAAAACAATCGGCCGTTTGATAATTTTATCCGTTAACGCCTCCGCAATACTATACACAAAAATCATCTTACTATCTGGATGCAAACCGTCTAATCTATCGGGCGTGGCGGTTGTATCAAGCCGAAAAAATCGTTTCGGTTTTAATTTCCCGATTAAATCATTATACTGCTCGGCCTTGGTGTTATGCGCCTCGTCGTTAAAAATACAAAGCGAATTAACGTTGTCGCGTAATACTTTCCAATTTTCTCCCCGCTCATATATTTGATGGATGTTGCCCAAAATAATGGTTCCTGAACGAATCCCGGCCGCGCTGGCAGTCGGTTGCATTTTGTGCAATTGAATTCTTGTTTTCAGCGACTCAAAAGAATTAAAGAAAAATGGGAAAACATTGTAAATATAGGTTGGTGAATTCGGGTCAAATTCATCGTCTAACCTTTCTCTGACTATGGTGTTTGGCGTAAGAATCAAAAACTTATATTGGTCGTGGACAATCATCATATAGGCAATCATCGCGCCAATAATTGTCGTTTTGCCGCCGCCGGTAACGATATTGGTCAATAAGTCCTTCTCTCCTAAAACCTCAAAAGAATAAATACATCGTTCAATAGCTTCCAGCTGGACTTTTTTCCATTGTTTTTCATTCCAAAATTTCACGATTTTCAAGTCCGGCTTAAAATTCCGCGACCCTAAATGCTTCAAAAAATCAACGCCAACATCAGGAATGCCTTGATATTCCGAATTCCGCCATTCTTTAAAATTTTCCTCGTGTTGTTTGAAAAAATAGTGCATAAATTATTTTAAAATTGCTACGACAACTGAAATTGTAATGGCCAAAATTGATAAGGTAATAGATATTCTATTATAAAAAGCCGTACTTTGCTCAGTGAGGATTCTATCAATATAACTTAATAATCTAAATCCCTCGTTAAAATGCCACATTACTGCTTGCTGAGATTGAAAATAATCAGCCATTACGCCACCAAGTTTCTGTTCTTCTTTAGAATCTATTTTTAAATCTTTAAAAAGAATATCAGGGATGTTCCATTTATGATAAAGTTTAATAAATTCTACGGAAATTTTTTTATATTCGTTTTCGATTTGTGACAATCTCTTGCGCGAAAAACTACTAAAAAAACCTAGGTGGAATTGCGAAACTTCAATTGCTATCTCCTCTATTTTTGCAGCAATTGGCAATAACTCGTCTTTTGTAAATATAGATATTGTGTCACCCCCTTCTTTTGTTTGAAATGGCCCGTAAGTCATAATCGTTAAATTTTTATTTTTTTACTGAAAATCGTCTCCCCCGCCAAATTATCTTGAACCTTGCAAGCAATTGTATATTCCCCCGCTTTTTCAAAAATATGCCTTGCTTTCAAAATCGCCTTAAATTGTTCACCCTTATTTTTGTCTTTTATCTTCTCCCGCGACAAAACATAATCTTTATCCGCTGAAAAATGGCCTTCTTGATAATCAAAATCCCACTGGCAATTTACCAGCCAGCCATCTTCATTGGTTGAAAAAGCGTCAATCGCTTCAAATTCGCATTCCAGACCCTTAACTTTTTTGATTTTAATGTCGCCGATAACCGGCGCTTTGGAAAAACGCAGGAAAAATTCCGCATCGCTGGCGTCCGGATACCTCTGCAGAACCCGCGCCCGAAATTCTTTTGAATCAAGCGGAATAGGTTCCAGTTTTACCGGCAGATTGTGCTTAAAAATATACTGCTCAAGTATTTTTATGTATTCCGTAATTTGTCGGCTGAACCGCCAGCCGATAATTTTCGCGCTTACCAGCTTGTTCGGTTCAAGCCGCGATTTTATCTCGTCAAAAAATGCTTTTACCTCTTTGCCGCTGATTGATTCGTTTGGATTTGAGGGCCCTACCAAAATCGGCTCGCTCTGGCCTGGCGGACGGAATCCGTGAGCAATACCCTCGGCAGTATTTTTGCTCGCACCATAGCAAGTTAAGATAAAATCAATAAAATCGTTTTGCGGGATGCTGGCAAATTTTTCCGTTGGATAAACACCGATATACGAAACTTCTATGTTTGGCACTTTTTCAAAACTCATTTCCAATTTTTCCTGCCCGGCTTTGTCTTTATGAACATTGCTTTTTACTCCACTCATTTCTTCTCCGACTTTTACAAGACGATCTAAAGTAACGGAAATCGCCACGCGCGATGAATCGCAGCCAATAAACCGCCTTTTTAATTTCTGCGCCACCGCCAAAGTTGTTCCTCCTCCGCAGAAAAAATCCGCCACAACATCGCCTTCATTGGAAGACGCCTTAATAATTCTTTCCAAAAGCGCTTCGGGTTTTTGGGTGGGATAGCCAAGTATTTCTGGAGAATTTACAATAGTTTGAAAATTAGCAATATCATCCCAAACATCTGAGATCGGCACACCTTTTGAGTCTTCAAGATATATTCTCCTTGTTTTCGTAATTGGTTTATATCTCCTTCCTTTTTCATCGACTTTTGTAAATCTTTTTAGTTGTGCTTCAGAGTATTCTCTGAATGGTTTGTTAAATTTAAACTCGTCAGACTTTGAATAGTAAAATATCATATCATGCCCCCTAACAAAATTCTGTACCAATCCTTTATATCCAGCGGCAGCAGACATAACCCAGATTATATCTCTTCTAAAATTTTTATACCCGAAGATTTTATCCATTTCGGTTTTGATGTAATGGCTGGCGTGCCAATCGCAGTGAACATAAATTGAGCCAGTCTTTTTGAGCACGCGGCGCATTTCCCAAAGTCGGGCATTAAGCCAGACAAGATAAGAATCAATTCCGCCTTCCCAGATGTCGTAAAAACTGCGGACTTCGTTAGTGTCGCCCCAGATGACATTGTAATTTCTGCCCGAGAAAAACGGTGGGTCAATGTAAATTAAATCAATTGATTCGCTTGGCAGGGTGCGTAAGACTTCCAAATTGTCGCCTAAAATCAACTGGTTTGCCGGTCTTTCCGGCGCGTTGAAAATAACCGTGTCACCATGATTTTTAGGATGCAACCGAGGCAAATGAATCCACGGAAAAATATGGTCGTAGCCCTTATTGTCTTTCCAGCCCATCGGCGGATGCGTCGGGTCGGGCAAGTTGCTCGTTTTCCGTCTGATTTTATCCGCCGCAGACAAAACTTTTTTCTGGGACGGCAAAACCTGCTCCGTGGACTCCTTTTGAATTTTTTGTAAATCTTTATAGTCCATATTCTCTATTTTTTTCGTTTGTAATGAATGTTAAATCTGAATCCATATTTTATTTCTTTAATTTCTTTTTCTTATTCAAATTACTCATCAACCGCTATCTTGCGGTTTGCTAGATATTATTAGTTCCGTTTTTACCTATCAAAATTCCAACACCTAAAACCGCTACCAATACAAAAGCATAAATAAATGGTTTAGGAAGACGATTGAGCATATTAATTTTAGTATAAACCTACTAATTTTTCTTGTCAAAAATGACAAAATCTGCCAGAACAAAATATAAAGAAAAAGAGGTGAGAGATTTTTGCGTAATCCATCCCCTCCTTGCAAAAAGAAAAAACCTCATTAACAGAGGTTTTTGATTTGCTCCGAATTGTGAACAATGTTAGAACCATTATCCAGCGGCAAAATGAGTATATTTATATCCCGGATTTGAGGACTTACTTAAACGCATAAACTTACTCCACCCCTCAACTCACTATTTATTTTGCCATTTTCCCCCTCAAATTTGAACAGATTTTAGCTTCTCATCTATAATTTTTATCAACCCACTTTTTCGAAGTATTAACTTTTTGTTGTTAATTGAATAGTATTTTCCTTCCTCAAAAGCTCCGTAAACCAAGATAGGGACAAATTTTCTTTGTTCCCAAATCACTCCATATATAAGTCTTGCTCCATTACTGGGCGATAGCTTAGGTGAAGATATACCAACTCTTATCTTATAAAAATATATAGTCGTGCTTTCTGTCTTTTTTTCGGTTATAAAGTCTCCCAGAGGAGAAGTAAAAATAGACGGCAATAAGCCGTCTGTTAATTTACCAATCAGAATTTTATAGTTATTATAAATATCCTGCCCCAAAGAAGACCATTTTTTAAGTCGTCTCAAGTCATTCTTTATAAAAGCTGTGCCAACATAATCAAGAATTTCGCCCGACATAAGCCAATAATCTCTCTGCCGCCTCATCAGAGATTTTACCTTGATAAAAAGACCTATCCTCACCCACGATTTTTTCAACATCTTTATCTTCTCTATAATCAACAAAATTAAAATCAATTCTTTCTTTCATTTTTGCTCCCAAATAAGGGGGGTCTTTATGTGCCAAAACGCTAATATCCCGCACCGAAAGACGATAGTATTTTTCGCAAGTGCTTCGTGCTTCTTCTATCTCATTAGCAGATAGAACTTGATACTTATAATCATTTTGTGGTTTATAAACTTTTATCGTTTTTCCATCTGGTTTTTTTATCTTTTTTATTTTTACATAATCTTTAATTTGAAGTGTAGCTTTATCAATAATTTTCTTGTCGGGCGTAGCTCCATAATTATTTTTGTAATAATCTATACCAGTTATAGTCTCCCTGTGCTTTTCAAAAAAATCAGCATCGCAAAAATACAAAAGTTTCCAGAGCTTGGTCTCTGTTAAGGTTTCGTTATCGTTAAAATTCTTAACGATATAAATGAGGAGTTCTTTAAATTTGTCTAAACTTTTCTGTTGTCGCATTCTACTTTTAATATAGCAAAAAATGCTTGTCAAGTAAATAACCAATTTTCAATCAAATTTTTCTTATACTTTCCAACAACTCCTGCTAACGTTTTTGGAGCAAAGCGTCAAAGATAATGCGATATTCAAAGTTTTTATTAGCTTGCTGGAACTCTCTAAAGCCGATTACTTTGGCGAACACTTCATCAAAAAGGTCTTCTAACTTGCCTTCGTATTTCTCTTTATTTTTTTCGTAAGTCTCTTTTTCTTTGTTAAATTTTACTTCAACTATCAAAAACCTGCCCTTTGTAGTCTCTATAAGAAAATCAGGAAAGTAGCGGGCAATACGCTTTTTCTCTGAGCTGTAGTATTCAAAATAAAAATCATTGTGTGTTGGGTCGGTTGCTCCGCCCGTGAAATAAACATCAACAATCGCCTCGTCTTTATCTAACACATCTCGCAGATACTTAAAAAGGTTTTTTCGTCAGAGCTGTCAAAATTATACGGGTTAATGTGAAATCCTAAACGGCTCTTGCCATAGACTTTCTCCATCTGCTCTTTGTAAATAACAAGGATATTTCTGCCTTGCTCAATACTGATTTTGAACGGATATAGCTTCGCCAGCTCTAATCCTTCCTCAATGGTCTCGGTCTTTTCTTCATATCGATACGCCCCAGCTAAAATGTTCTGCGTAATAAACAACAAAAATGCTGGATTTTTATTTACTCTTTTTATTATGTCTTCTTTTGATAATTCATTGTTTTCCAAAATCTGTTCAATAGCCAAACAAGACAAATGAGTATAGCGGTTGATAATTTCAATAATTTCGTAAAAAGTAAAATCGCCCATTTCTCTTACTTCTTTTTTTATTCTCGCTTCTTTTATGGCCAGCTTCTTTGCTTTCATCTAAAAATATCCCGCCTTCTGTGATACAAGACAAATAATTCTCTGGCTTGAAGTTTTTGAAATCAATTTTAATCTTATCCAAATCCTGATTTTGAACCGCCAAAATTTCTTTCAGGGTTTTTCTGACTTTTAATTTTTTCTTTTTCTCTATCTTTAAAATATGCTCAATAGATTTCTGGTCTTGGGCTGACAATTCTTCAATATCAGTGGCAAAATTATTTCTAAACTCTTTGTCTAAAATGCGATAATTTTCTTCTGAAAGGAGAATTGAAGTCAACGTTGAATTGTCGCCAATACTTCGTAGACAACGAGTTGAAGATTGTAAAACAAAGATGGCACTTCTCGGTTTTCTGTATAAAGCAAAGGCGAAATCAGACAATATACTTATTATCACCGCACAAGGAAAGCAACAAAAATTAAGTGCAATCAAAGATATAATATCAAAACGGAAGATTTGAACTTGATAATTGAGAAAGAAATTGAAAAATACACTATTTTGCCAGAATTTTTAGAATGGGCGTTAGAAGCATTGAATAAAAAAAACGACGCTGAAATTGAAGACAGAACAAAGATTTATGAGATGCAACATAAAACTCTTATTCAAACCCAAAAAGAATTAGACAAACTTACAAAAATGAGATACCGTCAGCTTATTGACGACGAAACTTTTATCAAAGAACGAAACGAGCTTCAAACCCGAATTACTCAACTCAAAGGAAAGTTAAGAGAAACTGAAACCAGAGCCGAGCAATGGTTAGAGCTAACAGAAAAGACCTTTAACTTCGCTATCTTTGCCAGAAAAGCATTTATAACAGGTAAGTTAGAACTGAAAAAAGAAATTTTACTGGCTTTAGGAAAAACACCGATAATTAAAGACAAAAAGCTCTATATTGAACCGAGTGAGTGGCTTCAACCTATCAAGAATAGCTATCCTGCATTAGAAGCAGAATACTTAAAGTTAGAACCAGCCAAAATGCCCATAAATAAAGCAAAAACAGAGACTCTTGCCTCTGTTCGTGCACGCTGGCTCCGGTGGTAGGATTCGAACCTACAACCTAATGCTTACACGTATCCTTATTATTTCTAATAAGAGTGGACTATCTCATCACCCTCAACTTAATGCTA
>LDZT01005419.1_pt1 | contig 17171 bp, 14 predicted proteins | sample 615521 | NCBI WGS metagenome assembly LDZT01 (sample SAMN03408292, study PRJNA278302) | terrestrial metagenome | isolation source: oil reservoir sample SB1 | place: USA: Alaska, North Slope, Schrader Bluff formation | collected 2011-09
TGGCTTGTTAGGCAGCTTTACCCAGCCTATGCATGCCTTATGTGATTCCTGTTCGTCAGGCCAGAAGTTTGCCTCCGGCTTCCTTCAGATTCCACCTCGTGATAGACACCCTTGCCTTTAGCTATGTGCTTGGCACTATCAACCCGCACTAGGGACTTTCACCCATTAGACTGCGACCATGCCGGGCGCACATAGAAAAGGCTACTGGCGGATAGCCAATAGCCAAATTCTAAAAGTCACTGTAACTGATGCCCGCCTAAGACAGGCTGGCTATACATTTTTCTCGGATTATCTTAAATATGTTCAGGTGTAAACTTGGGAACCGCCACTTGCGGAGCCGCATGAGTGGTGGTGTGAGAGGTCGGCTACTCAAATAATGGGTAGCCTCCTACTCGATCACGTCTGCTATTCAGGATTATTGTGTGGTGTTCTGCGGTACAGGGCACTTGTGAGATCCCTGTCCAAAACCCTTCATACCCCACATACCCGGACCTGGGACTAAACCTTTTTCCTTCATCTTATTAAAATTGTCGGTCATTTTCTTGATCATCAGATTAGCCTGATCCTGGGTGGTAATAACGCCAAAGTCAACGTATTTCTGAATCATCTGCTTTTTAAGGTCGAGCATTTGCTGAGCAATTTTGTATAAATCGGCTTTCTGTGCATCGGTGAGTTTTTGAGACAGATTGTTTTTCTGGAAAGCTGCGTTTGGCGTTTGCTGATTATCTGTATTATTTTTGGCGAAGGCGGCTGACATTGAAACTGCTATAATCAGAAGGGCTGCTGCTGCAATAAGCAAAGGTTTTTTCATTCAATAACACCTCCTTTCGAAAAGCTATTATAATAGTTTAGCCAAAAGATGTGGCAAAAGCTTGGCAAATTAAGTAACAATATATGCTTTCTTAACGTTCCCCGATAGTGTCTAAAAAATAACACCAAATTGTCATAATATTGTTGTAAGATAAGCTGGGGAGGTGTTTTAATGGCCGTAAAACGTCCGATTTTGCTGGTGGATGATGATGACAGAGTGTTGGAATTGCTTTCCCTTTACCTAAAGAAGGAGGATTTTGAACTGGTCCTTGCCCATGATGGCAAGAAGGCCCTCGAACAAGCAAAAAACTGCAATCCTCAGCTGATAGTTCTGGATTTAATGCTTCCTGAAATGGATGGACTCGAGGTCTGCAGGCAGATCCGCACTTTTTCGAAGGCGCCGATTATCATGCTGACTGCCAAGGACGAGGACCTGGATAAATTGCTGGGTCTTGGCCTGGGAGCGGATGATTATATTACCAAGCCTTTCAATCCAAGGGAAGTCGTAGCCAGAATCAGGGCTGTATTAAGAAGGATAGAAAATACAGGTTCTGAACCGAAAGTGTTAAAATTCACCGATCTTGAAATAAACCTTGATGAGTACCGGATTATAGTCGACAGCCAGGAAGTACCCCTGACTTCAAAAGAAATAGAAATTCTATGGCTGCTGGCAAGTTCTCCCGGTCGTGTTTTTACCAGGGAACAAATCCTGGCCAGGATTTGGGGATATGATTTTTTTGGCGACACACGCACTGTGGATACTCATATCAAACGACTGCGCAAAAAGCTGAAAGTACGGGTCGATCTCGACTGGGACATCAAGACTATCTGGGGTGTTGGGTATAAATTTGAGGTGAAGCCTGTTTGAAAAAAAGCATTTTTGGAAAGCTGATGGTTACCTACCTGGTAGTTATTATAACCAGTACGATAATTTTTGGCGTTTTCTTTTCAATCCTTTTAAGAAACCACCTCATTAAAACCAAGGAGCAGGAACTGTTTGTCAAGGGCAAACAAATCAGTTTAGTTGCAAATTATTACCTGCAGGGTCTGCTTTCGGACCAGACGCTTAATTATGTGCTAAATTCAGCAGAGATCTTTTTAGATGCCAGGGTTCTGGTTATCGACAGGGGAGGCTATATTTTAGCCCTGTCCGGCGGGGCTGTCCCCGGTTTCGGGCGCGGGAAGGCGGCAGGGAGAATTATAAGGGGGATGCAGCTTCTTCCCAAAGACACCGAGCTTGTTTTAAAGGGGTCGACGGTTTCTTACAGAGGTTTTTCTCCCTATTACGGCGAACCGATGCTGACTGTCGCCATACCTGTTGTAAGCGGTCAGGACAGCGGAAACGCCCAGGTTATCGGCGCAGTCTTTCTAAATTCTCCTGTTCCCGGCGTCGCCGAGGCGGTGAAAGACACTTATACTTTGCTGCTGGCTTCTTTTCTGGCTGCGCTGGCCATTGCCTCCGGTCTGGGCTTATATTTATCCAGAAAAATTTCACAGCCGCTGCGGGAAATGAACAAGGCCGCCCTGGCTATGGCGCGGGGGGATTATAAGAAGAAGGTTGAGGCGGAAGGCGATGACGAGATTGGAGAACTTGCCGCTTCATTCAATTACCTGGCGGGTGAACTTGACCTGACCATAGAGGCTCTCAAAGAAGAAAAGGGTAAAGTGGAGCTGATGTTAAAAAGCCTTTTCGAGGGTATCATCGCTGTTGACAAAGACGGTTTGATTTTGAGGATAAATCCTGCTGCGGCAAAGTTATTAAAAATCAGCGAGGAGGATCTTTTTAAGCTGCCGATTTCATCTTTGGAGGGTTTTGACGGGCTTTCCGGCTTGTTTAAGGATGTCCTTAAATCAGGGTCAAGCGGTTCCTGCGTTTTTACTGTTGACAAGCTGACCATTCGCGCCTATGTATCCCCAATCGTTTCTTCGAGAGCCATCCTGGGCTCGGTGGGAATTTTGCAGGATATAAGCCAGGCTGAGCAGCTTGAGAAAATGCGCCGGGACTTTGTTGCCAATGTTTCACATGAATTACGCGCGCCGCTGACCGTTATCCGGGGTTATACAGAAGCTTTGCTTGACGAAGTCATTGACAGGAAAGAAAAACCTGATAAATACTACCAGATTATCAGGCAGGAGACTTTACGGCTGGAGAGGCTGATTGTCGATCTGCTTGATTTGAGCCGGCTGCAATCCGGCAAGGTTGAGCTGGACATGGAAAGCGTTGATCTTGAGACGATTTCCCGCTCAGTTCTAGAAAAATTCAGCCCTTTAGCAGGTGAAAAGCAGGTTCAGCTAACGCTGCTCCCGGATTCTTCCCCGTTTTTAGTTCAGGGTGACGGGGACCGTCTGGAGCAATTGTTGATTATTTTTATTGACAACGCTCTCCGGCATACTAACCAGGGCGGGAAGATCACTATTAGTCTTAGGGGGGAGGATCAGGGAGCCCGGGTGAGGATCAGCGATACGGGTGAAGGGATTCCGGAGGAAGACCTGCCTTACATCTGGGAAAGGTTTTACAAGGTAGACAAAGCGCATACACCTTCACTTGGGGGAACTGGACTCGGCCTTTATATAGCCAGGGAAATAGTCCATCTGCATGGCGGTGTAACCCGGGTGGAGAGCCGGCCCGGGGAAGGGGCAGCTTTTGAATTTACTTTAAAAAAAGCTTAAGAAAATAATTGACTTTGACGTAACGTAAAAGATCAGCCGGGCATGGCAGTGTTTTTAAGAGACGCAGTCCGCATTTGTACAGGCTTAAGCAGCCAGTCTTGAGACGGTTCTGCCGTCAGATGAGAACACGATTGTTCCGATTAGATCGGTTCTCAAAATTTTTATGCCTGCTTTTTCCAGTTTGGCGATGGTCTTCTCACTGGGGTGGCCGTAATCATTCCCGGCGCCTACAGAAATTACGGCATATTGCGGTGATACAGCAGCCAAAAACCTTATTGAACTGGAGTGACTGCTCCCGTGATGCCCGATTTTTAAGATATTAGCCTTTAAATTAACGCCGGAGGCCAGCATCCGGGTTTCGGACACCGTCCCGGCATCGCCGGTAAGCAAAAAAGCAGTCTCGCCATATTGTATCCGTATTACCGCAGAATAGTTGTTTATGTCGTCGTATTCGATATCCGCCGGGGCGGCAAACCCTACTTGAAGATTGTCCCGGTTGATAATCGTCACTCCCGCCTTTGCTGTCTTTATTTTAAGTCCTTTTTCCTTGATTAAAAGAAGCACGTTCTCAAAGGTTCGTGTGGTGGCCGGCGCCTTCGGCATATATATACTGCCGGTTTCAAAAATCTTCAGGACTTTCTCAAGACCTCCGATGTGATCCAAATGAGGGTGCGTTGCGATGAGGTAATCGATTTTTGTGATTCCCTGTTTTTCTAAATAAGATACAATGTACTGCCCGTTTTCGGGAGGGCCTGCGTCAACAAGCATATTTTCACCGTCAGGGAATAGGGCCAGGATCGAATCACCCTGTCCGACATCGAGAAAGTGCACTTCTAAATTGCCGTTCGTTTTTTCGGCATCTAATGGCGGAACGGTTTTTGACGGTTCCGTCTGCGACGTGCTTCCCGACTTGCCGGCCGGTTGCGTGCCTGTATTTTTAACTTGATTTGTCCTGCATCCGGCGAAAGTTACGATTAGAAGCAATAAGATTATTGCGTAAATTTTTGCAGCGCGCATTTTCCCTACTCCTCGAACAGACTGCCTGCCAGCTTATCGGCAGCTTTCCTGCGGGTCATTGTTCCCTTTTGATCAATAGTGACTGCCATGGTAATCAAATCTCCTTCCTTCGCATTTTCAGGCAGCAACGCCCTGGGAAGGTTAAATGTTTTTTTTCCGTATTCAATTACCGCCCAGCTTCCTTCAAAGCGGTCAATAAGCAACATAAAAACACCACCCCTTTGGTTTATTCAAATGAAGAATGCCTTCTAAATAGATAACATTATTCTATCATATTGAGGTTGTTTAATTACCGGGAAAGCAACTTTTTACCGCATATACCTCAAACACTTCCCTCGCCTTATCCCCGGGTTCACTCGTTCTTTGAATAAAGGCTTAAAATCGCACTTGAGGCATTGCTTTCCCTTTTTGATAATTATCATCCTTTAGCAAGTGTCGATTCAGCAGCATAAATATCTGTAAAATTTTTATTGACAATAATAATTGTAATATTGTAATATAGCAATATTATGATATATGAAAGGAGGTTAATTAAAAGAATTCTGATGGTTGACATTAAAAGCTATGAGGAAAAAGCTGATTTGCTTAAAGCGCTGGCGCACCCGGTCAGGCTTTGTATCGTGCATGGGCTTATGGAAAACCAGTGTAATGTAAATAAAATGACGACTTGTCTTGAAATGCCCCAGTCGACTGTTTCCCAGCAGTTGGGAATCTTACGGAGTAAGGGAATCATTAAGGGAAAGCGTCAGGGAACAGAGATCTGTTATGAGGTTGTAAACGACCAGGTGAAGCAGATTGTCAGCTTAATATTGGATAACGAATTAGATTTTAATAACAAACAGGAGGATGAGTAGGACTATGGAGCCTGGGAATGTGGTAATAATCGGCGGTGTGGCCGCCGGTACCAAAGCAGCGGCAAAAGCTATGAGGGAAAATCCCGATCTCAAAGTAACGGTTTTAACAAGGGAGTCTTACGTATCTTATGCCGGCTGCGGTCTTCCTTACTACATCGGTGATGTAATCAGGGAGGAAAAAGAACTTCTGGTTAGAAAGCCAAAAGATTTTCTCATCGACTACGACATTGAAGTTATCACCGGCATTGAAGCATTAAAGATTGCGCCGGAAGAGAAAACTGTTACCGCTAAAGATTTAAGCGACGGCGCCGTCAAGGAGTTTAAGTACGATAAACTTGTTTTGGCCACAGGCGCTTCACCTTTTATACCTCCTGTAAAAGGAAAAGAACTTGTCAATATCGTTACCGTACGCACCCTTGGGGAAGCGTTTGCCATAAAAAAGCTGCTCAGGGAACGGAACATAAAGAAAGCTGTAGTCGTCGGGGGTGGGATGATTGGACTGGAGGTTGCTGAAAACCTGATTCATACGGGAATAAAGACGACTGTTGTCGAACTGGCGCCACATGTTCTTCCGCCTTTCGATCCGGATTCCGCTCACTATGTAGAAAAATATTTAAGAGAAAAAGGAGCCGATATTTTAACCGGCGTAGCTGTGAAAGGTTTTGAAGATAACGGCCGGGGTGAAGTGGGGACAGTTTTAGTAGAAGACAGCCGGCTAGAGGCTGACCTGGCCGTTCTTTCCGTGGGTGTCCGTCCGAATGCAGAACTGGCCCGGGAGTGCGGAATACAAATTGGCCCAACGGGAGCTATTGCGGTAAACAGTAAAATGGAAACAAGCATAAGTGATGTTTACGCGGTGGGGGACTGCGCTGAAAACACCAACTTGATTACAGGCCGGACCGTCTGGTATCCGATGGGTTCGACAGCTAACAAGACCGGAAGGATCGCCGGAATAAACCTCTCCGGCACGCAAACTAAGGATAGAATTAATGGCGTCCTCGGCACTTCAATAATAAAATTGTTTGATCTCAATGCGGCCAAAACAGGCCTTTCGGAAAGAGAAGCAAAAACGGCTGGTTATGATGTGGAAACCGTGCTGGTTCCGGCGCCGGACCGGGCCCATTATTATCCGGGCAACCGGGACATAATTACCAAGCTTATTGTGGACCGGAACAGCCGCCGCGTTTTAGGAGGGCAAATATATGGCGAGGGCGTGGTAGATAAACCTATAGACATACTGGCAACGGCGATTACTTTCGGAACTACAGTTGATCAACTGGCTAAACTGGACCTCGCCTATTCGCCCCCGTTTTCAACAGCCATGAGTTCAACCATTGTGTCGGCCAATGTGATGTTGAATAAACTGGAGGGTAAGTTTAACGGGATTTCACCGATTGACCTCAGGAAAAATATGGAAAAGGGCGCCATCCTGGTCGATGTCAGGACAGAGGAAGAGTATTTCGTCCGCAGTATTCCCGGTTCAATAAACATACCGCTGCGGAATTTAGCCTCACGCGCCGGCGAAATAGACCGGAACAGCGAGATTATCCTTTATTGCAAAATTGGTCAGCGTTCTTACATGGCTCTTTTAAAGCTAAAAAGATTGGGATTTGAAAAAATAAGCATGCTGGAAGGCGGCATCACCGCTTACCCGTTTGCAACGGTATAGAAAAACTAATAAATATGGAGGAGCTTATCATGACGGAAATAAAGATAAACGCGAGGGGACTGCAGTGTCCCGGCCCAATTGTTCAATTGTTCAAAGAAAGTAAGGCTTGTGACTGTGGCGATATTTTATGTATTGAGGTAACTGACCAGGGTTTTAAAAAAGATATTGCCGCCTGGTGTAAAAAAACAAATAACATTCTGCTGTTCCTGGATGAAGAAAATGGAGTCATTAAAGCGAGAATAAAAAAAGCCTGATTGGCATCCATGCTGCTGAAGGGGCGAAAATGAGCACGCAGGCAGTTTAAAGCAAATTAGAGTATGACGGGATAAAGATAGGAAGGAGGGTTATTATGGGCGCAGACAAAAAGACAATTATTGTTTTTAGCGGTGATCTTGACAAAGCCATGGCTTCCTTTATTATTGCCAACGGCGCCGCAGCCATGGGCAATGAGGTGTCTATGTTCTTTACGTTCTGGGGCCTGAATATTTTAAGAAAGCATGAAAGTGTTAAGTTGAAAAAAGGTTTTCTGGAGTCCCTGTTCGGCTGGATGATGCCCAGGGGGGCCGAAAAACTCGGTCTTTCCAAGATGAACTTCGGCGGGATGGGCGCTTTTATGATGAAGACCGTTATGAGGAAGAAAAATGTCAGCACTTTAAATGAGCTGATAGCGACCGCACAGGAGATGGGAGTAAAAATGATCGCCTGTACTATGGCTATGGACGTTATGGGTATAAAAGAAGAAGAATTAATTGACGGGTTGGAATATGCGGGGGTTATAACCTACCTTGGTGAAGCAGACGAAGCAAACGTCAATTTGTTCATTTAACCACTTATTAAGAAAGCGAAAAAGCTTAATCTCTGGGATGGACTTCGTAACTTTACGAATTCCATCCCTGCAGGAACAAATTAAAAGCCGAACTGAACTTTAATGGTTTTATTGAAAGAATCGAAAGGTTCATCCGGACTTCCGTTAAATCCATAAACAGAGAGCGCGTCTTTTAAACTTTGGATAATCTCGCCTGTTTTTTCTTTCAAATCATCCGGTAACTTTATATAAAAAAGCTTCCATTCACAGGTTTCACGATCTATCCATGTTTTACTTAATCTTACCGATATAGGTATATTATTCCATCCAAGAAGGAAATAGTAATCATAGGTTTCTTTTCGTTCCTGAAATCCCCAAATAAGAAAGATATTTTTCTCACGGTCAATTGTCCATCGGGTTGCTTCAAGAGCAGTCAGCATATTGCCCGGATTTTTTATCGCTTTAGCTGCAAATTCAGCTCTTTCTTCCCTGGTTAAAAATTCATTGACGAATGCCATGGTTTTTCTCACCTTTTACTGTAACCGGACGTTGGTTTTTGTCCTGCGGAGATAAGCAGGTAGCTCCATTCACCCGAGGTTTTAGAGCCGGTAAAAGGCTTAGAACCAGGACCATTCCAGATCACTGTTATAATCCATTTACCCGAGGTTTTCGAGCCGGTAAAAGACAGCGGGATATTGACAGATGCCCATTTTTTAATTTCCTGCGGGACACTTTCGTCATTCACGGATAAAATCTTGAAAGGTACAGACCATCCATACCGGGTAACCGGCGTGTAATACGGGGATTTCATATCTTCAATCAGGTTCTTCGCTTTTTCCATTACGTCGCTCGCCGGGTACTCCTTGATTATCCTTTGCAGGTATGCGGCATCACCAGTATATGCGCCGAGCGCCAGCAAAGCGTCATCGGCCATTGTGCTGTCCGGATATAATTTAACGAATTGCTGGTAAGTCGAGATAACTTTTCCCCAAATCTCCGGTAAGTCGAAGGCAAACGAGGCGTCTTCCCCCCATCCGCCCAGGCCGATGTAACAAAGGCCGGTTGAGTAAAGCGCCCTGGCCTTTAATTCCGGCGCAGATGATTGATCCTGATTAACCTGCTGGAAATACGGCAGGCTGTGATTGTAATTAATCATCTCCCGGATGAAGTCGGCCATTTCAGCCGGCGCGTGTCCGTACCTTGTGTCATTAATATACCCCAGCCAGTTGTAAGACTGCCTCTCCCCGGCCCATAAGTGGTTATAGTAGAGCATTTCGTTATGAAAGATAGCTGCTGCCATATTGTATAAATCAGCCGGTGCTTTGGAAACTTCCCACTGTGATTTTAAACCGGCAAGCTTCTTTACGTCAGCAAGCTGCTTTTCTAATGCGCCGCGGAAATCGTATTTATCAACGTTGTAAAGGTCAAATGGAAAAACATATTTGTTGGCAGGGTCAGCTTCCTGCTTTAAAAACTCCTCCAGCATGGCTGCGGCCTGCTGGAAGTCATCCCGGCGGATTTCTTTTATAGCCAGGGAATAGTCAACATACGCATCAAGAGGTTGTTCCAGTTTGTTCAAGGACAGGGCTTTTAATTGTGCATAGGTCATTTTCACATCGAGGATATAAACCAATCTGCCGCCTGCTGCGTAATTCATATCTCCGTCAGGTAAAAAGCGCGCTTTTTGCATTGTTTTAACAGCGTCTGCAAAACGGTCCTTGATTTCGTAACAGCGGGCCAGTCGGTAAGCGGCGTCATCCGCGGCCGGGTGGCGGGGAAAGCCAGTCAGGAATTTTTCCCAGCCGGGGATTTCCCGGTCCGGATTATACTCCTCGTCCCCGTATGAAGATACCCAGCAGGTGTAAGAATGTTCTTCCGGCCTGTCTATCTCAAAATAAGATTGTCCCCGTACTTTTTCGTACGCCTTGATTCCTCTGCCCAGATAACTTTGAGGGTACTTTTGGCATACGTCTCTCAGCATCCGCCAGTCCGGGCCGCCAACCCAGAAAACAGGATCTGCGTGAGTAAGGGGAGCCAAAGCCACTCCTTTTAAATCCGTTTCCTGCACATACTGTTCCAGTGCCTTTTCCTGGCCAAAATCAATATAAAGGGCGGAAAGAGCTGTCTGGCGGCAATACGCAGACATTTCCTTTCCGGCTACTTTCCACAGCCAATCAATTAAACCCTTCTTACTTACTCCTTCCGGCAGCCAGTGTGTGAAGTAGGTAACTCTTTGGATTAAGTCTGCCTTTTCTACGGGGGAAACAAGATCTGAATAGAAACTGTCTATAGACTCCAACGCTTTGGCTTCTCCAAGCGCGTAAAGGGCAAGAACTTGATCATAACGGTCAGCGGAGTTCGTTTCCTTTTCCTGAATGCGCCAAAGCCAGCCGGTGACGGCAGAACGGCATTCTCCGGCAGGCTGTTTCCGGGCTGCGGCGCCAACAGCCTGAATAAAAATCTGCCGGGCCATCGGGTTGGCCAGTCTGGTGTATACCATATCCAGCCAGGGCACGGCTTCAGTCGGACTGGCAAAAATTATTTGCCACTTTTGTTCTATAAGCTTCTGGTAATTCTCGAAGAAATAATTTTCCTGCAATGAAAGCAGCGTATTGGTCAGATCAGCGGTGTTTTTGATGCGGGCGATTAAAACAGGAATCAGGTACCGGTCACAATTAGCTTCGTTAAAGGTATTAATTTCTTTAGCCAGGTGGGAAACCTGCTCATCCGTCATCAACTTGGTCAGAGCGTCTACAATGTTGTTGTCATTTATTCTTTTATCCTTCAGGTAGTCCAGCAAAATTTGCGCCGCTGCGGCATTCGGCCCCGGCAGGGCGTTAAACTCACCAACAACAGTTCTGAATTCCTGATCATTTGTGGCCTTGTCCAGCTTTGCCTTTAATTTATCCAGCGATGCGCCTGCCGTCGCCGCAGCGCCGCCGGCCAGCAGGTTTTGCCCAGCCCGGGTTTCCAGGGGTTTGCCTGTCAACCCGGAGAAGATGATGATTGCCAATAGAAAAATAATTGAAAAAGAAACTTTCGAGCCTGATTTAAGCATCACGGGCGCCTCCGTTTTTGCTATTTACTAATCAGTAGTTTAATAAGCCGTTAAATGAATTTTGTTCTTTATTCTCTTTGTGGGCTTGTCCAAAGGAAACTTACTATTATATTCCATACCAGTATATTCCCTTCCAATTCTTAAAGCAAATGAAATCAGAAAAAGCAGTTCTAAGGCTTATTCCTCACATTTAATAAAACTTGTTTATCAAGGTTAACAAGAACTTTATTACACAATGGTAAAAGCAGTATTGAAATTTGAGGTGGCTTTTTCTTCAAAGCGGTTTATCTATTTCTTTCATGATATTACTGTATAGATCATAGTAAAATATCTTATCATCCAGCACAAAGATGTACCCCGGTTTATCATCGCTCAACTTTTCCTTGCCAGTACCGTCGACATTGATTCTATATAATACTTTCCGATCCTCGGAGTAGTCGCTATAATAAACCCAATCGCCGGAAACATTGATACATCGGGCATCATCACCGCATATCTTACTCAATTCCGTACCGTCGGTTTTGATTTTATAAAGAGCATCATTATGATTAAAATAGAGCCAATTATCTTCAACATTTAATCCGAAATTAGCTCTGGCAGCGAATAGTTTGATCTTGCCGCTCCCGTCAAGATTGATTTTGATTGATTTACCATAATAATCGGATGAATAATAGATGGCATTGTTAGTTGCTACCAGATCGCTTATATGATCCTCACTTATCTGAGTACGATTGCTGCCATCCGTTTTCATTTTATACATTTTCCCGTCTTGCAGAAAACCTTTGGTATAATAAATCCAGCCATTGATAACATTGACATGGTAGGCTTGGGTATCCAGTACCGTTTTCCCGCTTCCGTCGGTTTTGATTTTCGTCAGATTCCATCCGTCCCCGCCGCTGTAAAAGATATCGTCACCGGTTACATTTATATACCAAGCAAGATCATCGGTGATTTTTGTTGCCTCGCTTCCATCGACTTTCATTTTATATAGTTTTCCCTGGTCTTTAAGATTGCTGTAGTAAATCGAGTCGCCGGCCTTAGCATATAAGCCGTTATTATTGATATTACCGGTAGTATTTCCCCGCAACTCATTGCTGGTCGGATCCGCAACTTCTACCCTGACATCCGCCCATTCTGTGGAACACGGACCGGATTCGGCAGACGGAATATATTTGGGACTAAACACTTCCAGCCAATAAGAACCTGGTTCCTTGAAATTAAGTACAGTGCCGAACTGCCCGTCTGCCACGGGAAGTTCCTCACTACTGTATTCCTGATATTTACCTTTAACTAGTTTACCTACTTTTATAGAAAAAACATTATCTCCAAAACTATCGACTTTCAAATGGCCTTTAAAATCCATCTGTCCGGGAGCCGCAAGTTTGATATAGCCGCTTTCAGGTTCGGTGATCTCAAAAACATCCCGGACTTTAGTATCTATGAACATATAATCCATAGAATTATTATAGTTAATAGGCACTAAGCTGGCATCAGCTACTTCTCTTTTGATAACAAAAGAATCATACTGATCTTGATTGCCTCCCCTTGCCCACAGATAAAAAAGATTGTCGCCGGGTTGCAAGGAGAGAGAAACCTCGATCATATGAAATTTTTTATTATCCAGAATAAGTTCTTCGCTTTTCCTATTTTGTAAAGAGCCTGCACCCCCAATATCCGACACCCGCATCACCAAAGGAATATCCAGCTCATCCTCATATGCTATTTTTAATACTTGGTTTTCAGCTTCTGCCTTTACAGGAAAACTATTTCTTTCAATCAAAGGAACTCTCCAGTAGATTGTCAGGGTATTATTGGCATAGTTAATGTTTTTTCTCAAAACCTGGTCAAGGGATTTAGCCGGGATGTAAAAGATGCCGTTTTTAGCTAAAGGTGCGGGAATTGTGACCGGATTATTATAATCTACGATGTATTCTCCCTCTTCATTCTTGCTCACATACAACATTACAGGCTTACCAGCCTGATAACGCACATGATATCCCCCGTCTGCCGGAACCAGATCGGCTGTATTATTTCCATTCCAGATGATCTCAGCCAGCCCCGTATCTTTTAGCAAACGCAAAGGAATATATATCCTACCGTTTTTGGCAATAGGCGGAATCGTTGCAAAACTAGTTCCGTCATATGTTCCGTTCCCGCTGTTGATTTTGATTTCTACCCCGTGTTTTACCAGAGAAACCTTATAATCCCAGCTCTCTTTGGCAAAACACTGCACTGGGAAAAATATTGCTATTACGGATACGATTCCTGCCAGTACAAATAACTTTAAAAATCGATTCTTAAGCATCTTATTCCCCCTAGATATGTTGGTATTATAAGCGCTTAATTGCTTTTTCATTTCATTTTGCCAGATACATCTCGGTTGATCCGCGCTTATTATATAAAATTCCTCCGTCGGTATTGATATACCACTGAACAAATCCGTCGGCGATTTTCACGGCCCCGCTCCCGCTGATCTTAAAAATACCGGCTTCATACGTATAGTTTATAAAATAGCAGCCGGGCTGATTGAGTAGAATATCGTTGACCACGATATTGCTCAGCTTTTCCGTCTTTTCCGCTACGGCATCAGTATGATAAATCCCAGCCTCGCCTTCCACCGTATCATAAATATGATCGCCGTATGCTTTGATTAAATCAATTTTTTTATCAACCAGGACTTTGGCGTTTTGACCGTCGAAATCGGACTTCATCAGTTTACCGGTAGAAAAGTCCACATAAACGATACCGTCCGAGACGAGCCAAAATTTATTCACTTCTATCGGCAGAACAGTTTGGGAATTATCGGCCGTATTGATTTTAACCACGTTTCGGTTGTCTTTTTTCGCGTTCTCCTGGTAAAGCATGGTGTAAAGATATCCATCCTTTACCGCCAGGCCGTCCATATCCGTAGGACACCTGTAGGTGACAGAGGAATCCGATTTTTCTCTCTCCACGTCATAGGTATAACCGTTCATAGCGATATTTTCCGCCTGCGTATCCTTAGTAAAATCGTAACAATAGAGATTGTTTTCGGTCATTCCCATGCTGTCCAGATCGGTATAATACAGCTTCGTTCCGACCTGGGTAAGGGAATTAAGCCATTTAGCTTCACCGACCTTGGTTAGGCTGTTGCTCTCAAGCCGGTAAATATCGTCGCCGCCCATGGTTCCCTCCCCGGTATTAAGCACGACATAAGTATAATTGCCAAAGCCGATCACACCCCTAAATTGACCGGCTGAGTATAACGACCAGCCGATATCGCCGCCGGAGAGGGAACAGATTTCCACCGAGCGGTTGGTGGCGAAATCCAGGCGGTAAAGCTTTGTTTCCGAACCTGTTTTGGCCGGATAATAAATACTTTGCCCTGCCATGCCATAATCAAAGACGTTGGCGCCGCTGCCGATAAAATTGCCGTTTTTTACATCCCCGGCTAGATTTACTAGTTCCCGTTTACCCTCGTTATAATAATATAACTTGTTGTTGATGTAATCGCCAACTTGGTCGTAATAAGAATTCAACGCGTAGTATCCGCCGTTATAGGCGGCGATTGGGTATAGCTTATTTTCCACGTCCTGGGGGAAGTCGGTTAAACGGGTTTTCGACTTTTCCACGATCTCTTTCGTTTGCGCGCTGGATAAGTCGATTGGCACTTTGCTGATGATCAACATGCCGTTTTGCCAACAGACCGTTAAGTTTAACGCATTGAAAACGTCCCGTAGCGGTATAATGATTCTTTGATCGACAATGCGGGCCGGGACTGACAGGGGCGCCTCTTTACCATTGACTTTCATTATTTTACTGCCTACCGTAATGGCTACCTTATTTTCGCCGTTGGCGAATAATACTCCAGCCGGGTTTGTGGTATACGCTGCGGCATACCAACGGGTTCGGTTATAATATAATATTTTTTCCGCCAATCGGGCCGGTATCATCACCCGACCGTTTATCCGGTAAAGTTTAAAATTTTCGCCGTTAGTGAAAGTAATCAGGCTATTATCCATAAAAGCATACCCGTGAAATTCAAAAGGCAAAATCACACTATCGTCAAAGACCTGATCCAGAGGGACCGGTCCGGCGCTTTGCCCGTCCGCCAAGGCATAGGCCGGAACAGCCAGGACAGCCAAGACAAATAGGATTGCCAGCCATTTCTTCATCAATATCCTTCCTTTCCGGACCGTCTCTTTCCCGTGGACAAGCCCGGTCCGATAAAATACCCAATACGGCTCTCCTTTACGGTGTAATTCTAAACTGACCGCCGCCCGAGGCTGCCAAGTCCATCTTGTTTTTTTAAAGCGCTAATCCGCCTCATAAACATCGGCGGAACCCCGTTTATTATATAAAATCCCTCCGTCGGTATTGAGACACCTTTGCACAAAGCCGTCGACGATTTTAGCGGCCTTGCCGTCGCTGATCTTAAAAATACCCGCGTCATAAGACTGATTGACAAAGTAACTGCCGGACTGATTGAGCAAAATATCGTCCACTACGATATCGCTGAGCTTTTCCCCGGCTTCCGTTACGACGTTGAGATGATACAGCCCCGCCTCGCCGGCAACCGTATAATAAATATCGTTGCCATAAACCTTAATTTTGTCAAGGTCTTGATCTGCCAGGACTTTTATGTGACTGCCGTCAAAGTCCGATTTCATCAGTTTTCCGCTGGTAAATTCCTGATATAGGATGCCGTCCTGGACCAGCCAGAACTTATTGACCTCTATGGGCAGAATCGTCTGCGTGTTGTCCGCCGTATTGATTCTGACCACATTCCGGTTGTCTTTGTCGGCCTTTTCCTGGTAAAGCATAGCGTAGATAAAGCTATCCTTGACCGCTAGGCCTTCCATATCGGTAGAAGCGCTAAGAGAAATAGAGTTTTCCGTCGCCTTGCGGACGACGTCATAGGCATAGCCTTCCAGCGCGATATCGGCCACCGGCTGGTTTTGCGCCAGATCAAGATAATACAAATTATTTTCCGTCATGCCCATGAACTCCAGGCTGGTATAATACAGCTTTGTCCCCACCTGTACCACGGATGACAGCCATTTGGCGCCGCCGACATCCTCCAAACTTTTGTTTACCAAGCGGTAAATCGAATCCCTGCCCATCGTCAAATCTCCGCTGTGCAGCACCACATAAGTATTCTGACCCAAACGGCTGACGCCGTCAAACCAGCCCTCGTCGTCCAAATTCCAGCCGGCAGGATCGGCGGATAAGGAGCAGACCTCGGTTGAGCTGTTGGTGGCGAAGTCCAGTCGGTAAAGCTTGGTTTCGGAGCCGATCCTGGTCGGGTAGTAAAGGCTGTCGCCCACTATGCTCTTGGGATCGCTGTCATGGATGCTATCATTGCCGTCAGGCAGTTTGATTTTGGACTCTCCGGCCAGATCGATTTTGCCGGCTTTGCCGTTTTTGTAATAATATAATTCCGTAACATAATTGTTCTTTGCGTCATAATAAGACTTTAAAGCGTAGTACCCGCCGTTATAAACAGCTACCGGACTAAGCTTATCCTCAATATCACTGCCGCAGGTGCTTAACCGGGTTTTCGCCTTTGCCACGATCTCCTTTGTTTTGCCGCTCGTCAGGTCGACGGGAACCCGGCTAATGATCACCATACCGTCCGACCAGCAGACTTCCCGGTCGATGGCCTCGCTGATGGCGCGCAGGGGCAAGACGATCCTGTTGCCGATCGATTGCGCCGGTATGTCTAAAGGAATATCCTGATTATTTACCTGCATGGTCTTACTGCCGGCCGTAACCACTACTTTATAATGCGGCGCGTAGGATGTGAACAAGGTAACCGTATCCGGCTTGGCGGCGTCCCAGCGGATATTCCAATAAACGTCGTTTTCCAGGTCTGTCAAAGCCTCGACGGCCAAACGGATCGGGACCAGGATCCGGCCGTTGATACTGTAAATTTTAAAGCTTGCCGCGTCGTTGTAAGTCATCAGCTCGCCATTGACAAAAGCGTTTCCTTTAAAATCAGAAGGCAAGAGCACGCTCTCCTTAAAAATCTGATCCAGAGGGACCGGCTCTTTGTTTGCCTCCTCCCCCCAAGCGGGAAGGGAGAGAATTAAAATAAACAACAAAGCCAATACCAGCCCGCCGCATTTTTTCAGCATTTTGATCAAACCACCTTTTCTTACCCAAAGTACAATTTTAATGCAACATTCTGCGCATTGTCAAAACAGTAAATGAAAAAAACACTAATTACATAGTGGAGATATTTCAATCGTCAATCCCTTGATTAACGCCAAATTGGTCTCTATAACGAAGAAGTTTTGGATTTTGAAA
>LDZT01007445.1_pt1 | contig 17098 bp, 13 predicted proteins | sample 615521 | NCBI WGS metagenome assembly LDZT01 (sample SAMN03408292, study PRJNA278302) | terrestrial metagenome | isolation source: oil reservoir sample SB1 | place: USA: Alaska, North Slope, Schrader Bluff formation | collected 2011-09
ATCCCCCATGGATGTCAAGAAATTCTTAAAAGGGTTGCTTTTTAATGAAACTCTTTAAAAATATTTTTTACGGTGTCAATTTTATTGATTTTGTATCCGTTGCTTCCTGTAAATATGAGTCCATCGTCCACATCACCTTTGACAGCTCTAATCAGAGCATCTGCTATGCAGTACTCATTTTTTCCGGGATAACAATACTTCAAACAGGCTGAGCACTTTTGAGAACCCATAGCCAGACCATTTTTCATATCTGAAAGAAATTTATTCTTATAAGCCCTGGCAGGTAATCCCACAGGACTAATGATAATTTCGATATCTTCTTTTTTCATTTCTAGAAAAACTTGTTTGTATGCCATTGCAGCATCGCACTCTTCTGTTCCTATAAATCTGGTCCCCATCTGCACTGCATCAGCTCCCAGACTAATCACATCTTCGGCATCCTTTCTATCAAATATACCACCCCCGGCTATTATAGGTATCTTTATTCCGTATTTGCTCTCGAATTTGTTCAAGATGATTTTAACATCTTCAATTGTCTGTTTGAATGAAAACGAATGATCTTTGATCTCATGCTCCTTGAAACCCAGATGTCCCCCTGCCTCAACTCCTTCTATAACCACAGCGTCTGCGGTTTTTGAATATTTCATGTCCCATTTTCTTAAAATGAGACTCAGGGCTCTGCCTGATGAAACGATTGGAACGATCTTGGTTTTCGAATCCTTGACATATTGTGGCAATTCAAGTGGCAGACCCGCTCCAGAAACAATAATATCGATTCCCTCATCAACTGCCGCTTTGACATAATCTCCATATCTGTTCATTACTGTCATAAAATTTAACCCTATGATTCCTTTCGGGCTGATTTCTCTTGCCATGCTTATATGTTTTTTCATAGCCCTGATATTTGCCTTGAAAGTGTTGCTGGGAAAATCAGGTTCATCATATCCGATATGAATTCCTGACATCATACCAATACCATTTTCATTCGCTACAGCAGACGCCAATCTATATCTTGTTACACCAATTCCCATTCCACCCAGAACCACTGGGATTTTGGCATGTAGCTCGCCTATTTTCAATTCTGGTAATTTCATGGAATTCTCCTCGTTAAAAATTCATTTTATAGATGGTAGTACTATATTATATTTTAATACAACATGCAAATAAATTTTCAATACCAATTGATATTGTGGATAAAATTTGTTAAACTAATGCTAGCTGTGGATAACTTTTTTTATTTTTTCATCATTTTAATACTTTCGGTCTAATGTCTTTCTCAATACCCTGTGGATTGATCACTATTTAATGTAGGTTTATCAATAATTATTTAATATGTGGAGGTTTCTATGAACAATAGCATAGCACAATTGTGGGATGAAGTTCTCGCTATCATCAAAGAAGATATGAATGAAGTCAGTTATAATACATGGCTAAAGCCAATAAAACCACTTCATATTAATAACAATGTAATTTATCTTCAAGCACCGGAAGAATTTCTAAGAGATATGCTGGTTAAGAGATATAATAATTTATTGAAAAATGCATTCACTTATGTATTGAACGATAATGAAATATCCATTAAGATTCTGATACCGGATGAAGAAATTGATGAACAAAAGATGGTTGAAAAAAGAGATAAAAATTTTACTTATCAGAACGGAAATACAATCAAGTCTTTTCTAAATCCCAAATACAAGTTTGATTCTTTTATTGTGGGAAACAGTAACCGATTTGCCCATGCAGCTTCTTTAGCTGTAGCCGAAGCCCCTGCAACAGCTTATAATCCTTTATTTCTTTATGGTGGTGTCGGCTTAGGTAAAACCCATCTGATGCATGCCATCGGTCATTATATCATGTCAAACAATAAGGATTCTAAAATCCTCTATGTCACATCTGAAAAATTCACAAATGATCTTATCAACTCCATTAAAGATGACAAAAATGAAGCGTTCAGAAACAAATATAGAAAAATTGATGTATTGTTAGTGGATGATATACAGTTTATAGCTGGTAAAGAAAGGACCCAGGAGGAATTTTTTCATACATTCAATGCACTTCATAATGACAACAAGCAGATCATTATATCCTCAGATAGGCCTCCAAAAGAAATTCTTACGCTGGAAGATCGATTAAGATCAAGATTTGAAATGGGATTGACAGCAGATGTTCAAACTCCGGATTTAGAAACAAGAATAGCAATCCTCCGAAAAAAAGCAGAGGATGAAAAATATGATGTTTCGGATGAAATAATCGAATATATTGCTAACAATATTCAATCCAACATTCGAAAACTAGAGGGTGCTTTGATTAGATTATACGCCTATTCATCACTTACCAATAAAGAAGTGACCATGGAGCTGGCTTATGAAGCCCTTAAACATCTCATATCAGATAAAAACAAACTGATAACGATTGATCTGATAAAAAACGCTATCTCAAATTATTTTAATATAAGCTTAGAAGACCTCAGTTCAAAGAAAAAACCAAAAAGTATATCTCACCCAAGACAGGTTGCCATGTATCTATCGAGAAAGCACACAGACAACTCTTTGCCAAAAATTGGTGATGAATTTGGTGGAAGGGATCATTCTACTGTGATTCATGCTTTTAATAAAATAACTGCCGATCTGGAAACCGACAATGAATTAAAAAAAGCTATTGAGGATTTGGAGGCTGAGCTTCTCTAATACTATTTATGGATGTATTGTTGATAAACTGTTTATAAAGATTGATAGATTATTTAATTATATTTTATCCACAATCTTTAAATCTCCATAACCATTAGATTTAGATGATACCAAGGTTTATCAACAAATTAACAGTCTCTATTACTATTACTGTTATATTTATATATATAATTAGATGTTAACTACTACTATCTGAATAAAATGGAGGAACTTTATGAAGTGTGTAATTAATCAAAATGACCTTTCAAAAGCAATTGGTATTGTACAAAAAGTAGTATCCGTAAGAACCACTATGCCTATACTAACCGGTATGTTAATAGAGGCCGAGAACAATACATTGAGTCTGACTGCAACAGATCTAGATATGGGTATTAAGACAACCATCGATTGTGAAGTTGAAGAAGAAGGTTCTATTGTTGTAAATGCAAAACTTATAAGTGATTTTATAAGAAAACTCCCATCAAAATCAAGCGTTGAGATTACGACAGACAGTTTTAATAAGATGAGAATAAAGTGCGTGAAATCCGACTTTTCGATTCTATGTAATTCAGCCGATGAATATCCAGATAACACTTTTTATAATGAGGGAGAATCAATCACCATAGACTCCGGTGCATTGAAGAAATTAATCAAAAACACTACCTTTGCGGCAGCACAGGATAATATTAAACCTATTTTTACAGGATGTCTAATGGAAGTGACAAACAATGAGTGCACATTTGTTGCTATAGATGGTTATAGGCTGGCGGTAAAAAAAGAAAACATCAATTATCAAGGAAATTTGAATGTCATCGTACCCAGCAAGTCGTTACATGAGGTATATAGAATCATTGAAGATGAAGACCAATTGATTGAGATGGTAATATCCAATTCTCATATTTCCTTTGCTTTCAACCACACAATCGTCATATCAAACCTACTTGAAGGGGAATTCATTAAATATAAAGAGATCATTAAAGAAGGATATAAGACTAAAATTGATATTCTAACCTCAATGTTTAAGGATAGTGTGGAGAGGGTTTCTCTATTAGCAAGGGAAGATAAGAACAATCTGGTTATTTTTACAGTTTCAGAGAATAACCTAAAAATTGAATCAACTTCAGAGTATGGAAATGCCGAAGAAAACATAGAGGTTGAAATGGAAGGCGAGGATATTAAAATTGGATTCAATTCCAAATATATAATGGATCTGTTGAGAATCGCAGAGGATGATAAACTGACATTGGTTTTCCAAGGGAGTTTAAATCCTTGTATCATTACAGTGACTGGAAATGATGATTTTATTTATCTTGTGCTACCAGTAAGAATCAGTTAGGATTAGGAGTTAATATGGAAAAAATAAAAATTAATACTGAATACATCAAACTCGATCAATTGTTGAAGTTTATTGGGATGGCTTCAACCGGCGGAGAGGCTAAGGTCTTTATTTTTGAAGGCCTTGTGAAGGTTAATGGCGAAGTCACCAGCCAAAGAGGAAAAAAACTGAGAAAAGATGATGTAATTGAAATTGAAAAAACAAAATATGTCATTATTTAGAAGGATAAAATGTTTGTAAACCGGATTCATCTAAAAGACTATCGCAATTTTGAGAATATCAGCATTGAACTGAACAAAAATCTGAATATCTTTATAGGTGACAATGCCCAGGGCAAAACAAATCTTTTAGAATCTATCTTTGTCAGTTCCATAGGAAAATCCTTTAGGTTTTCAAAAGATGAAAGTCTTATTAGATGGGGAAAAGAAGAATCCCTGATAAAAGTGGATTACAGTAGGGATGACGGTCCAAAAATAATTAACATATTAATTCAAAAAGACAGTAAAAAAGCAATCAAAACTAATGGACTTACAATAGAAAGAAATAGTGATTTAGTCGGGATGACCAATATTGTAGTTTTTTCTCCCGATAGTCTTAATCTGGTTAAGGGTAGTCCGTCAGAAAGAAGAAGATATCTAAATGTTGAATTGTCACAACTAAAACCAAATTATAAATATTTGTTGACCAGATACACAAAAATACTACTTCAAAGAAATAATTTATTAAAAAAAATAAGTGAAAAACCTCAGCATAGAAATATGATGCCGGTTTGGAATGAACACCTTGTGGTTTCAGGAACAGAGCTTATTTTTTATAGATTGGAATATTTAAAAAAAGTTATGTTTTTTTCTGAAAAAATACATGATAGAATAACCGGTGGCACTGAAAAATTAAATCTGCAGTATAAATCAAGTCTTGGAAAAATAAATGATTTGAACAAAGAAGAAATAAAAAGAACGTACTACGATAAATTAAATAAAGGCTTGGAAAGGGAAATTATAAGAAAGGCTACTCTTTATGGACCTCATTTGGATGATATTGACATATTGATCAATGGAATGGACTCCAAATATTTTTCCTCTCAGGGGCAAAAAAGAACAGCAGCTTTGTCTTTAATACTTGCAGAGATAGATGTGATTTATGAAGAAAAAAACGAATATCCAATTCTTCTACTTGATGATGTCCTGTCGGAATTGGACAACAAAAGAAAAAACTATCTGATTGAATTCATAGATAGTATACAGACCATCATCACATCGACAGATGATTCCGATTTGTTGGAAATTTTAAAGAATAAAGAAAAAAAAATATTTTATCTTAAAAATGGAGAAATAACAAGGATAATAGAATAGAGGTGTAATATGGCAGATATTAAAAGAAATTATGGAGCTGATCAGATACAGGTTTTAGAAGGTCTGGACCCCGTTAGGAAAAGACCAGGTATGTATATCGGCTCTACAGGACCTAGAGGTTTGCATCACTTAGTTTATGAAATTGTAGACAACTCAGTTGATGAGGCGTTGGCAGGTGCATGTGATACCATTAGTGTTGAGATTTTTGAAGACAACTCCGTCAGAGTGGTGGACAATGGCAGTGGTATTCCTGTTGAAATTCATCCAAAAACAGGAAAATCCACAGTTGAAACAGTGCTGACCGTGTTACATGCCGGAGGAAAATTCAATTCAGATGCATACAAGGTATCAGGTGGACTTCATGGTGTTGGAATGTCAGTGGTCAATGCACTTTCAGAGTGGTTGAAGGTTGAGGTAAGAAGAGATGGAAAAATCTACCAACAAACTTTCGAAAGGGGAAAACCAACAACAGAGCTGACACAGACTGGCACAACCAAAATCAAAAACACTGGGACTGTAATAGAATTCAAACCGGATTATCAAATTTTTGAGGAAATAGACTTTGATTATTCAACGCTGCAATATAGATTGAGAGAAATGGCTTTCTTGAACAAGGGCATTAACATAAGCATCACAGATAAAAGAAATGGGCAGAATGAGGATAAATTTCATTATGAAGGTGGTATTAAGGAGTTTGTCGAATACCTAAATAAAAAGAAAAATCCCATCCATACAAAAGTAATCTATTCAGAAGGTGCAAAGGACGGTAGCATCGTTGAGGTGGCCATACAATACACAGATTCATACAGCGAAAGTATTTACTCTTTTGCCAATAATATCAACACCCATGAAGGGGGAACCCATCTGAGTGGTTTTAAGGCTGCAATTACCAGGGTATTTAATGACTATGCCAGAAAACATAATCTGCTCAAGGAAAAAGAAGAGAACTTGACAGGCGAAGATATCAGAGAAGGAATGACAGCAATACTGTCTGTCAAATTGACAGAGCCTCAATTTGAGGGACAAACCAAAACAAAATTGGGAAACAGCGAGATGAGAGGAATTGTTGAATCACTAGTCAATGAATCTCTTAACATATTTTTAGAAGAAAATCCAAAAGATGCTAAAATTATTGTTGATAAGGCACAAAAGTCGGCAAAGGCAAGAGAGGCTGCCAGAAAGGCACGTGAACTGACCAGAAGAAAGAATGTCCTTGAAGGACTTTCATTACCCGGAAAACTATCTGATTGTTCAGAAAAAGATGCTGCAAAAAGTGAAATATTTCTAGTTGAGGGAGACTCTGCAGGTGGTTCAGCCAAACAAGGGAGAGATAGAAGGACACAGGCAATATTACCGCTGAGAGGCAAGATATTGAATGTTGAAAAAGCAAGATTGGATAGGATATTGAATTATGCGGAGATTGGTATGATGATAACTGCATTTGGTTGTGGTATTGGTGAGGAATTCGACATCACTAAGTTACGATATGGAAAAATCATTATCATGACAGATGCTGATGTTGATGGAGCCCATATCAGAACACTACTTCTAACATTTTTCTATAGGTATATGAGACCATTGATAGACAATGGTAACATATACATAGCACAACCACCTTTGTACAAGGTTAAATATGGTAAGAACGAATACTATGTCTATACAGACAAGGAGCTTGAAAAATTGATAGATGAAGTGGTAGGGCGAGAGAATAAATATACGCTCCAGCGCTACAAAGGTTTGGGAGAGATGAATCCTGAACAGCTTTGGGACACGACCATGAACCCTGAGACAAGGATTATGCTGAAGGTAGAAGTTGAAGATGTTCTGGAAGCTGATGAAACCTTTACGACCCTAATGGGTGACAAAGTGGAACCAAGAAGGGAATTCATCGAGAAGAATGCTAAATATGTTAAAAACATTGACATATAATCTGGAGGCGTGAAATGGATAATAACTTAACAAACTATGATAAAATTATCCCTATCAATATAGAAAAGGAAATGAAGAAATCATATTTGGATTATGCTATGACAGTCATTGTCAGCCGTGCTTTACCTGATGTGAGAGATGGTCTGAAACCGGTTCATAGAAGAATACTTTACGCTATGAGTGAATTGGGTGTGACTCCTGACAAACCCCATAGAAAAAGTGCCCGTATTGTCGGGGATGTACTTGGTAAGTACCACCCTCATGGCGATTCGGCGGTTTATGATGCCATGGTAAGGCTGGCTCAGGATTTTTCCACCCGGTATCCACTGGTGGACGGTCATGGAAACTTTGGTTCAGTTGATGGTGATAGTGCTGCTGCTATGAGATATACAGAAGCACGCATGTCAAAAATTACCATGGAAATGTTGAGGGACATTACGAAAGAAACAGTCAACTTTAGGTTCAATTTTGATGAGTCTCTCAAAGAGCCTGTTGTGTTACCCAGTAGATATCCTAATCTATTGGTAAACGGATCCAATGGAATAGCTGTCGGTATGGCCAGCTCCATACCACCTCATAATCTCGGTGAGGTTATTGATTGTACAATCAATTATATCGATAATCCGGAAATAACCATTGATGAAATGCTAAAATACATAAAAGGTCCTGATTTTCCAACTGGTGCTGAGATTATCGGAAAAGAAAATATAAAAAACGCTTACAGGACAGGAAGGGGAAAAGTTAAGGTAAGAGCGGTCTCCAAGATTGAAGAGATGAAAAATGGTAGGACTCGAATTCTGATATCTGAAATTCCTTACCAGGTCAATAAGGCAAGGTTGATTGAAAAAATTGCCGAGCTGGTCAGGGATAAGAAACTGGAAGGCATATCCGATTTAAGGGATGAAAGTGACAGAACGGGAATGAGAATTGTGATTGAGTTAAAAAAAGATTACAATCCCAATATTCTACTGAATAACCTATATAAGCACACTCAGTTACAGGATACTTTCAGTATCATCATGATTGCGCTTGTGGATAACGAGCCAAAGGTTCTAAATATTAAAGAAATGATTCATTATTATGTCATGCACCAGAAAGAGGTTATTACCAGAAGAACCCAATATGATCTGAATAAAGCTGAAGCCAGAGCCCATATTCTGGAAGGTCTTAAAATCGCTCTTGACAATATTGATGAAATTATTGCTATTATTAGAGCATCCTATAATGATGCCGAGATAAAATTAATGAATAGATTCAGTCTATCTGAAGTACAGGCTAGAGCCATAGTAGACATGAGGCTAAGAAGGCTGCAAGGTTTGGAAAGAGAAAAGCTAGACCTTGAATATGCTGAATTGCTTCAGATGATAAACAAATATAAAGAAATTTTGGCCAATGAATACTTGTTGATGCATATCATCAAAGAAGAGCTTAGTGAAATCAAAGATAAATACAATAATAAAAGAAGGACTGTCATCAAAGTAGATGAGGATGAGATTAACATAGAGGACCTGATTGAAGTGGAAGAGGTTGCTATAACCATCACTAAACAGGGGTATGTCAAGCGATTACCGGAAGATACCTACAGGATTCAAAAAAGAGGGGGCAAAGGAATCATTGGATTATCCACGAGGGAGGGAGATTATGTCAAAGATATTGTCATAACATCCACCCATGATTATCTGTATTTCTTCACCAACAGTGGTAAAGTTTATAAAATTAAAGCCTATGAAATACCTGAAGCGAAAAGGCAAGCCAAAGGTACAGCTATTATCAATCTATTGCCTATCGAATCAGGAGAAAAAGTCACCAAGGTCATATCGGTAAAGGATGATAAAAACACAGAAGTTGAATTGATTTTTTGCACCAAACTGGGAAAAATCAAAAAAACCAAAATCAGTGAATTTTCCAACATCAGAAAGTCTGGGATTATCGCTATAAAACTTGGTGATGGAGATGAACTTATCGGCGTCAGCCAGATTATCGGAGGGGAAGAAGATATTTTCATAGTCAGTAGAAAGGGAAAGGCTATCCGATTCAATGAAGGTGAAGTCAGATCAATGGGTAGAACAGCAACAGGTGTCAGGGCGATTTCTTTAAACAAAGACGATAGTATTGTCAGCATGAGCATCATAACAGAGGACAAAGAGATATTTATTCTTAGTGAATTAGGATATGGAAAAATGACAAAGACAAATCTTTACAGGGCTCAGTCAAGAGCCGGCAAAGGAGTCAAGACATACAAGATTACCAAAAAAACAGGTGATATAGTCGGTGCGCAGATCCTTGAAAAAGAAGATGAAGTTATGATTATCAGCAAAGATGGTGCTATAATAAGAATGAGCGCCACAGAGATTTCAACCATGGGGAGAGCAACACAGGGTGTCAGAATTATGAAGTTGAACGAAGGGGACAGAGTGGTGTCTTTGGCTAAAATAGTTATAGAAGAGGAATAAAGGAGGGTATGTATGTCTTTTCAAATCGAAAAATTCATTGAAGACAAGAAGGTCAAAATTGTTCCTGTAGGCGATCTGGACATTGTCAATTCCAAAGTTTTCAAGGATGAAGTCTTGAAGCTTATGGAAGAAAACCAAGAGATTCTGATAGATGGAGAAAAGCTGGATTATATGGATAGTACCGGACTAGGTGTATTGATAAGCCTATACAAAAAAACGAAAAGCAACAACTCCAAGATTTATCTGACCAATTTGAAACCCAACATCTATAAATTATTTGACATAACAGGTCTTAACAATGTTTTTGAGATTATATAGGTAACCATATGAAAAATATCATACAACTACGAATACCTAAAAATTCCAATTATATAGGCATCACACGCATGACAGCAGCCTCAATAGGGAATAATATGAATTTTAATATTGATGATATTGAGGACATCAAAGTCATTGTTTCAGAAATCAGCATATTTTTCATCAATCATTTGAAAGAAAATCAACATGAATTTGAAATTCAATTTAAAATCCATCATGACAAGTTGGAAATATCGTTTTCTGACTTGAATGAAGGGGAACTTGTTGTGGAAGAAGACGATTTGAGTCTAATGATTATTCAAAGCCTTTCGGATGATTTTCAAATGGTCACGGTGAATAATAAGATGAAAATAAGTAAAATTTTAAGCAGACAGGTTTAACTATGGATTATGATAAGAATATCAAAAACTATGTGTTGTTTTTGGATTATCATCAAAACAAAGGTAATGTCGAAATACGAAACAAGATATTTGTAGAATATATGTATCTAGCTGAAATCATCTCCAGAAAATATACAAATAAGGGAATAGAATTTGATGATCTGTATCAGATTGCATCAATAGGTTTACTTTATGCCATTGAAAGGTTTGATATTGAGAAAGGATTTGAGTTTTCCAGCTTTGCCACACCTACAATACTGGGGGAAATAAAAAAATACTTCAGAGATAAAAGCTGGACCATGAAAATGCCTCGACGGATTCAGGAGCTTTCCAAGAAAATTAGCATGGCTAAGTATGAACTGTTTCAGGAAAATCAGACAACTCCTACTGTAAGTGAGATAGCTGATTATCTGCTTGTTTCCGAAGAGGATGTGCTTGAAGCGATGGAGGCCGGCAGATCATTTAATCTGAAGTCACTGGACATCGGTATTGATAATGGAGTGGAAAATAGTGAGGTCAATCTTTTTGATGTTATTGGTAAAGAAGACCATCAATTCAGACAATTTGAAAACAAGGATTTTGTTGACAGTATAATGGAGAAGCTGAATCCTCTGGAAAGACAGATTATTAATAAAAGGTACATAACGGATGAAAAAACTCAGGTTGAGATTTCACTCGAACTGAATGTTTCACAGGTTACTGTGTCTAGAATCGAGAAAAAGGTTCTGGAAAAATTCAAGCTTGAATATGAAAAACTATAGATTCCTTAAGTCTTGTCTTAAGGAATTCTTAATTTTATTGATATCAGTACGTTTTTTAAGGTATAATGATTGTACAGCATAAAATTTAAATATTGATTGATATATTGATACTATTGCAAGGAGGAGTTAATGTGGCAAAACAAAGCAAAGCTAAGATATTTGGTATCATAATTGTATTGTTTATTGTTTTCGGAATCAGTACATTTGGTAGCCTGATATCCTTTTTAGGTGACTATAGATGGTTTCAGGAACTGGGTTATACAGGTACTTTTCTCACCAAACTAAGAACTCAAATGATGATTGGAATACCTGTATTTATTGTGGTTTACGTGCTTGCAAATTTCTATCTGACCACTCTCAAGAAAATTTATATAAAAGATATGGCTCTTGTCATTGAAAAAAAGATTGAAAAAAAGATCAGACTTGGCATAAGGGTAGCTTCAATCATTTTAGCACTGTTCTTTTCGGTATCGGTCACAAGCAATCTCTGGTTTGAGACACTTTCATTTATCAAAGGACAACAGTTTAACATAGGGGATCCTATTTTTGGCAATGACATTTCATTCTATGTCTTTAGATTGCCATTTATCACAGGTATCCTAAGCCTTTTGATGTCACTGCTATTCTTTGTGATTCTTATTAACGTGGTTTTTAATCTGTTTCTTATCACCTCTAAAACAACAACCAAAATGGGTTCAGATGAGAAAATAATTGATTTCAGCGGATACGGTAGAAAAGGCAAAAATATGATTGAGCACTTAGACAAGAAGATGGTCATGAATATTCTCAATCAAATCGCTATATTTGGAGCTGCATTTCTTTTCCTGTTGGCCATACAATTCTGGCTCAGAACCTTTGATGTTCTTTATTCAACTAGAGGCGAGGTTTTTGGAGCAGGATACACCGATGTACTAATCACTCTGAATTTATACAGGGTATTGGCGGTGTTTGCTCTTGTTGGTGCCGTTACATTCTTTATTGGTGCAAAAAGAAAGAATGTCATCATGGCAGCCGCACTGCCGGTTTTGCTAATTATCATCACTATACTTGGTGGAATCGCCAGCTCGGCAATACAGAATTTTGTCGTTGAGCCGGATGAGATTTCAAAGGAAAGACAATATATCGAACACAACATTGCCTATACCAGAATGGCTTACGGTTTGAATGATATAAAGGAGATTGACTTTGAAGCAAATTATAATCTGACAGCTAAAGATATAGAAAACAACATGGATATCATCGAGAATATCAGAATAAATGACTACAGACCAATTGGTCAGGTATACAACCAGATTCAGGTTATCAGACCTTATTATGTTTTCAATGATGTTGATATAGATCGATATATGATTGATGGAAAATACACGCAAGTTTTTTTATCAGCAAGAGAATTGGATCAGACACGAATAGATTCACAAGCACAGAATTGGATCAATCTAGTCCTAAAATACACCCATGGGTATGGGTTAGCCTTGTCGCCTGTCAACACCGTCACAACAGAGGGACAGCCTATGCTTAAGGTAAGGGATATTCCGCCGAGAACAGATATGGATTTCATCATCAACAGTCCGGAAATCTATTTTGGTGAAAAAACAGATACCTACGTAATCGTCAATACAGATGAGCAAGAATTTGACTATCCATCGGGTTCGGACAATGCTATGACATTATATGAGGGAGAAGCGGGAATCAATCTGACATTTCTCAATAAATTACTCTTTGCTATCAGACAAGGTGATTTCAGAATACTGATATCTAACAATATTAATGCTGACAGTAAGATAGTGCTTCATAGAAACGTTGTGGAGAGGGTCAACAAAATAGCCCCGTTTCTAGCATATGGCAATGATCCATATATGGTCGTCAGCCAAGAGGACGGAAAGGTTTACTGGATACTGGAAGGATTCACATACAATGACAAGTACCCATATTCAACACCCTATGCAGGGTCATTCAACTACATTAGAAATTCGATCAAGGTTGTTATTGATGCTTACAATGGTACCACGGATTTTTATATAGTGGATGAAGATGATGCGTTAGCAAACACCTATAACCAAATATTTCCCGATTTATTCAAAGATATCAGCGAAATGCCAGAAGGAATCAGAGAGCATATAAGATACTCACAGGATTATTTTGACATACAAGCTGAAATTTTCAGAACCTATCATATGACAAATCCAGTTGTATTCTTTGGTAAAGAAGATTTGTGGGAAGTCTCAAAGGAAAAATACATGGAAAGCGTTCAAGAAGTAGAATCCAACTATCTGATGTTTAAAATTCCCGGAGAGGAAAAGGTGGAGTTTTTAATTTCTGTTCCTTACTCACCTGTAGGAAGAAATAACATGTCTTCTATGCTGGTCGGAAGAAATGATGGAGAGAATTATGGAGAGCTTATCGTCTATAGGTTCCCAAGAAGTGAGAATATTTCAGGCACCAATATGATTGAATCTAGAATCGACCAGGATTCAGAGATTTCACCACAACTAACACTCTGGTCTCAGGAAGGCTCGAATGTATTGAGAGGAAATCTACTCGTCCTACCTTTAGAACAATCCCTACTCTATGTGGAGCCTATTTACCTACAATCCAGTGGGGAAAATGCGCTACCCGAAATGCAGAGGGTAATAGTTGCATATCAGGATAAAATTGTTATGGAAAGAACATTAGCAGGTGCTCTTAACAGAATATTCGGTGATGTCATTGAGGATCCTGAGGAGGGTGAAAATGGTGGAGGCATCAATGATAAAACCATCATTGAGTTAATCAGAGAAGCCAACAGTCTGTTTAACGATTCCCAGGACGCATTGAAAAATGGTGAATGGACGGCATACGGCCAACTGATTGAGCAGTTGAGAGTAGTTCTTGAGAGACTTGATATATTACAGGAATAATTGAAATACTAGATACAAAAAATGCTGAATTGGCGGAAAACCAATTCAGCATTCGTTTTACGATGACTAACAGTGCTTATCTCCCACTTCTATAAGTGGGAGATAAGCACTGTGGAGTCCCTGGATAACGGTTTCTAATGTTCAGATGGCGTTTCAAACGCCACCTGAACCCAAGAACCCTGTTGATTACTGGCTGATCAGAAAATATATAAAGTCCTTATTTGATAGTTTGTTAAAATAAGATTCGATATTGGTTGAGGATAGCCTGATTTCGAGATTCTCTTTATTAAGTTTAACGCCAATCAATAATCTTTCGAGGTTTTCAAGGTTTTCAGAAGTGAAAAAATCACCAAATATCTTCAAATTTTGTATATAACCCTTATCAATATTCATCTTAACGTTGATGATGCCACATTCAAATTTGGCTGTCTTTTCAGATTGATATTTGGGAGAATTGCCCCAATTCCAATCCCATGTGCTAAAATAGTTTAAAGCTCTTTTCTCTATTTTTTCAATTACATTGTCATCCAATACCATTTCTTCAATGTGACCCGTCTGTTTCAAGTAATCTAACAGATGATTTTTGAAGGCATATATATCCATGGGTGTCTCCATATAATCAATAAGATTGGCAACCCTGCTGCGGATAGATTTGACACCTTTAGATTGAATCTTGAGATCCTTGACTTTTAACGCCCTAACCAGGTAATTCAAGTCAGTATTGTAAAGTAGCGTTCCGTGATGGAGTAGTCTGCCATTCTGATAGCATTGCGCATTTCCAGATATCTTTTTATCACCAACGACTATATCATTTCTTCCTGAAAGCAATGCATTGATTCCGAGATTATTTAATGCACCGATGACTGGTTGTGTAAATTTTGCAAAATTGTTGATATCGTTATTACCAATCTTTTGAACAAATGAAAAATTTAGATTTCCACTATCGTGATAGACTGCACCGCCTCCTGACAATCTTCTTGCCACAAGAATGTTCTCACTGTCCACAAAACCCTTATTCACTTCCTCCATAGTGTTTTGAAACTTTCCGACAATGATGGAAGGCTTGTGAATATAGAAGAATACGTAATCATCTTCCGGTGCTTCAGTCAATAGGTATTCCTCTAAAGCAAAGTTGTAAAACGGCACATTATAATCAATATTAATATATTTCATCTCCATTTCCTCCATAACCCATTATATTAGCACAGAATTATTTTTTCAATCAATTCTTCAATAAAGCCTGAATATCTTGACAAAACTGGTTGATTATATTAGTATGAATTAAATTAAACATAAAACTGTGAAGGAAAGCAGTAGATAGTCGTGTTTTTAAAGAGAGCTTTTGATAGGTGTAAAAAGGCAAAACAAGCTGTTGAATCCGTTCCTGAGTTTGTAAGAGTAGCAACTTACACGTTGTGGGCGTTAACCATTTGAGAGATTGCATTCAATTGTAATAATTAGGGTGGTATCGCGGAAGTTATCAGTACTCTCGTCCCTTTATCGGGGATGGGAGTTTTTATTTTATAAAAAAAGGAGGTTAACATGTTAGATATCAAGAGAATTAGAAAAAACCCACAAGAAATGAATGAGCTGCTAAAGAGAAGGAATCCCGAATTATCAATAGATCACGTATTGTTGCTCGATGAAAAGAGAAGAGAACTCCTGCAGAGGGTAGAGGAAATGAAAGCGGAGCAGAACAGGGTTTCCAAAGAGATTCCTTTACAAAAAAAAGCAGGAAAAGACGTAATAGGCACACTGGAGGGGATGAAAGAGCTTTCAGTCAGAATCAAGGATCTGGATGTATTGGTTAAGGAATTGGAGGACGAAATAAAAAATGAGCTCCTTGGTATTCCCAATACCCCAAATCCACAAGTCAAGACCGGTTATTCAGAAGAGGACAACACTGAGATCAGAAAATGGGGTGTACCGAGACAGTTTGAGTTTGAGATAAAGGCACACTGGGATATAGGAACAGCCTTGGATATTCTGGATTTTGAGAGAGCTGTTAAAATTACAGGCGCAAGATTTTCCATGTTCAAGGGAAAAGGGGCAAAACTTGAGAGGGCTTTGATTACATTTATGCTTGATGTTCACACGGAAGCGCATGGATTCACAGAAATCATGCCACCATTTATGGTCAATAGAGACAGCATGATTGGGACCGGACAACTGCCAAAATTTGAAGAGGACATGTTCAAGGTACCCCAAAAGGATTTCTATCTGATTCCAACAGCAGAAGTACCGGTGACCAATGTCTATAGAGATGAGATTTTGGAGGAAAAAGACCTGCCATATTACATGACTGCCTATACCCCATGTTTCAGAGCTGAAGCCGGATCTGCGGGAAGGGATACAAGAGGCTTGATAAGAAACCATCAATTTGATAAAGTAGAGATGGTAATGTTGTCAAGACCTGAAAACTCATATGAGGAGCTTGAAAAATTGACCGGCTTTGCTGAGAGTATTCTTCAGAAGCTTAAATTGCCATACAGGGTGATTGAGCTTTGCACAGGGGACATAGGAGCGGCTTCTGCAAAGACTTATGATCTTGAGGTATGGATGCCAAGCTATGGCAGATACGTTGAAATCTCATCGTGCTCAAACTTCGAGGATTATCAGGCAAGAAGAGCCAATCTGAGATACAGACCGGAGGGTGGAAAACCGGAATATCTTCATACTTTAAATGGTTCAGGACTTGCAGTAGGGAGAACCTTTGCAGCGTTGCTTGAAAACTACCAGAACGCGGATGGCACCGTTACGTTGCCAGAAGTGATAAGGCCATATTTTGGAGGATTGGAGAAAATTGAATTCTAACAGACGTTTAAAGAAAGTAACACTATTATTGCTTATTGCTATATTGCTGACATCGATTAATGGTTTTGCGACCATAGATATCAGCAGTGATATAAGAGCTGCGGTAGTGGGAGATGCTGCCACAGGTGAGGTATTTTATCAGTTCAATGGAGACGAAACTGTTGAGATAGCCAGTGTGACAAAAATAATGAC
>LDZT01012617.1_pt1 | contig 17093 bp, 19 predicted proteins | sample 615521 | NCBI WGS metagenome assembly LDZT01 (sample SAMN03408292, study PRJNA278302) | terrestrial metagenome | isolation source: oil reservoir sample SB1 | place: USA: Alaska, North Slope, Schrader Bluff formation | collected 2011-09
GCTACTACGATCCCAGAAGTGGAAGCCTGAATAAGTCCACGAGTAATACCAGCACCATCACCGGCAGCAAATAGATTAGTAACTTTTGTTTCTAAAGATTCTGAAACATCTAATCTTGAAGAATAAAATTTTACTTCTACCCCATATAAAAGGGTATGTTTAGAATAGACACCGGGTGCAATTTTATCCATAGCTTTTATCATTTCTAAAATACCGGAAAGTATTCTATAGGGCAAAACAAAACTAAGATCTCCTGGAGTAGCCTCTTTTAAAGTTGGAACGACAATTGAGTGTCTAAGTCTATCTGGGGTAGATCTCCTGCCCAACTCCAAATCCCCTAATCGTTGTACAATAACTCCTCCACTTAAAATATTCGCCAGATGAGCAATGTATTTTCCATAAGCAATCGGTTCTTTAAAGGGTTCAGTAAAATTAGTGCTTACTAACAAGGCGAAATTAGTATTATCAGTTCGATGTTCTTGATAACTGTGTCCATTTACTGAAGTAATACCATCATTAAATTCAGTAACCACTTCGCCATAAGGGCACATACAAAAAGTTCTAACTCTATCATCAAACAATTTAGTATAATAAACCAATTTTGATTCATATATAACATCAGTTAAACGTTTCATCGTTATAGCAGGAACTTCCACTCTTACACCTACATCTACAGGATTGCTAGATATCTTCATATTTAAATCTTCTGCCTGATTTTTTAACCACTCTGCCCCAGCCCTTCCAGGTGAAGCTACTACGAATTTCCCTTTAATTATTTCACCTTCTGTGGTTTCAATTCCTGATACCTTTTCTTTATCAAGGAAAAATTTTTTAACTTCGGTATTGGTCTTTATAGTAACCTTATTTTTTAAATATTCGTACATTTCCTTTAATATTTCAACACATTTTTCTGTTCCTAAATGCCTGATTTTAGTAGGTATTAATTTCAAGTTTGCCAGGGAAGCTTCCCTTTTTATAATATCTATCTCTTCTACATCTGTGCCGAAAACAGTTTTGCTTGCTCCAAATTTAAGGTAAATATCATCAACATATTTGATTAACTGAGTAACTTTATCTTTATCTATATAATTATCCAGCTGTCCCCCGATTTCGGTAGATAAATTTAATTTACCGTCACTAAAGGCACCGGCTCCTCCCCATCCGGATAACAAGGAACAAGGAGAACAATGAAAACAGCTCTCCCCCTTGGTTCTCATCGGGCATTCTCTCTGCCCAATATCTTTGCCTTTTTCTACTATCAATACAGATAAATCATTCTTCCTGGTTAATTCAAAGGCAGTAAAAATACCAGCAGGGCCTGCTCCAATGATAATAACATCATATTCTTTCTTTTTCATACTCATATCATCACACCTTAAAAATATTTTTTTCATACGTATTAATTTTATAGTATTTTTAAAGATAAGGCAACTGACTGTCAAGGGGAGACTATAAAGGGGAGAGTACTTTTGATAATTTCTTATTCTAACTAATAAATTCTTTTATTGCTCTCTCGTCGTCTTCATCAATAAATATTTCTTCTTTCCCGTTATACCGGGCATTAGGTGATATACCCTATATTTTACTTCATTTTTGGGATTTCTGGATACTTTATCATCTCTTTATGCTTCTTATCTCTTTGGCATTATACCATAATATGACAGACGAAACGTCCCCTTGACACGTCCCCTTTACATTCTAAGGGAGGTTGTTGAGCAGAATATTTTAATATATAAAATCTAATAGACCTGCAAGCCATAAGGTTCATTGTTAACTGCTGTGTTTCTTTTCCAATCTAACGGAAATCCCCAACTGTAAAGGTGGGGATTTCCGTTAGATTAAATTACTTCTCTATTTTCCGTATGGATTATACCACGCAGCTGATTCCGAATGCTTTCCAACTTCGGACCAGCATTTTCATCTAATGTCTTTCGTAGTCTGTAAAGTTCCTGAAAAATTGGGAGAACTTCTTTTTCAGAGGTTAAACCAAGCAATATGGCCGTTTCGATAAAATAAACAATATTTGCAAAAGACTTGGAAGATTCTTTCGGCAATGGCTTTGATAAAACTTGCCTTATGGATAATCTTTGTTCTTGCTCCAGCCATACATCCTCTTGTTTGAAGAATAATTCCATATCCCCAACATCTTCTGGAGAAAGAAACCAACCGCTCCCTCCAACATTTTCTTTCAGATGATCAACGGTTGATGGTCCGGTAAGAGCACAGATTACTTCTGGTTGGGATAGAACCCAAGCAATGGCTACCTGTGCTGGCGTCTTTCCATAACCTCGTCCCACTTTTGCCAGTTTTTCAGCTACTCGCAGACCAGACTGAAATCGCTCGCGCTGAAACAGAGGATCTATGTTCCGTATGTCTTCAGATTCAAATTTTTTTTCTTTCTGAAATCTTCCTGTAAGAAGTCCACGACCTGTAACACTAAAGGCTATTGCCCCCACTCCATATGTTCGACATAATGGTAAAAGTTTTTTGCGTGAGTTGCGAGCAACTGCACTAAGTTCCATCAAGACCGAAAAGACATTTCCAATCTTGCAATAGGTTTCCACTCTTTCTATAGGAAGGTGACCTACTCCATAATGGCGTATCTTTCCATCGTTTATAAGTTCTTCGAGCACAACAACTGTTTCTTCTACAGGTGTATCTGGGTCATCGAAATGCACTTGATAGAGATCAATGTAGTCTGTTTGCAACCTCTTAAGGCTTTTCTCACATGCAGCCTTTACATATTTGCCTGAAAGGGTTGGTTTGAGTCCTTCTTTAATTCCGACCTTTGTGGCAATATACACATCCTTACGATACGGTTTGATCACTTCACCAAGAATTCGCTCCGCATCTCCATAAGCGTCGGCAGTATCAAAAAAGTTAATACCCAAATCATGGGCATGATTTAACATCCGTTTAAATTCTTCCATATCCTTTTTCCCATACACACCACTTAAGGCGTAGCAACCAATACCAACTTCAGATATTGTGAAGTCTTTGTGCTTTCGATATTTCACAATTAATCCCCTTTTTTAATTTTAATGTCGTATTATGTCTTGCGGATGAAAGAAAAGAAATTGCTGAAGACAATTAACGAAGCGAACTACTTAATCTATAAAAATTACAAATGTTTTAGCTCTCTTACCATCTTTTCAATTCCTGACTTAATTTCATTCATATACCTATTCTTGCAGCCTCAATTAAAATATTTCTTTCTTCACTTTATACTTTTTCTGTATAATGATTGATAATGTCATTATGTTGTGTTATCAGATGTGCTGCCCTTTCCGTATGTAAAATCTCTAATATGCATCCCATAGATTTCGTTGAAGCCAAACTTTTTATAGAATTCTCCTTTGTCCGAATCAGTTATCAAAACAATATCGTAATATCCCCTAAAATGCGAAACTGCGAGTTTCATCAGATGTGTACCAATCCTTTTCCCTTGATGAGCCTCTAAGACCTCAATTAAAGTGATAAAGGCATGCATTACACCATCACTTATTGCGGTGAGGAAACCTATCAGCTTACCATTTTCCCTTGCTGTAATAATTAAATCAGCTCCATCCAAAAGTTTACCTTTAATCTCTGGTGATGGGGGTGATTTCCAATCCTGGAAGAAGCAGTCAAGCTCATTCGGAATAATCCTATCATTTATTTTGTATTCAATCATTTAGGTCTCCTTTATGAGTTAGGCGAAGTTCATTTTTAGTATTGGTAATAGTTTGCTGCACTTCCTACATTTTAGCACATAGAGAGCAGGATTCATTAAGTATCTATCTTTTGCAACCTTTCATATACGACGAACTAATATCAACGGACGTTCAATTTTTTTTGCTCTTTCAATTGGCTCATTAATATCCCAATTGTTCCACCAACCTACGAATTCAAATTTCCTGGTTTTTTCAATTAGTAGCAAGAATTCCTGTGGGAAAATTACTTTGGTAACATCAGCACTTTTAAAATGCATTTCTTTCCCGTTTTCTTGAACATCTACATTCAATCTATGTTCCCACAATTGATTAACTTTATCTATTACTTTTGAAGAAATTCTTGCCTTAATCTTTGACTTACTATTCTCTAATGTCCATTCGGTATTATCTGCCTCATTGCTATAATTAAACTCTACGCAAGAATCGAGAAGATATAAGCCACCGATTTTTAAAGAATTAGCCACACAACTAAAATTTGAAAGAATATCTTGATTATTTCTTCCAAATAATGAGCCGCCCATTAAAAAAACCAAGTCCGCCTTTTTTTCTATTGAAAAATTTCGCATATCAGCGAATATAAAAGTGGTTTTATCTCTCAAGGAATTGTATTTTTTACAAGTATAATTAATCATAGATTCGTTAATATCAAGCCCTGTATATTTATACCCCCTCTGCACCAATTCTTTCAAATTAGAGCTCGGGCCACAAGCAATCTCTAAAACTCGTTTAATAGGGATACGAGAGTATCGGTGAATGCATTCTTCAATTACATCTACTTCATGTTTCGTATCGCGAAAAGAACAAAACGCTAAATCATAATATTTAGGGTTAGCATATAAATCCTGCTTAATCATTCTATTCTCCTTTGGCAATCGCAGATAACGTTTTCTGGCTTTGCGAAGTGGCAGTTAAGTGGCATGAGTTATTGCCAGAATTTGCCTGTTCCCCGCTTAGTGCAAGAACCATGACACAAGCCATTTGGGACGGCTGCCACACTTTAATATAATTTATCTAATGAAGGTACGAGATGTAGCCCGTTGTCAGCCGCTGTGTTTCTTTTTTAATTCCCATTCATCGCGCAAAATGCCCATTTTTATTCTGTCGTAAAAAACTCCATTAACAATGCAACTTTTCCTTATTCTTGCTTCTTCAATAAAGCCTAATTTTTCACCAACCCGTATCATTCTCTTATTGCCTTCCCAGGTGGTAAAACCAATACGGGTTAATTCACGTTCTGTAAATAGATAATCGACCCATAAGGAAAATGCCTCTGTGCCTAAACCTTTACTCCAAAGAGTATCTTCATAAATACCTATACCAACTTCGGTAATATGTGGATCGTCTTTCTTATAATAAACCGTAACCCAACCGATGTGTTTCCCTTCTTTGGTCTCAATTTCTAAGAAACGATATGGTGTTTTGCAACCCTCTTCAAGCCATTTCTTTCTTCCGGCAATAAGGGTAGATAAATCATCATCGTACCAAGGGCCATCATATTGCCATGCCTTCATATTGGGGTTATTCCACCTTTCGTAATCTTTAATATCTGCAAGAACTGTCGGACGTAAATTGATTAACTGTCCTTCAATTTTAAAACTCATAAATCCTCCTAAAAATTTGTATTCTTTAACATAGCAGCTAACCTCTCCAGAGTTTGCGAAGTGTCCAAAAGGCATTTATCGAAAGCGCGAAAACGCTTGAGCCACAAACTCTGGGTTGTCTGAAGTTGCGCCATTTTATAAATTTTCTTTTCGTCTTATCCATTTTGCTGCCTCTAATATCTTTTCTACAATATAATCTGCTTCAATATTTTCCCACAAGTATTTATAATCTGTTAATGAACTTTCTCCTAATCCTGTTTTAACCAGTATTGATTTCGCTCCTACTCGATGAGCTAGAACTATATCCCAACCTCCTGAATCTCCTATTACATAACATTTATTTAATTCTAATTTAAAATCTTTTTTAGCCCGAAATACCATACCAGGTAATGGCTTAATGCAATCACATTTATCTTCTCTTGTATGTGGGCAACAATATACTCCATCAATCTTTCCGCCATATTGTGATGCTTTTTGTTTAAGTTCTTTCATCCTATCTTCAAAAAATGAATATGTGAATTCACCTTTTGATATATGGCTTTGATTTGTTATAATTATTACTAAATATCCCATTTCGTTAAATATTTTAATTGCTGGTATTGAGAATGGATAAAACGAAAATGTTCGTATATCATCCAAACCACTACCACCTAATGTGCCTTGTAAATCTAATAATACTGCTTTATTCATATATATTCCCTTTTTAGCGCAATAGCAGATAACGTTTTTGGGATTCCTAAAGTCAAATTCAAATCTTACTTTAATATATTTTTTGATTCTGGGAATCCCATGTTAGGCGAAGTTACCCACATCCTTATCATCACAAATCAATTTCGAAAAACACGCCACGCTCTGTAAACCCACATTGTTTGTAGAATTCTCTCGCTTTAGTATTTGTCTTCTCAGTGCTAACCTCAACTTCACAACATCCGAGTTGGCGGCTCTTTTCAATAGCACTTGATAACAACTGCTTACCAATACCCTTACCTTGATAACTTTTAGCGATAATAAGCTCGTCAATTAACCCGGAAAGACCACGATGCAAAATTGTCATACGAGTCGTAAAGTTGACAAACCCGATTATGATTCCCCCTATCTCTGCCACCAGAATATAAGAGTTAGCCTCACTAAAAAGATTTCGACAGTTCTCAGCAATCAGTTTAATATCAATACCTTCAGTATCGCCCATAGCTTCGATGAGTTCAAGCGTCAACTTCCCAATGGTTAACAGGTCGGATTCCCTTGCTTCTCTGATGCGAATTTCCGTCATATCAATCCTCCTATCGATTAATTTGGCCTACCGTCTTCGGTATTTATAATATGCGAGTGCAAACGAGTATTTGGATAAGCGAAGAAAAGTTGTCAACTCACTGTCATATGCAGTAGCAGCCATTTTTACTTATTCCATATCCACATTCCCCATGAATCGGTAATTTCTTTGGGAAAGTCAGAAAGTATCCCCTGCTCAATTAAAGAATCCGTTACATAAGAATAACCAATGTGAAATAACATACAGAATACATCTTTCAATGAACAATTTGCAAAACTTAGTTCATTCAGTTTTATCTTTTCTATGCTTGAACTAAAAACCTCAGCCAATTCTTCTGCAGTGGAAGAATATAATTTTTCAATCTTCTCCATTGCCGAGGAATTAAAAACAGGTATAGTTAAACTATTTATATTTTCAAAACTTCGTTTCATTTCTGGCATCCAAATTACAGATAATAATTTATTTGGGGGAATTTCATAGGTGTTAACTCCAAAATAATTCTTACTTATAGCTATTTTTTCTCCCCATAAAAAATATTTTCCGCTGTTTTCTCGAGAGGGAGGTCGGCCAAGTATTCCATCTTCCAACTTATCTAATGTTCCAGTATCTAAAGTGTATGCACAGAGTAAAATAGTAAAAATATATTCCTCTGGAATTTTTTCTCCATCTGAAATAAAACGAGCTAGTGAATGATATTCTTCTTTACGTTTATTAATAACTTTTAAGTACTCCTTTTCAAACTTTGCTAACCATTCTTCAATTTTTTTATAATCTGGTTCTGTAAAAAGAGGTATTTTGGGATTAACAAAATTATCTTTAACTTCAACAAAAGCAAGTTTCTCCCATTTGTAAATAATATCACGGTCAGATTCATTCAATTTTTTCAAATTGATTCCCTCAGGATAAATTCTTTCGTATAACAAATAAAAAGCTTCACCAGGAAAAAATTCCTGCCAGTTACCTGAACCTGCCATATGAAAACTAATATTCGACATATAACTCCCCTCCCTTAAAAAAAATTCTGCTGCTATTGCGTATAACAATTATCTATTCACAACGTTTCCGAAACTTACAGGTGCAGACTGAGTCTTACATAACTCTTATGTTAGGCTCAGGCAAGCCGACTCGGTAAGTTTCGGGAATGTGTTGCCTGATTCATCTTGCCTTTACATCTTCTTGGCGACTAAGGGGACTAGTTCCCCCAGAGTGAATATAGTGTTAGACGCCATTATTCTCTTTAGTCTTAATTTTTATTCCCCTAAAGAAACTGCATTTTTTACCGTTATTTCTGGAATCTTAGGACATTTAGTTAAAAGATTCGATTCTTTTTCTATAGCTTTGTTATAAAGTTCAAACATCTTTCTAGGATCACGAATGGCAGTAAATACCCCATCTTTCCCTAAAGCATGATAAATTGCTCCAAAAATTTCAGAACCAATAAAATAATTTCGTCCCTTTATGCCTGTGACCCAATAATTTTCTATTTCTAAATCCAATTCATCTTTACTCATTTCTCCTGAATATAACTTATTAAATGTATCTATCATACGTTGAAATATTTTTTCTTCTGATAATGTATATTTACGCCAAGTTGATAACGGGATATTAGAAGATTTCTTATTATTAACTTGTGGTGTATACCCTCCTGGTGCATTATCTATAAATTTTGTTGCAGTACCTTCTCCCACGAAAATAGTTAAAAATTCAAAAGCTAAAGAATCTGTTTCCTTCTTAAACTCTGGTTCTGGTATATTCAGTCCAATGTGATGGCTTTCATGAGCAACTATATCTGATAATTTCTCTTCATTTGTTTCAAACTGAAAGAAATCATATCCTTGAGCTTGAAAAATAACAAAGGCAGGGCTACCACCATTAGGATGAATAAAGAAATAATAATTTTCTATTTTCATTTCAGGCGGAAGCAAATTCTCTGCCCGTTTTATTGATTCATTTATGATTCTATTTAAATTCATTCCTTTTATATGTTCCAACTTATCTTCAAACATAGAAAGGTTGTTATAATAAGTTTTCCATTTCGGCAACATCTGATCTGCTCTACGATTTTCTCCCGGGGTATATTGATTAGGAAACTGTAGACTTAAAATCATTCTCTTAAAAACATCTTTAGGCAAATGATTTGGTCTCCAAGATCGATTGTAATGCTGAAACATAGTTTGATATGGTCTGCTATCTAAAATTGAATCTAATTCATTTGATATAGTAGTTAAGGATTTACCTTCTTTCATATTCTGGAATAAATCATAAATCATTTCTATTGCTGATAAATCCACAATAACACCCTCATTAATATTCGTTTCCTTATCTTTTTTAATTGCTTGAACATAAATTGAATAAGAAACGATTACCATAAATATTATGATAGATACTCCGATGTATAGTCTTTTCATAAAAATTTCTCCTTTGAATAGTGAAGACATCTAACATTTTGCGAATAAAATAAGTTGCCGAAAGCAATTTGAGGAAATCTTTAATTTCCTTTTATCCGCTGTTAGGCGATGTGCTTCCCGAAGATCCATGCTCACCTTGTAACCAATTCCTCAACATTTCTGCCTTGTCTACCCTGCCCAACTTCAGATATGCCTGATACTCATACTCCAGAGAGAGTACAGGTACTTGCATCCCCTCAACTTCTACAACCCGCTTATGGTGCTCTAAATCTACAGGGGTCTCCCAGCTTCCGTCTTCAAGAGACTTCTGAATGTCTCCCATAATCTCTACCTTAATTCCGTTGACTATCAATTCACCAAAGTGTGAGCGAATCCTCTCTGTAGAAGAGAATGCGACTCTTTTGGTAACAAACTCGGAAAAGTGGCGCTCTATCTCATAGGCTCCCGTCTTATCAGTTTGAATGTCAATGTCATTGGGTTCTACAGGTACACCTTGAAGCGCAAAACCAAGGCTACCATTGACCACCCAGTTCAAGCTGGTGTTATTTAATCGTGCATTTATCTTGCGAAGAACCTTAAGATAATCTGGGTTAAGCATTATCTCCTCCATAATTTTTTTTCTTTAAAAATAAAATTAATTCTTCTTTATTTAATCTTGATAATTTCAATAATTCATCAAATGGATCACCTTTCAAATTAAAATACTTTGCAAATGCAGGTTCTGTCTTTAACCCTGATTTCTTCAGTTTTATGATTTTCTTTCTTGCGCTCTCTCCACTGATTTCCAACAACTTTTTCTCAACTATCATATGTCGATAACCATTTTGTTCGATAACTGGCTTTGGCTGCCCAAAAATTTCAATAAGAAAATTACTATAACCAAAATATGATATAGAAGTTAGTAATCCTTTAACGGTTTGCCGTCCAATATGAAAATTATCGTATCTATTAAATGATTTAATAACAAGCTCTTCAAATTCCTCTAAATCATAAACCTCACATACTATATCTAAGTCACTTTCTGAAATATCAATTTCTATTGGAATTGTACCGACTAAAGTAGGATTATATTCTCTTAATATTTTAAATATTTCCAATTTATTAAGTACAGAATATGCATTCTTTTGTCGTTCGTTACCCAATTTGAGATAAGTAATATCATGCCAATTACTTTCCATTCTGGTTCTCCTTTGTCTGCATTGTCAGATTTTGGCTAACATCAGGATTTAGAGAAGTTTTTTGTGTAATAAAAAACTTGGATGAAAGAAACTGCATAAAATAATCTACCCACTAAATTTTGAGCAGATAAAACAGTTGCTCTTATATTAGAACTAACTTATTTGTTGATATAATCAGTAATCACAGGTTTTGAGAATCCTCTAACAAACTATTGAAAGAAAGCAAAGAAAAAACTAAATAAGTAAATAAAATTGCTCATCAACAAATAACTTCTACCAACAAGTATTATCAGCAAAATTAAGGAATATTTTTGTTCTAATTTTTCTTCAATCTGATGAGCATATTTTGAACTTAAAGCCGCAACGAGATTAAATGCTGCAAAAACAAATCCAAAATAAAAAATATCTAAACCTGTTAATTTAAAATAAGGCTGATAAAGACATAGAACAGCAATATTAAATCCTGCAATTATTGCTGAATATATTATCAACCATCTGATTTTCTCATTTTTTATCAGCGAGTTTTTAAGAACTTTAAGTAATTCAAACAAATAACACCTTTCAAAAATGCGCTTATGTCTTTTGGGCTCTTTTAGACTGATAGATAAAGGAATTAACAAAATCATAAAGGCAACATAGCATAAAAAGTCCATCTAACTAAAATTTATTTTTCCAATAAAACCTCCAATAACGCTAGCAATTGATGTAGCAATTAAATAACAGAATAAGGCATTGCCCATTATCTTCTTATGGCTTTAGGCTTTAGGGTCAGGCTTCATGTGAACTTGTGAAGCCTGACCCCACTAATCCCCATACCAAAATGGCATAATATCCGCAGTATTGTGGATATTTCTTATTATAGTTTAGTCACTTTTATTTTAAAACTAAATTGTCCAAATACTTTGGCTATTCTTACATATTTTTATATATACAATAAAAATTTCAAAAATCCTCTTTTTTGGAGAAATTTATTTAATATTAATTGTAAAAGTAGGGATTATGCGAAGTAGGGATCATAATATTTGGGATATTGACATTTTTAAAATTATGTTATATATTTATAATATAAAGTTACCTATTTATAACATTAGGAGGGATATTCATGAAACCAAATTGGTTATACTATTTAGGATTTCTTGGCTTTTTGGGTCTTTTAGGGTTAGTTTCGTCCAATATTGGCTTTTACGGGTTCTTCGGTTTTTTTGGCTTTTTTAGCTTTAAAAAAATAAAAAATGACGAAAGGTTAGAGACCAATATTAATAAATCTGCCCGTAACGCCTTTTTATCATCTTTAATATTTTTCGTGCTAGTCGCTGTATATACTACGCTAAATTCAAACCTCTCGGTATTTGTTTTTGCTTTCGCCTTAAATTTTGCATTACAGATTATTGTTTTTACATTTTCATTAAAATTCTACGATGATATTAAGGAGTAATATTTAATGGCCTTAAAAACAAGGATAAAAGAATTTAGGGCGAAATTAGACTTAACCCAAGAAGACCTTGCAAATTTAGTTGGAGTCAGAAGAGAAACTATTATACACCTTGAAAAAGGGAAATATAATCCTTCACTAAGGCTTGCCTATGACATAGCTAAAGCGTTAAACACTACCATCGACGAACTTTTTATTTTCTCAGATGATTAACAGCATCTTACTTTTAGGCGCTGTTTTACCATATAAACCATCTACGCTGTAATGCCATTCTTCTAAATCTCTTTTGACATCATTAAATTTGTTATTTTATATCCCATCTTTTTGTACAAAGATATGGCTGGATTATTATGGGCAAATACATGTAAGGAAATTTTATTACATTTTAGTTCTTTTGCTTTTTCTTCCAGCTTTTCCATTGTCTGCGTGCCAAACCCTTTTCCCTTATATTTCTCATTAATTAATATATCATATAAAAACATCTGTTGGTTTGATAAACCATTTTTCACTTATTTTAAACCAAATTATTCCTATTCTTTTATTAGATTCCTTGTCATATATAGAATATAAATGATGCGTTTTAGTATTTATACCTTCTGGAAGTAATTTTTTCATAGTTTGTTTTGCTAATTCTTCAGCCTTTTCTGGAGACCAATTACCAGAATTGACTTTTTCCTCAGCATATTTTCTACTAGCTTCTTTAAAATAAGTATTAAATTTTCCCTTCGACATTCCAATAAATTCAATCATAATTTATCCTCTATCTCCTTAAGTTACAGTCCTTATTGCGCCAATAATTTTTCCTTCAGGTTTTACCATGGACAGAAAACCTGTTTTTAATTCTTCTTACCAACAATTGCAATGTGACCACCAAAACCAGCAAAAGAGTCCTGGTTAGAATATTTCAATTCTATTTCTAAATGCTTCCTATATTTTTCTTCATCATTTATATCTTGATATGATGTAAAGACTGTTTTCCCAATTTTCTCGATAATATCAATATTGTTTTTTTCAAATATTTCTGAAAGTTCTTCAATTGTAAATGTGAAAGCTGGATAATAATTTCCATCTTCTGTTGGCATTTTAGCTATACCAGTTTTCATAATTCTTTCTGCTTCTTCATAATCACCTTTTTCAATACTCCTTTTAACCCATAAAAACTTATTATCAACTGATACGGTGATATAACATCTTTTTTTAGTAACCCGAGCTAGTTCTGAAATTGCTTGGTCTGGATCAGAACAATAAGATACAGGGTCACCTTCTGCAATTGTTAAATCAAAAGTATCGTCTTTGAATTCATTCATATTTGTTATGTCACATTTAACAATTTTGATTTTCTCGTTTAGATTTTGATCTTTTATTTTCTCCTCTGCGATTTTTAACATACCACTTGATATATCTGATAAAATCACATTGTATCCCATTTTAGCAATTTTGATTGACCATAACCCTGTACCTCCACCTGCATCAAGTACCAGTGAATTATCAATGTCTTTAGGTAAACATTTTTCAATGTATGACCATGTTATATCATCGTAAAATTGCCAAAATGGTTCATTATATGATTTATCATAAGTTTTGGACTTTTTATCATGATATTTTGTTGAAGTTATTTTCATAATTAATTCCTCTTTCTTTTTTTAATTCCTTTCAAAGGCGGCAGGATAATAATTTATTGGCACAGTATTGCATATAACGTTTTGCGGATAAAAGAAGTTGCCGAAGGGAACTTGAGGAAATCCTTGATTTCCCTTTTATTCGCTGTTATCTGCTGTCGTTAAATAATTAATTCATTAACTCATTACAGTTCGATAAAAAGAATACCTTCTTTCCCAAGTGGAAAGTCAGAAATTATATTGCCATCTTTTGATACTACCATAGCCCCACCAAAACTGTAATCGTTCATTTTTTCATTACCAAGATAATTCACCATAAATGTAGTAACACCTGCTTTTCTCACTTGCTTTGCATATTCATATTTCTCTTCTTTATCCCACCTTTCTTGATTCCATGAATTATCATCAAAAGAGCGTGCAAATGGAAACAAAAGCCAATCAGGTTTCAGTTCCTTTATTTTCTCAATAAGTTCTTCCTCAAAAAGATCACCACAAATCAAAATCGCAAATCTACCAAATTTAGTTTCCAAAACAGGGATCTCATTACCTTGTCTATAAATTCTCGAATCGACATTCTTACCATGCCAACCAGAAGTAATTCGCCTATATTTAAGTGAAATTTGCCCATCTGAAGTTGTAAAAATTGCTGTATCATATAACCTTTTCTCTTCTCGCTCAAGCATTCCAATCACTATATTTATTGAATTTTTAGATGATATCAAAACCGAGTTGATTTGTAATCTGTCCTGGGATTGGCTGACCAAGTAGCAAATCATATTTTGGGGTATCATTGTTAATTAGCCCAGTAATTGCTGCTTCAGGTAATAGAACTAAGTCGCAACTATCAGCTTGTTGAATTAACTTTGATATTGATTTTAAATTACTATCAATATCTTCAGTTATTTGATTAACAGCTAGTGCAACTTTCATCATATCACTCCATAACTTTCAATCTTATGACTGAATTTCTTATACATTCTATCTATAAAACCAGCTTTTTCATAAAATTTTCTTAAGCTCTCGCCTGTGGATAAAAGAACGTATTTAGCATTTTGCTTTCCAGCTTCGTTTCTAATAGCATTTAACAATATCGTTCCTAAACCGCACCCTCTAAATTCCTCTTTAATTTCTACTTCAAATAACCTACAACATTCTCCCAAGTTTGCACAATAGACCCACCCTTTTATCATATCCTTTTCAATTAACCAATACGGTTTAAATATTTTTATAAAATTCGATTGTGAGGGTTTTATCAAGTTAAAATATTCTTCATCAAAGTAACTCCTCAAATTTTGTTTTTCATAACACCATTTTATATATTCGTTTTTAGAAGGTAAATAAAGTTTAATTTCTTCAGGTATAGATTTATAAAAAGATCTTGAACAGAAAAATACTACTGTGTGTATGTTATATCCTCTTTTTGAAAGATAACCTTGCCAGTTTTTTTCTTTCATAGCTGGTGGGTAAATATCATAACGACCCGGTTTATCTAATTTCTTTTCTCTATGTATCTTTTCAACTTCTTCTACTACTTTTTCAAAAGATTTATAATCGGAAATTTTTACACCTACTGCACGATTATAATCACCACTGTATGGAACCTGTTTACTATAAATATGGATGAAATTTTTATGTTTTGTAGGATTACCACCTCTTGCCTTTGAATATTCAATCTCAGAATGAAGTGCTATCTCACCCCAATTAATTTTATTCATAATAACCCTCTAAATTTATCCTCAATTTAAGGCATCTATTAAACGTTAGCAGATAACGTCCCGCAAATATATGATATTTTGCGCCCTGAAGGGTTGGTGCAGTTTTTGTTCACTCCGCCCCATAATTCTACCACAAGCAAGAATTGTGACAAAGCAAAATGTGCCGAAAGCCAAGGAGCGCAGCGACGCTGCATATATTTGCTCTTAGACGAAGTTGAGAAAAAATGTATGACTAATTCCCTTTTACACCGATTTTATTAATCCATTTATTAATCAATGGAGAAAAATGTCCTTTATATCTTTGTTGAAGTTCTATATTTTTCCAATCGTTTCCTGTTACTTGTCCTCGGCATAATTCTGATCCACAATTGCATTTCCAGGAAGATATGAAATTTTCATCCGTTTCCCATAAAGCGTAATCTGCTGTAATTTCGTCTCCACTTTTTATAGTTTTTCTATCTATCAAAGTAAATGCATCATACATCCAACAATTTGGATCACAGGAATGATTTATGGAATAATAATCATTAATACCAGATATTTCATAGCTAAAAATATCCTCGTCCCATTGCATTATCCCTTTGCCTTGTTGCTGAGCAGATAAAGCACCTGCTTTATCTGTATAGCAATCACCCCAAATAATAAGAGTTTCATCTTTATAAATGTCAGAAATTGCAAACATTCCTTTACCTTGAATCGGACTATTGCATATTTTAATTTTTGGATTAATCCATGTCTTATGTATTTGTTTCATAAAACTCTTTTTTTCTTAATTTCGTCTAATAATTAACGCAGTACTGCGTTTATCTTACCAATAATCATCCTTTTTTGAGTCCCCAGAATCAAATGTGGTAAACACGGGATCAAATTCTATTCATTTTTTGGCAAACCTTTTCTCTCTACCCAGTGAGTTAACCACCTTTTCAAAATAAATCCCTCAAAAATACCGAATGAGATTGCTGAAAGCCACACGAATACAAAAGGGAGCTTATGCGTATAAAGAAACCATGGAATAAGGATTAAAGGTCCAATAATCAAATAAGCTAATGTGGTAGCTGAGATATTTCTAATGAAGCCTGGCATCTTTAGGAAACTCATATAACACAGAATCGACATCACCCCACAGATTATAATAAGATAGGAGCCAACAGGCACAAAGCTCATCAATAATAAATATTCGAGAGCACCGAAGCTATACTTCAACCAGAGAATTGAAACAAAGAACCAGCCAAACACACAGAGTGAAATACCTGAAACTAATACATTCCCCTCAATGATCTCCTTAGGAAGTAAAGGAAGAGACTGGACAAAGTCAGGTTTCCTCAAGTCACGTTGAAAAGAATTTAATAGTTGGGTTCCTATGCTAAAGAAAAAACAAACTATAATAGCTAATCTAATCCAGGAGGTCTGGATATAAACAACTGAGATAAGAGCAGCAAAAAGCATTACCAGATAAATTAACCATATACCAAGGCTTTGTTTTACTAAAGTGGATACAGCTTTCCATGCGATAGCAAATGTTCCAAATCCATAGCCCGGAACATTTATCCATCTCTTCTTACCCTTTTTCTTCTTAGATTGTTCTAAGAGAATTTCCAGCCCTTCCCAATCACCACTATAATATAAATTAATACTTTCACTAATGAAGAGACTGAATTCAATAAGAGGTTCGATCTTCATTTTTGTTATTGTAGTAAAATTTACCAAGATCGAAATAGAAGCCATTAGAACAAATACACCTAATATGGGAAGAGTTAAAAAGGTTTGTGGTGTATCTATTAAGTTTGCAAAGGTCTCGGTAGAAAGAGCCGGGGTGAAATCCTGAAAAAATCTCGGATCTACCAAAAAACGATATAGAATCCAGAATAATAATGCGCTAACGGATAGGCGGACAGTTAGCCTCACTACTCTGGCTACCTTCTTAAGGACTGTACTATTGAAAACAATGCATTGGAGATTGATGAGGATTATAAGAAACATCCAGATCTCAATCCACCCCATCACAGCATATCTAAGAGATAGGTCTGGCCAGAGGATTTTGATAAAGGGGAGAGATAAAAGTATAATGAGCCCGACTCCAAAACCTCCACTCAGGTAAGATTTTGCTAACCTGGCACCAAAAACATATTTCCTATCAATAGGAGAAATAAGTAGTAA
>LDZT01006155.1_pt1 | contig 17032 bp, 12 predicted proteins | sample 615521 | NCBI WGS metagenome assembly LDZT01 (sample SAMN03408292, study PRJNA278302) | terrestrial metagenome | isolation source: oil reservoir sample SB1 | place: USA: Alaska, North Slope, Schrader Bluff formation | collected 2011-09
AATTAATATTAATTTTCTTTTACCGATTTTGTTATTGATGTTGCTGGGGTCGTGTACTTCGACTAAACTTTTGCAAAACAACAATTTTGCTGTAAATATGTTGGATGGGCCTCTTAAAGCGCTAACAGGCATGCAGGTTTATGGGGCTACTCCCGATAGCATCGATATTTATCTCCAAATCGATCCTTCTTTGCTGATACCTCATACTCTTCCTGATAGCACAAAATTTCTATCGTTCAGCCTCCAATGCATGATTTTTCCATCTTTCTCGAAAAAACTCATTATCGATTCTTCTACTTTTCGTACGGGTCCCCTCAGTATCAACCAAACCGAAAAACTTATCTTCAAACATTCTTTGAAAGCTCCGCTTGGCCAATCTTATTATTTATGCTTTAAACCATCTTCGGAAAAATTTATGAATTGGAATTTCACTTATGTTGATCGCAATTTTGTTCAAAGTCAGAATCATTTTTTAATCAATTTCGATTACAAAACCCCAGTTTTCCATCCTGAAGATTTTATTAATAAACCCTTGTTCATTCAATATTCTCAATCGAATAAGGACAGTGTGCTTTTTCTTAGAAGGGTAGATATAGCCTCTTGTCGTCGTGTACCGCCTTTTATGATGAAAACGGAGACGTGCAATTTAAAATTTACCCAAACCAAATCCGTCAAGATTCATGAGGGTAAATCAGAAAAATTTTTACTTGACCAGGGTGGATTATACTTGATTCAGACCGATACGAGTGCTTTAGGTGCTGGTTACTTTCTTGTGATAAATCAGGAGTTTCAACACTGGCTCTATTTGACTTCTCTAAGATATATTACTGATAATGATGAGTTTGTAGAGGTATGGAGGGGAGATATTGGTTTACTCGATTTTTGGGAAAACATTGCTGGGAGCACTCAGCGAACTATTGAACTCTCCAAACGTTTCAATTATGCGGTGAATATGGCTAATCTGCTTTTTACACGAACCTTACCCGGTTGTCTCACCGACAGAGGCATGATCTACATCGTGTTTGGCCCTCCCGACGTAATCTACGAGGATGATGAACTCGAGACATGGGTTTACAGGGGATTTCGTCAACAAAGAGATCTTTTCTTTAATTTCAGGAAAGAATGGATTTTACCCGTTGGCGTTGAATACACACTTGAACGCAGCCCCGAATATACTCAGTTATGGTACGAAGCCATTGAAAGATGGAGAAGATAAAACAATATATGGAGCATTCAAAGTCTTTTTGCAATTTTGTAGTCTGATAATAAATGGTAAGACTTTTTAATCAAGTTAACCAAAACTAAATATCTCATTGAAAACCAAAGATGAACAGATTATTTTTGGCTTACAGCCTGTAAAAGAAGCCATTAAGGTCGGTAAGGATTTTGAAAGGCTGTATATATACAAAGGAATGAGCAAAGAGAATTTCTCGGAGCTGAGAATATTGACCCAAGAGCATCACATTACTTTTCAGATGGTTCCTATTGAAAAGCTCAATCATTTGGTACAAGGAAATCATCAGGGTGTGGTTGGAATCATTTCTCATATCACTTATCATACCTTAGAAAACGTAATAGCCGAGGTGTTCGAAAAAGGCAAGACACCTTTTATAGTAATCATCGACAGAGTAACAGATGTAAGGAATTTGGGTGCATTAGCCAGGACTGCCGAATGTATGGGTGTAGATGCACTTATAATTCCCTTGCATGAGTCGGCCATGATACATGCAGAAGCCATCAAGACTTCTTCAGGGGCGCTGGCACGTATTCCTCTTTGCCGAGTAGAGAATCTAAAGTATGCGGTAAATTACTTGAAAGCAAGTGGATTAGTTATTGTGTCAATTTCTGAAAAAGGAAATCGTTCCTTCTCGGATATAGACTTTACTGGTCCTATAGCGCTCATTTTAGGAAGCGAGGAAAATGGCATCAATAAAGCTTTGCTTCATTTGTCAGATGTAATTTGTTTTATCCCAATGATGGGAAGCATTGGTTCGTTGAATGTTTCCGTAGCAGGAGGCATTGCAATGTATGAAGTTGTGCGTCAACGAATAAATAAAAATCCATAATAGATGATGGAAAAATTGAAAGTATGGATTGGCCAGCATCCTTACGATGCAATATTTGTTTTGATTATTCTGGTTGGAGCGGTGTTGAGGCTATACGATTTTAGCCATTGGTCGTTGAGCAACGATGAATTGAGCGCTTTGAACCGACTTCGCTTCGATAGTTTTTCCGATCTCATCCAAAATGGTGTGCGTCCTGATTACCACCCTGCCTTTACACAGGTTTTTCTATATTATTGGACGACTATTTTTGGTTTACAAACTTTCTGGGTACGTCTGCCTTTCGTTTTAATAGGAATAGCTTCTATAGGGTTGGTTTATGCCATTGGCAAACAATGGTTTAATGCAGCTACGGGTTTATATGCTTCTTTATTTATAGCTGTTTTACCGTTTACTATTCTATATAGTCAACTTGCTCGTCCATACAGCTTTGGCTTGTTCTTCACTTTGCTCACGGCATACTTCTGGGGGAAATATTTCCTATTTCATCGCCATGGCAGTGGTATTATCATTGGTTTTTCTCTTTCTGCTGCATTGGCCATGTACACGCATTATTTTAGCTTTATGATGGCTGGTTTTTTCGTCTTGGCTAGCTTCTTATTTCTTTCTCGAGAAAACTGGAAAGGCTTTCTAATTTCCCTCCTTATTATATTTTTACTTTATCTTCCTCATTTGAACATATTTTTTGATCAGCTTTCGCTTGGTGGAGTAGGTGGAGCCGAAGGATGGTTGGGTAAACCCAAGGGAGGCTGGATTTTCGACTTCTTTTATTATGCATTTGGATCTTCGGCTTTTCACCCTTTATTATTACTGGCTTTTCTCACTGTTTTTCTGGTCTGGTATACAAAAGATATCCATATCACGAAAATTCAATGGGTATTATTAGCCATGTTTTTATTGCCTTACTTGTTGGGTTTTCTTTATAGCATAATTATCAATCCTATTTTGCAATACAGCTCTTTGCTATTTGCTTTTCCTTTTCTTCTTCTTTTCTTTTTTTCATTTTTTAAAGCCGATAGATTGTTAGTTTCTTCAATTATTGTTTTGTTGGGTTTAACAGGTGGATCGTGGGTGGCGGTTGATAAAGCCGACGATTACAGAAATTCTCAATTTGCCGATTTTCAAGCATGCGCTGCGGTTTACATGGATTGGGAAAATAAATTTCAGCGCGACAGCATTACTCTTACTACTGCTATCAATCATCCCTATTATCTTGAATATTACTTTTACAACGCTCGTAAAAATCCTCCCAAGATAACTGTTCTCGAATCCAAACGTGGCCGTGAATTGGCTGATCTGGTACAAATTATTGAACAGTGCCGAACGCCCTATTTTGCTTATCTACGTTTAAAACCTGCTCCCATCGACATTCCAGATGTAATTGCCGGCGCATTTCCAGTCTTGCTCGACTACAAGGATTATCATGGTCAAGCCGAAGCTTATCTCTTTGCTAAAGACACTTCGTTAAAAGGCCTTCCACAACCCAAACCTATAAGCCGCTTTTATTGTGATTTTGAAGAAGAGAATGAAGTTTTTGGTGTTAATGCAGCCAGTCTCGATACAATATGCTATGATGGAAAATATGCCATGCATCTACCTTCGGAAATTGAGTGGGGCCCAGGAATAAAAATTACAACGCGTCAGGCAGAGCTGCGATCACCTTCTAAAGTCAAAATTAAGGTGAATGTTCTCGCCGATAGTACACTTGTCGATTCACCCATTGTGCTTACACTTACCGATCAATTCGGCAAACAATACGTCTGGTTAGGTGGCAAACTCGAAAATTTTTTAACACCCGGCAAATGGTGTACCGCCTATTTTACTGCTAATTTGCCTCATCCTAATTCTTTGAATGATGAATTGAAAATTTTTATCTGGAATCATGATCATAGAAACTTGTGGATTGACAATTTTTCGATAGAATTTTATAAACTCGATAATTAACTTCAATAACTAATGAACTTATGAAAAGATCATTTCTTGCTTTGTGTGGAATTTTAATTCTTTCTTCCTTCTCAATGGATAAACCTGCATGGAAATTATTCGATAAAACAGGGAAAGAATGCAATTACCAAAATCTATTAGATGAGGCCTCGAAAGCCGATGTCATTTTGTTTGGCGAGCTGCATGACAATGCAATTAGTCATTGGCTTCAATATGAGTTATTATCTGATTTGTATATTAAGAATAGAGGTCAGCTAATTTTAGGAGCCGAAATGTTCGAAACCGACAATCAGCTGCTGCTCAATGAATTGATAGAAGGGCAAATCAGCTTGAAGAATTTTGAAGCCGAAGCAAAGCTTTGGCCCAATTATTCAACCGATTATAAACCACTAGTGGAATTTGCCTTAGAACATCACATACCTTTTATAGGAACAAATATTCCCCGTAGGTATGCAGCAAGCGTCAATCGAAAAGGATTCGAGGCACTTGATAGCTTAAGTGATCAGGCCAAAACCTTAATAGCTCCTTTGCCTATTTCTTACGATTCTGCTTTGCCCTCCTACAAAGCCATGATGAATATGGGAGGTCATGTAGGAGCTAACCTCCCAAAAGCTCAAGCCATTAAAGATGCTACTATGGCTTGGAATATTTTCAAATATAGACCGCAAGAAAGTATTTTCCTACATTTTAACGGGGCTTATCACTCCGACAATTTTGAAGGAATAGTTTGGTACCTTAAAAAATATAATCCTCACTTGAACATATTAACCATTACAACAGTGGAACAAGATAAAATGGATAGCCTACAGCAAGAAAATATAGGTAAAGCCAATTTCATCATCTTGGTTCCCCAAAGCATGACAAAAACGCATTAAGCCCAACTTGAGAACTATAAGGATGTACTTAATTTATATTCAATAAGTTGGCTTTTAAGCCTCAACTTTCGGGGAACACAAATTTTTTCCTGTAAAATGTCATCATTTGATATCCTATAGTCTGATTAATTTTTCTATTTCCAATGTCGGTTTACAGCATAACCCGATGTATACTTCTTTGCCACCACTTTGCTTTAAACTAACCATCCCTGTTTTTGTGTGTTTATGCTCTTGCTAGTATTACTCCAACTGTCGGTAATGAATGTCCTATTTACAACTGGTTTCCACAACCTTTTTCGTTTATGCTTCCTTGAAAATCGAAACCTTTTCTTCTAAATTTCATGTTCTTGTCATATCTAAAATTAGTATTTGCTATCACTAATCCAGTCTGGCGATTTAGAGGCTAAAACTTCACTAAAACGTTTTAGGTAAAATTTCTATATTTGCAGTTTGAGATCATAACTCATGGCTAAAAAGATTTCATTAGCTGAAGTAGCAAGAAGTCTTGGTCTATCTAAGACTTTAGTTTCTCTGGTCATTAACAATAAAGCCGATGAGCATGGAATAAGTGCCGAGACTCAGCAAAGAGTAAGGGAAAAGATAAAAGAGCTAAACTATCAGCCCGATGTGCTGGCTCAAGGTTTTCGAACAGGCAAAACCAAAACCATTGGATTGATTGTATCTGATATTTCCAATCTTTTTTATTCGAGATTAGCCCGTCGCATAGAAGATTATGCCTGGTTGAATGGTTACAGTGTTGTAATTTGCAGTACAGACGAAGATATCAGCAAGGAGCTCGAACAAATCAGGATGTTGAAAAGCCGAAAAATAGATGGTTTGATTGTTTCATCATCTCAAGCAGATGCCTCCTTTTTCAATAAGTTAGCAGATGAAAATTATCCCCATGTACTCATCGACCGTATATTTACTGAGATGCGTTCTCCCAATGTTTCGGTAGATAATTTTGGAGGAGCGCGTATGGCAGCTCGGCATTTGCTCTCCCAAGGAATGCGGAATTTTTGTGTTATTAGCATAACACCCGAACATATATCTACCATCAACGAGCGCCTTAAAGGATTTGAGTCGGCTCTGAATGAAATGGACATTAAAATACCCGAAGAATGGCATATCAGGGCTCCTTTTCATCAAATCGACCAAGCCGTAAAAGAGGGAATTCAAAGAATTTATCAATCGGCTCATCTGCCTGAGGCTATTTTTACCCTAAACAACAATCTTACTTCTACCACCTTGAAATATCTGAGGAAACTTTCTGTTCGCATTCCCGAAGAAATGGCCCTCATCGGATTCGATGATTTGGTTTATTTTGCTTATACTCATCCATCAGTTTCGGCTATAGAGCAGCCTATCGACCGCATTGGTGAAAAATCTTTCGAACTTTTGCTTCGTCAAATCCAGAAGGAAAAAATCCCGCCACATGAGAGGAGCATTTATTTACCTGTGGATATCATCATCAGAGAATCATCAATCAAAACCTAATACGTTCTATGCTAAGGAATAAAAGCTTACCAGTATTTATGGCTTTTTTAGCCATGGGTTTTGGCGATGTTGTTGGGCCTCTGGTTTCGCTGGTGAAGAATTCGTTCGAAGTTTCAAATTTTGTTGCCTCCCTCATGACTACAAGCGGGTTTATCATGTTCGGTCTATTGTCGCTTCCTTTAGGTATTATTCAGGATAAGAGGGGAAAAAAATTTGTTTTATCGAGGGGGTTGCTTGTGGCATTCATTGGGCTCATGCTGCCTATTTTGTTCGGAATGTACGGAAAAACTCCTCAGATACAAGATTCTGGACAATTGAAGCTAATCATGCTTTTCATATCGATACTTCTTTTAGGTGCAGGAGCTACCATGCTGCAGGTTTCAGGCAATCCCATCATGCGCGATGTTTCGCCTGAAGGACGTTATTCGAGTAATCTTTCTCTCGCTCAATCTATTAAGGCCATTGGTTCATCCTTCGGATTTCTGCTTCCTCCAGCAGTGTCTATTTGGTTTGGATTCGATTGGACACTACTTTTCCCTGTTTATGCTTTTATAGTTTTGATTACCCTGATTTGGATTAATGTTGTTTCTATCAAAGAATACCGATCCGAATCGGATTCATCGGCGAGTCTGTCTTCTACTTTTTCTTTGCTGAAAAATCCATTCGTAGCCCTCATGGTAGTGGGAATTTTCTTATATGTTGGTGCAGAAGTCTCAATGAGTGCACAAATTCCTATCCTCATGGATAAGATTTATGGCATAAAAACTCTTGGACTCTGGTTAGCATGGGCATTATTCTTCCTCCCTATATTTCTTGGTCGCTTGTTAGGGTCATTTATACTGAGAATCGTCTCTAACCGGCGTTTCCTCCTCATCACTGCCTTATTGTCTATTGTAGGAATGATGATGTTGTTTTTCGGCAGTAAGTCAATTGCATTTTGTGGTATTTTTTTAGTTGGATTGGGCTATGCCAATATTTTCCCTCTCATCTTTTCTATTACGGTGGATGCCCTCCCTCACAGAGCTAACGAATTGAGCGGATTGATGGTTATGGCTATTGTGGGAGGCGCACTTATTCCTCCTATCACTGGCGCTATAGCCGATGTAAACATAATGCTGGGATTCATCGTTCCTGCTGCCTGTATCTTCTATGTGTTGATTCTTGCCATCTCACGTCCGACTCCTCATGCGGCAGAAAAATAAAAATATTATTCAGCATAATAATTTCAAATAAAATGAAAAAAGTTAAATATTTTGCAACATTGGGCGCTTCCTATCTGAGGTTGAAATATCCGATAATTAGAATCTATCAAAAACTCTGAAAAATGAAATTGAAATCAAACGTAAAGTATTTATTTATGAGTATCTCCAAAAGCAGGTAGATGAAGTTTTAACCTTTTTTATTTTTTGTAAAATATTGAATGTGTCAGAAATAAAAATTTTATACAGATGAAAATAGGTAGATTTTTTGTCGTTTGTCTCATTCTCTTTGTATTTATGGTTACGGGATGCCATAAAGATTTCTCATCTAGTGATGAGCCGGCTCAGTGGGTAGATCCATTTATTGGAACCGCAGGCCATGGACATACTTATCCTGGTGCAACCCTTCCGTTTGGAATGGTTCAGCTTAGCCCTCAAACTCGTCTCGAAGGATGGGATGGTTGTTCGGGATATCATTATTCGGATAGTGTGATGTATGGTTTTGCACATACAGCTCTTAGTGGCACCGGCTGTTCCGATTATGGTGATATTCTGCTCATGCCATTAGTTGGCAAACCAGTGTTTTCAAATACCGTGTATTCGTCGCCATTTCTCAAAGGAAAGGAATCGGCCTATCCGGGATATTACAAAGTCTTCCTCGAAAAACCAGGCGTATGGGTTGAGTTAACGGCTACCCCCAGAGTGGGTTATCACAGATATAATTTTCCTCCTACTCATCAGGCACAAATCATTATCGATTTGAAACATCGTGATAAGGTTGTGGATTCATGGATAGAATTTGTTGGCGACCGTCAGATTAGAGGATTAAGAAGATCATCTAATTGGGCTCAAGACATGATCTGGTACTTTTATATGGAATTTTCGCGCCCTTTCGTACGAAAAGGAATTGCTATTAACGATACTTTGCATGAGGAAATTCTCAGAGCAGAAGGAACCAACATAAAAGCTTATGTAGGGTTCGATACTCAAGATTCATCTGTTATAGAGGTAAAAGTGGCTCTTTCGCCAGTGGATGCCGAAGGTGCTTACAATAATTTGAAAAATGAACTCCCTGGCTGGGGCTTCGAGGAAACCAAAAACTATGCCCATGAAATCTGGAATAGGGAGCTTTCTAAAATCAGGGTGAAAGGCGGAACGAAAGACCAATTGAAGGTTTTTTACACTGCCCTCTATCATGCCATGCTTCAGCCTAATATCTTTATGGATGTTGATCGACGTTATCGCGGTATAGATCGGCAAGTTGATACAGCTGCTGATTTCGATAATTATACGGTATTTTCACTCTGGGATACCTATAGAGCATGGCATCCGCTCATGACGATTATAGATTCGGGCCGTACGGTAAATTATATTCAAACCATGCTGAATCATTTCGACAAAAGCGGCGCTCTGCCAGTTTGGGAACTTGCCGGCAATGAAACTTGGTGCATGATTGGTAATCATGCCATTCCAGTCATTGCCGATGCATGGATGAAAGACATCAGAGGCTTTGATCCTCATCATGCATTAGAGGCCATGATTCAAAGCGTTAACTCCGATCGTTTTGGTATGGATATCTATCGTCGTATGGGTTTTCTTCCCGGAGATAAAGAACACGAATCTGTCTCCAAAACACTCGAATACGCTTATGATGACTGGTGTATTGCTCAAATGGCAAAAGATTTGGGGAATGATACGATTTACTCAGAATTTATCCGTAGAGCCCAGTTCTACAAAAATCTTTACGATCCTTCCACAGGATTCATCAGGCCAAAGATCAATGGTGGCTGGCTCACTCCTTTCGATCCTACCAAGGTCGATTGGAATTATACCGAAGCCAATGCCTGGCAATATAATTTCCACATTCCTCAAGATGTGAATGGCCATATCACCCTAATGGGTAGCGACGAAGCATACCTGACAAAATTGGACGAGCTCTTCAGTACAAGCCAAAAGGTTTCAGGCCGCGATATGAAAGACATCAGTGGACTAATCGGACAATATGCTCACGGCAACGAACCTAGCCATCATTTAGCATATCTTTTTTCTTATGCTGGCCAACCTTGGAAGACTCAACAAAAAGTCAGACAAATTATGGATTCCTTTTATACCAATGCTCCTGATGGTTTGATTGGAAACGAAGATTGTGGCCAAATGTCGGCATGGCTTATCTTGAGCGCCATGGGATTTTACCCAGTTACTCCAGGCAGCGACATTTACGTATTGGGAACACCCTGGTTCAAAGAAGTGGAAGTCCAACTTGAAAACGGAAAAACCTTCACTATCACGGCTGATCATCCTTCGGCAAAATCTTTTTATGTGCAGCAAGTACGCCTGAATGGACAGGACTACGATAAATCCTTTATCCGGCACCAAGATATAAAATCTGGAAGCCATTTGCATTTCGAATTGGGAAAACATCCCAACAAAACTTGGGGTAATCCGCCCGAAAACCGTCCAAAATCCACCATACAGGATCATCTTCTTTTGCCTATGCCTTACATCGATTCGCCCGACAAAAGAATCCGCCGAAGCATCCAAATAAGTATGGGCGCTCCTATCGAAGGGAGTGAAATTTATTATACCCTCGATGGAACCATGCCTGATAATTCCTCATTGGTTTACAACCAACCCATACGATTGGCAGAATCGGCTCAAGTAGTAGCCCTTGCCTTCTATCCCAAAATGGGATTCAGTTATCCAGCAATGGCTGAATTCGTAAAAATAGATACAAATTTAAAAATACAATTATTATCGAATTATCATCCCAATTATTCTGCAGGAGGGCCTGATGCCTTGATCGACGGTTTACGCGGACCTGATAACTGGCGGCTGGGTGGCTGGCAAGGCTATCAGGGAACAGATTTCGAAGCCATTGTGGATGTCGGTAGCATAAAACATATACATCATTGCGCTGTTGGATGTTTACAAGACGTGGGTTCATGGATTTGGATGCCTTCTAAGGTAGAGTTTTTTCTCTCGGATGATGGACAGCATTTTCAGAAAATTGGAGAAGTGGTTTCTAATATTGCAGTAAATGATTATAGTAAACAGATAAAAGATTTTGGAATTAAACTAAACCGCTATGGACGCTATATCAAGATAAGAGCCGTCAACTTAGGAATCGTTCCCGCATGGCATCCCGGCGCAGGCGATAAGACCTTCATTTTTATGGATGAGATTGTGGTGGAATGATGGTGGATGGTGGATGGTGAATGGTGAATGGTGAATGGTGGATGGAGGATGGAGGATGGTGGTTATAACATATCCAGTGGACTTTTGATTTTCGCTTTGGCAATATCGGTGATATGTGTATAAATTTCGGTGGTTTTAACCGAACTATGACCCAGAAGCTGCTGAATGTACCTGATATCTGTTCCATTTTCGAGCAGATGTGTCGCAAAACTATGACGTAGGATATGTGGCGAGACCGTTTTTGTTATTCCTGCTTTCGTTGCAGCCGTTTTCACGATGGTTTGAACACTTTTTTCAGAATACATTCCTCCGTCCTGTCCTTCAAATAGATATTTTTTCGGATGATAAGATTTGTAATAACTTCTCAAATCGGCCAATAAAGTTGGGGACAGCATTACTGCCAGGTCCTTATTCCCTTTAGAATTGCGGATATAAATCAGCATGTTTTCCGAATCTATATCCGAAATTTTTAAATGAAGCAGCTCATTCAAACGCAATCCGCAACCATAAAGCAACTTGATGATGCAGGCATGTTTCGGATTGGCGATAGATTGTAACATTTGTTTCACTTCCGCGCGGGTCAGGTATTTGGGTAATTCATGTTTTTTTCGGGATGAATACAGGTGTTTTATATTCAAATTTTTACCTACTACCGAGCTGTAAAATTTATCGATAGAAGCTACAATCATACGCTGATAGGAACTGCTTATATGGTCTTCCCTTATTTTCCAGTAAACATATTTCTCAATTTCATTTTCATTTAATTCGTCAGGTTGATCAACCCGCTTTTCCGCCACCTGAAGGAAACTCCTCACCGAACTGCTGTAATTCTTTATGGAACTGGCGCTGTACCTTTGAAGCGTAAGTTTCCGTTCAAAGGCTGATATTAAATATTCGATGTCCATTTTTTAGATTTAACCACAGCAAAATTAATTGTAACATTCGTAAATGCAAATTTTTTTTTGAAAAAATATTAGTTTATCATATTGATATCATGTGATTTATCTTTCGATATCGAGCATAAACTCAAAAGTGGTTTACGCATGTTTGATATTTTGATTTAAGAATGTTATATATTTGTTTCGCAAATGAGAAGTTACCAACAAGGTGAAGAAAATGAAAAATACAGTTTATGCCATATTTGTTATAATCACATTAAGTATAAATGGATTTTCTCAAAATTCCAATATTACATTTTATGATATTTACATTACTACTCCGGATTCGATGAATTACATCAGAGTTAATGCTAAAATGTATCTCACCGGAATAGACACACAAAAAAATGATACTTTACATTTTGAACTTTGCAAAGATTTTAATGGAGTTTATTTTGATAGTCTTACTGTAAAAACCGAAGAAACTATTATTAAAATAACAACTATTAATTTAAACAAAATATCATGCAATATTTTGGATAATATTCAAATAGAAGACACCATATCCATGGGTTTTGAATACTGTTTATTTAAAACTGCTGATTTTGAGCAAATACCTTATTCAGAATTTGCCATGCAGGCAAATAAGGATGACGTGCATATAAATGCGGCTATTACGCGTACAGACAATTGGTTTCCAAAACTTGAAAACAAACACAGTAGGCGACTACCTCCTTTTAAGCTGACTATTGAAGTCCCATTAGATTATGAAGTAATGGCATCAGGGAAACTACATGATGTTAATATTCAGGGAAAATATAAATACTATGTTTATTTAAATTACAAAACGCTGTCTGACAGGAGCTTATATTTTTTTATAAATAAAAACACAAGAGTTGATAAAATTTTTGACGACGGTTTTAAAATATCATTATTAGTTCCCGATGATACACTACCGGGTGCTGTTGATTACCTTTCAGGCTTAGTTCATTCTTCTTACAAACAATATGAAGAACTATATGGAAGTACTAATCTGAATGAGTACAAGCTAAATGCTTTTTCGAATAACGATATGGGGTATTCCGGTTTATACAACTCATGCAATGCTCCTGTGTGGCTTTTTAATAAACCGATTAACAACAATGAATTATATTATCCTGCCAGAGATTTAATACATGAAGTTTCACATACTTGGTGGGGAAATATAGTAGCTCCGGATGCTTCAACCGATTACTGGCTTTTTGAAGGATTTGCAAAATTTTCTGAACCCCAGTTTTTGAAAACCTTTTTAGGTGACTCCATTGAGACATTATACCGCAACAGACTTAAAATTATGATTGCTGCTGATGCAGATTTTTTACCTCCTCTAAGATTTATTTCTGCTGAAATTAATGACAATTCACTTAAAAGTGCTGCCGCTTATTATCAAGGTGCATTATTTTTATACTCATTGCTTGAATTGTTAGGCGAAGAAGACTTTAGGAACGGTATTAAAGAATATGTCAGTAAAAATTGGGGTAAAATTGTTGATTCAGATGATTATTTCAGAGCAATGCAAAATAATACTGACATAGACATACATGATTTTTACTACGATTATATGGATAAGCCGGGCTTGGCAGAATACTCAATTCGTGAAATAAGTTATGAGTCAAAGGACTCACTTTTTCTACATCATATTCAAATAATGAATACGGGAAATAAAGTTTTATTTTCCAAATATATCAAAAATAGTTTTTTTGGTAATGATACTTCCTATTTATTTCTGTCTCCTGGAGTAGTACAAGAAATTGAGGTGTTGTCTGACACGATTGAACCCTCAGATCTTATAATAATTGACCCTGAAAATATATACTTAGTAAAAGAAAAAGGCATTGTTTCTCCCGGTGCAAAACTATACAAAGACAATACAGACGCAATCATGTTATTTGGTGTATTGCCTGAATCTCCATTTGATTTGGCAGGTATGAAAAATAATATGAAAATTGTTTCAATAAATGGCGATAAATTAGCTGACTATACTTTTGAACAGTTAAATAGTTTATTACAGCAACCGGAAGGTCAAGTATTAGAAATCGTTTGCTATGATAGTAATAATCAAAAACAGCTCGTTAAGGTAGAATATTAGAATGCTAAATATTTAAATCATTATATCCTGTTTGTAACACGCAATAAAAAACATAGGGCGGAAAGTGTTAAATCTGAACGACCTAAAATTTATCAAACTGCTTGGTAACTTGAAAGGTAGGTGCTTCGAAATGCCCTACGTTTCTTATTGCCACCCGTTATGAGCAAGTGTAAAAAACGACACAGCTGACAATTTGCTACTTAAAGACAGAAAAAGAAAAATGAAAATTGCCCACGCTCAAAACAACACATTTGCAAACCGATAGGAACTGCTTATATGGTCTTCCCTTATTTTCCAGTAAACATATTTCTCAATTTCATTTTCATTTAATTCGTCGGGTTGATCAAACCGCTTTTCCGCCACTTGAAGGAAACTCCTCACCGAACTGCTGTAATTCTTTATGGAACTGGCGCTGTACCTTTGAAGCGTAAGTTTCCGTTCAAAAACTGCAATTAAATATTCGATGTCCATTTGTTTTGATTTAACCACAGTAAAATTAATAAAACATTCGTAAATGCAAATATTTTTTTAAAGAAAATAATAGTTTATCCTATTGATATCATGTGATTTATCTTTCGATATCGAGCATAAACTCAAAAGTGGTTTACGCAAGTTTGATATTTTGATTTAAGAATGTTGTATATTTGTTGGGCAAATAAAATGTTAGCGGTAATTGCATAAAATACAAAGCCAATGATAACATATTTAAGGATTTGAATCAATCAAAAAAATTTAAAGGAAGAATTTGAAAAGAACAGGATAAATTTGTAAATTTTACTTGTATATGATTTATTTAATCACCTAAAACAAAAAAAATGGAAATTTTAGTAGCTCTTTTAATTGGTGCAGCAGCCGGTTGGCTAGGCAGTATGATTTACAAGGCTAGTAGTCTTGGTATCATTGGGAATATAGTGGTGGGGATTATCGGAAGTTTTGTTGGGTACTGGCTTTTAGGAAAGCTTGGAATTAATCTTGGCACAGGATGGATTGGTGCTATTTTAACAGGTGCTGTTGGAGCAATAATTATATTGATACTGCTTAATCTGATTATTAGGAAACGATAGCACTTCACTAGGAATTATCGAGAAAAGATTTGAAAAAATCGAAACTCCAAAAGAAGTTCGAATTAAAACAAATATCGCTAACATCGGGTATAATTCATTGACGGGCTGTGCGTTTGCCAGTCTTATAGCTTTTGCATATCTTTCGGGTGACCAGATAAGTTAAAGCTTCTGCAACGCCAACGAATCATACCCCGGGCCGATATGGGCAAGTGTGAAAAACGACACAGCGAACAATTTGCTACATAAAGACAGAAAAAGAAAAAACGATAAAATGAACAGCCCACGCTCAAAATAACACATTTGCAAACCGATAGAAACTGCTAATATTATCTTCCCTTATTTTCCAGTAAACGTATTTTTCAATTTCATTTTCATTTAATTCGTCGGGTTGATCAAACCGTTTTCCCGCCACTTGAAGGAAACTCCTCACCGAACTGCTGTAATTCTTTATGGAACTGGCGCTGTACCTTTGAAGCGTAAGTTTCCGTTCAAAAACCGCAATTAAATTTTCGATGTCCATTTTTTCAAAATTAACAACGGTAAAATTAATAAATCATTCGTAAATGCAACTTTTTTTTATAATAAAAATTATCTTATTCAGTTGATATATTGTACTTTATCCATAAGTATTCAGAATATGAATAAAATAATTTACGCAGGTTTTGAATTTTGTATTTAAGAATGTTGTATATTTGTTGCGTATATAAGACGTTGGCGTTCATTGTGACTTGTCCTGAAATAGGTTTACACTAAAAAGTGTAAAATATGGACAAAAAGAGAAAAAAAAGGATCGTTCAAAAAAAGGGGAAGTATTATTCCGAAACAGAGCGACATGCAATCATTCAGGAAATGATAAAAAACAATTGGACTAAGCAGTACGCATGGGAACTATACACAGGGGAGGCGGAAGAGCGAGGACAACTAATGCGATGGATGCGAAAACTTGGTTATGTTAAAGAGATTACGCATAAGAAGTTTAACTTTGTTTCAAAGAATAAGCAGATGAAGAATAGAGACACAGGTGAACCAAACGAAACAGAATCGTTCGAGATTCTTCAACTCAGGAAGCGTATAGCGGAGTTGGAAAAACAGTTGAAGGATGCTGAGATGAAAGCGATAGCGTTTTCCACGATGGTTGATATTGCCGAAAAAGAGTACAATATTCCGATAAAAAAAAAGTACAATACCAAACCATCGAAGTAATGAGAACAAATTTTTATCACATAGGACTTGCCAAACTCTGTGGATGGTTTGGGATAACCAGGCAGGCTTATTATCAGGAAAGCTGGAATCAAATGGATAATGGAATTGAAATAGAAGTATTGCTCAAAGAAGTTCTACGAATACGAAAAGACCATAAACGGATAGGAACTCGGAAGCTTTATGAAATGCTTACACCTATAATGATAGAACACCAGATTAAACTGGGCAGGGATAAATTGTTTGATTTACTTGCAGCCAATCATTTACTGATTCGCAGGCGCAAGAGAAACATCAGAACAACCTTCTCCAATCACTGGTTAAGGAAATATCCTAATCTTATACGGAACTTTGTTCCTACTTGGCCGAATCAACTTTGGGTAAGCGACATCACCTATTGGAAAGTGAATGGATTTGCTGTGTATATTACTTTTATTACCGATGCATATTCTCATCGCATCGTAGGATATAATCTTGCAGAAACACTGGAAGCTATTGAATGTGTCCGTGCATTGCAAATGGCTCTCTCTGCCTTGTTGGCAGAGAGCCATTTGCGACTCATTCACCATAGCGACCGTGGATTACAATATTGCAGTTCCGAGTATGTCGGACTGCTCAATAAATACAACATTCAAATCAGCATGACCGAATCAGGTGATCCATTGGAGAATCCCGTAGCAGAACGTGTAAATGGAATAATAAAAGAAGAATATCTTGAACCGGCTAATGTAAAATCGGTGAAAGAGGCAATAGCTTATTTACACAAAGCAATAGCGCTTTACAACACTGAGCGTCCACATATGAGTATAAGCAATTACACTCCGGATACTGTTCATTATGCTGAAAAACCGCTTGAAATTAAACGTATGTGGAAGAACTATTACAAAAAAAATAATTCAATTGTAAATCAATATCAGGATTAATACTAACTTTGTAAATGTATGTCAGGATTAATAAAAAAAACTGTAAACTTTTTTCAGGACGAGTCA
>LDZT01005151.1_pt1 | contig 16960 bp, 18 predicted proteins | sample 615521 | NCBI WGS metagenome assembly LDZT01 (sample SAMN03408292, study PRJNA278302) | terrestrial metagenome | isolation source: oil reservoir sample SB1 | place: USA: Alaska, North Slope, Schrader Bluff formation | collected 2011-09
CGTAACGGGCGGTGAGGCCACCCGCCAGTCCGGCGAGGAACTTGCCGGCGGTGCGTGCAAGGATGTAAGCCACGGCCAGTCCGCCGGCCGCCAGCACCGCGGCAAGCTCGAGGTGGGCCCCCGCGAGGGTGAAGAAGATGATGTAGACGGGGTACTCCACCGTCCTGAGCGACCGGAACACACGCTCGCGTTCGCCCCGGTCCTCCTCCACGGTAGCGGCCACCACGCCCGCCACCAGAGCCGCGAGCAGGCTGGAGAAACCGAGCGCCTCGGCAGCGGCCACCACCAGGAGCACGGTCACAAGCCCGAGCACCAGGAGCTCGCCGTCCTTGAAGACGCGCCTGAGCAGCCAGCCCAGCACGAAGCCGCCCACGACGCCGACCAGCAGGCCTCCGCCCACCTGGGCCGCGGTGTCGGCCATGGCCTCACCGAAGGTGGCGTGGATCTGCAGTGACAGCATCAGGAACGGCGCCGCGACCGAGTAGGCGACCACGGTGAACACCGAGTCGAGGGCGGAGGCGCCGAGCATCGTGTCGCAGGCGCGGCTCTTGGCCTCGAGTTCGGAGATCACGGCCATGATGGTAGCGGGCGCGCCGGAGATCGCGATGATGGCCAGAAGCCAGATCGACACCGGGTCTTCAGGTGCGAGCAGCCAGAGCGCGACGCCCACGAGCGAGCCGGGCAGCACGATGTTGAGGATCGACATCACCCAGAACGACGCCTCGTGACGTCGCAGCATCTTGCGTGTGAGCTGCTCGCCGATGAGGAAGACGATGACGCCGAGCGCGAGCGGTTCGGCGAAGGCGATGGAATGCATGAGCTCGCTTGAGAGCAGGCCGATCCCGTGCGGCCCGGCGAGAATGCCCACCAGCAGGAATCCGGTGACCGACGGGAGCCGGAGCCGTGCGGTCAGGCGCGCGCCGAGGTAGCCGAGCGCGATGAGCGTCCCGATCACGAGCAGGTCGAGCCAGATGACGTCCATTCGCTCCTCCGGGCAGTGGACGGAAGCGTCTTCCAAGAGAAGGGTAACGCAAACAGCCACCCGCCGTGATGCGCCAGCCAGGGCCGCTCGTTACCGTATGGTAAACTACGAGACCTGGCCCCACCGGGCCGGAGCGTTGTCCGGGGATGGAGTGGACCTAAGCAGTGCCGTTCGTTCGGCTGGCTGCACCGGGCGCGCTGACCCATCGCGCTCCGCTCCTGTTCGCGCCGAGCCTCTGCCGCAGTGCGGAGATCGTGGTCGGCGCGATCGTGACACGGTGACAGACAGAGATTGTTCGATGCTATCTGGCGACCGGTGCATCGGCAGCGCCCGGAATCGGAAATAAGAAACCAGGGTGCGCCATTCGTTGTACAGCGTTGCCACATATCCGGGGAGGTGTCTCATTGAGCCTGGTAGAGGTCAAGAACGTCTACAAGGTCTTCGGCGGCAAGGCCGATGAAGCGGTCAAGATGCTGGAGGCCGGCAAGTCCCGTGAGGAGGTCGCCGAGGCGACCAACACGGTACCGGCGGTGATCGACGCGTCGTTCGATATCGAGCGGGGCGAGATCTTCGTCGTGATGGGGTTGTCGGGCTCGGGCAAGTCCACGCTCGTCCGGTGTCTCAACCTGATGCACCCGCCAACGAGCGGGTCGGTGAAGGTCGACGGGCGGGAACTGCAGTCGCTCGACGCGGGTGAGCTCCGTGCGCTTCGCGCGGAGAAGATCAGCATGGTCTTCCAGCACTTCGGGCTGTTCCCTCACCGGACGGTGCTCGACAACGCGGCGTGGGGCCTCGAGGTGCGTAAGGTCCCGGAAGAAGAGCGTCGCAAGAAGGCGGCGGAAGCGCTCGAACTCGTGGGCCTCGGCGGCTGGGACGATTCCTACCCAGGTGAACTGTCGGGCGGCATGCAGCAGCGAGTCGGCCTCGCACGAGCACTTGCCACGGATGCGGACGTGTTGCTGATGGACGAGGCGTTCTCCGCTCTCGACCCGCTCATCCGGAGCGAGATGCAGGAGCAACTCGTCGGCCTTCAGCGGGACCTCGAGAAGACGGTCATCTTCATCACGCACGATCTCAACGAGGCGATGTTCCTGGGCGACCGGATCGCCATCATGAAGGATGGCCGGATCGTGCAGATCGGCACGACCGAGGAGATCCTTCAGGACCCGGCGGACGACTACGTGCGGGCGTTCGTCCAGGACGTGGACCGGTCACGCGTTCTCACCGCGGAGGCCGTGATGGAGGAGCCGGTGGCGAAGATCCTCAGACGCGAGGGGCCGAAGGCCGCGCTCCTGGAGATGAAGGCCCGTCAGACGACGGGGCTGCTGATCGTCGATGAGCGCAGGCGGCTCGTGGGCGGCACCACTGACGACGCGGTCGTCAAGGCGGTGCGGTCGGGCCAGCATCAGCTCGAGCCTGTGATCTCACGCGAGGAGATCGCCACGGTCACCCCCGAGACCCCGCTTGTCGATCTGCTCATCCCGTCGGCAGAGAACCGGCTGCCGCTTGCTGTGGTGGACGAGCACGACAGATTGCTTGGCGTGATCCCCCGCATCACCCTCCTGAACGCGCTTGGAGGGACCGACAACGGTGACGGTGACAGCGACGACGGCGCCACTACGGCCGAACCTTCGGACGCGCGGAACGCCGAGGCGTCGGCGACGCCCTCCGGCGATGAAGGGGAGGGGGTGCGGTCATGATGAACCTCGACGCATACAGGCTGCCTGTTGGCGACTGGATCGACGCGGCGGTCGACTGGATGACCGCGAACCTCGGCTGGCTCTTCGACGCCATCGCCGCGTTCCTGAAGTCGATGATCGAGGGCCTCGAGACGGGGCTCCTGTTCCCGTCGGCGCTCATCTTCGTGGTGCTGGTTGCCGCCATCGCGTTCTACGCGAAGGGCTGGCGTTTCGCGCTCTTCACCGCGATCTCGTTCGTCGTCGTGGCGATGATGGACCTCTGGGACGCGACGATGTCGACGCTCTCGCTTGTGCTGGTAGCAAGCATCGTGGCCCTGCTCATCGGCATACCGCTGGGGATCATCGCCGCCCGGAGCGACCGCTTCAGCGGGCTCATCAAGCCGGTCCTGGACCTCATGCAGACCATGCCATCGCTGGTGTACCTGATCCCCGCCATCGTGTTCTTCGGCATCGGGCAGGTGCCGGGCGTGGTCGCCACGGTCGTGTTCGCCATGCCGCCCTCGGTCAGGTTGACCGAGCTCGGCCTGCGCCAGGTGGACGCCGAGGTCGTGGAGGCGGGCGAAGCCTTCGGCGCCTCGCCGATGAAGATCCTCACGCGGGTGCAGATACCGCTGGCGCTCCCCACGATCATGGCGGGCGTCAACCAGGTGATCATGCTCGCGCTGTCGATGGTCGTCATCGCCGGCATGGTCGGCGCGGGCGGTCTCGGCGCCGTGATCTTCCGTGGTGTGACCCGTCTCGACGTCGGTCTCGGTTTCGAAGGCGGTCTGAGCATCGTGATCATCGCCGTCTTCCTGGACCGTATCACCGCCGCGTTCGGCGACCGTGCGTCGAAGCGGGTCTCGCACTAGCGGAGGCGCCCCACATCGTCGTATCGCACAGAAGACCCCGTCCGAATCGGACGGGGTCTTCTGCTGTACGCATGGGGCCGGGCGTTTCCGTCAGGCCGGCCCTGCCGCCGCGGCTCCTGTGGACGCCGAAGCGGGATGAGGCGGCGCAACGGAGCCCCGCTTCACCTTGGTGAAGACCATGATGAAGTAGGGGATCGCGGCCACTTGCACGAACAGCATGAGCAGCACCCACAGGAGGCGGTTGTTGCTCGACGCCGTGCCGCCCGGGTACTCCCACTCCTCACGAAGCGCCGCGTCGATCACCATCCATAGCCACAGCACAGGGGCCGCGAGCGATACGAGCACGGTGAAGACCGTGATCTGAAACACGCTGAGCCCCACGATCGTTCCAAGCAGTTCCATCATCCGTACACCCTTTCCCGATCAAGGCAGGCTGACCTGCCATCCCTTCTTCGTTCTAGCCGACGGTCTCGACCGTCACTTCTCCCAGCCCCCGGCGGAGGATGATGTCGAAGCTCACGGGGGTGTCCCCGTAGGCGTCGTTCACGAGAGCGTCCCCATCCTGCGTGAAGCCGTCCGCGTGGTAGGCGCCGATGCCGTCCTGGTAGCCGACGATCCTCACGCCCACGTCAGCGGGCACCCGGAGCGTGAAGGCTCCTGCCCCGGCATTGATCTCGGCGGAGAGGTCGTGGCGTGGTGTTCCCGCGAGATCGATCGTCGCGTCACCCGCACCCATATCGACGCGCAGGCGCCGCAGGTCGAGGGAGCCGAGGTCGAGGTCGCTCTCGCCGGCGCCCATCGCGACCGTGAGCTCGGTGGGCAGGTCGTCCGACAGGGCTATGTCCCAGTCGTACCGCATCCGGCCGGAGAGATCGATCCTGGGGCGGGTGGGGGTCTCGACCACGAGCGAACCCTCGGTGCCGCTCACGTCGTACCGCACCTCGGGTCGCCACTCGGCGTCCGAGAACTCGTAGGTGGCGTCCATCACACCGTCGGCTCCACCGGTCACGTTGAGCCTCCCTGCTCCCATGCGTATGGTGACGGAGAGTTCCGTGGCGCCTTGAGGGGCGATGCTGTCGCTCTCCGTCGTCGCTTCGCCCGCATCGGGAAGCTCCACCCGCACACACCCGGTGAGCGCGACAGCGGTGAGCACGACGAGCGCCAGCGTGCATATGATCGTGATCCTGCGCATGACTGTTCCTCCTTGTCTCATCTTCACGTGGCGCTCGCGTCGGTGTATCTGCCAACGAGCAGCGCTTTCGCGTACGAGGCGTGCAGGCTGCCGAGCCCCCGGCAGAGGTGCAGCGTGAGCACGAATCCCAGCAGACCGGCCATCACCACGAGCGGGGCGGCCCAGGGCTCGAGCATGTAGCCGTACCCGTCCATCTGCAGGAGCGGGTAGCTCGTGAACATCTGTGCGACCGGATACGCCACCGCGGTGGCCGAGACGGTAAGCGCTGTGACGACGATGCTGAAGTAGATCACGCCGAGCGGCAGCTGCAGCACCATATAGAGGATGCTGGTCCAGGTGCGGCGGTCGGTGAGCCAGTGCTTCACGCGCTCGAACACGTCACCCTCCGGCAGCGCTCCTCTCGGGCGGCGCGGCATCCGGACTCCCAGAAGCACCTCCACTATGCGTCCCTCAGCCAGCGAGAGCGCTCTGATGATCGCGAAGAACAGGAGGAGGACGACGAGGCCGCCCGATCGGCAGGAGGCCCAGCCCGGCGGGCAGCAGTGCAGCCACGACGGCGAAGTAGAGGCTCCCGGTCAGGAGCGTGAGCACGAGGTAGAACAACGCTCCGTATCCGCGCGCGTCAGCGACGATGCCGAAGAAGCGTCCCAGGGGTCCGGAGGTCCGCGGGGCGCCCGGGGCGCTCAGCGCGCGGGCGACGGTGATCTCCGTCTCCAGGTATGCGGCAGCGACCTCGTCGGGCGTCCCGTAGCGATCGACCGCCGCGGCGAAACACGCTTCCTCGCCTTCTGCCGAGCCGGCACAGGCCGACATCTCGGCACGGAGGTACTCCTCCGCGTCGTAGAGCGCGTCTTGCACGAGTGCGGGGTCGGCTCCGGAGAGCGCCGTCCTCAGCGCCTGCAGGTATCCATCGATCATCTCAGCTCCGACCCCCTTGCAGTGTCCTGTCCACGAAGTCACGCGTCTTGTGCCATGCATCCGACCAGGCATCGAGCACCGCCACGCCTTCGCCGGTTATCGAGTAGTACTTGCGGGGAGGCCCGCTCACCGATGGCTCGACCCGGCTCGAAAGCAGGCCCTGGCCTTCCAGCGACCGGAGGACCGGGTAGAGCGTCCCCTGCTTGATCGCGATGCCGTCAGCCTCGGCCTCCTCAAGCCTCTTGGCGATCTGGTAGCCGTAGAGCGGCTCCGCCGAGCGGTGGAGGACCGAGAGCAGCACGAGCGCGACGGTCCCCGCATTGAGCTCCTTCTGGAACTTGCGGACAGCCGAGTCTCCTGCCTCGGTCACGGGACGTCACCTCCTCGATGATGGATCCGTTAGTAGTAAGAAGTTCACACTAGTTCGTACCCATAATAGTGTGAACTACACAGTAGTCAAGGGTGAATCTCGCGCGTTCGTACCAGCGCAACGTTGGGTCCTGCACGAGCAGCACCGGAGCGCGTCGCCGAGGAGCGTGCCGTGGTGTAGCATCGGCACATGGACGAAGACGCGGTGTACATGTCGCTTGCGGTCGAGCAGGCACGTCGTGCTGCGAGCGAGGGCGAGGTCCCGATAGGGGCGGTGCTGGTGTGCGACGGCGCGGTCGTCGCACACGGGCGGAACGCGCGCGAAGGCGCGGCCGATCCCACCGCGCATGCCGAGATGATCGCCATCCGGGAGGGGGCGGAGCGTCTTGGCAGATGGCGCCTCACCGGATGCACGCTGTACGTGACGCTCGAACCGTGTCCCATGTGCGCGGGGGCGCTCGTGAACGCTCGCATCGACCGGCTCGTCTACGGTGCGGCAGACCCGAAGGCGGGGGCTGTCGGCACGTTGTACGACCTTTCCAGCGACGCGCGCCTCAACCACCGCTACGAGGTCACCGCGGGCGTGCTCGGCGACGAGTGCGGGGCGCTGCTACGGGAGTTCTTCAGAGATCTGCGGGCATCACGCGACGACTGACAGGGGGACGCGCATGAGACGCTCTGCTGTGCGTTGGGTATGTGTGCTGGCGCTCACGCTGACCGGGGTGCTCGCACTCGGCACGCCGGCGGCGTTGGCCAAGTCGTACGAGATGACGCGCGTGTGGATAGACGCCACCGTGGCGCCCGACGGCTCGATGACCGTCGTCGAGGAGCGAACGTACGACTTCACCGGCGACTACACCTTCGCGTTCTGGGAGCTGGACAAGGGCGGGGCCGACGGCGTCGAGGTGCTCGGCATGGCAGGCCCGGAAGGCGAGTACTCCAAGACGAGCGACAGCGGGATCGACCCCAACCGCACTCCGCAGACGTACACCGTTGTCGATTACGGCTCGTACTACGACGTGCGCGCGTACTTCCGGGCCGAGGACGTGGAGCACACGCTCACGCTGCGCTACAAGGTGTACGGCGCCGCCACCCGGTGGCAGGACACCGCCGAGCTCTACTGGAAGTTCATCGGCGAGCGGTGGGACCTGCCTGCCGAGGACATCCGCGTGCACATCACGCTTCCCGCAGGTGTGACCCGTGAGGATGTGCGGGCCTGGGCGCATGGCCCGCTGGCGGGCGAGGTCGTCCTGAACGACGACGGCACCGTTGACCTGCTGCTGGCCGACCTGCCGGCGCTCACCTTCGTGGAGGCCCGCGTGCTCTTCCCCGCAGAGGCGCTTTCCGAGGCGCCCGTGGTGCCGCAGGACATGGTGCAGACCGTGCTCGACGAGGAGGGCGCCTGGGCGCGAGAGGCCAATCGCGACCGTCTCATGGCCCGTCTTGTCTTCTGGGGCTCGATGCTGCTCGCCGGACTGCTGCCGCCGATCGCGCTCGTGTTCACGTTCCTCTACTGGCGCAAGCACGGCAAGGAACATGACACGCAATTCCAGGGCGAGTACTTCCGCGACCTGCCGTCGGATATGCGGCCCGCGCAGGTCTCCGCGCTCATGAACATGGGGCAGCCGTCCGACACGGCGTTCCCCGCCACGCTGATGGATCTGATCGACCGCGGCGTGATCGGCATCGAGCGCATGACGTACGAGGAGAAGGCGTTGCTCGGCCTCTCCACCAAGCAGGTGGAGACCTACCGGCTCGACCGCCGTAAGGATGCCGAGAAGAAGCTCACCGCGAGCGAGAAGCGGTTGATCGACCTGATCTTCCGCGACATGGCCGTGGCCGACTCGGTGACGATGGAGGAGCTGAAGGAGCTGGCCAAGAAGCAGAGCAAGGCCCAGATCTGGAGCAGCGGCATGAGCCTGTTCAAGAGCAAGGCCGTCGAGGACATCACCAAGCAGGGCTTGCTCGAAGCCAAGGGCGGCCGGGCGGTCGGGATGTTCGTGGCGCTCGGCGTGCTCACCGCCATGACCGGCCTGTTGCCCGTGGTGTTCGGCGGCAGCGGCTGGTTCATCCCGTGGAGCCTCCTGATCGGGGCGGTGATCGTGGGCTTCGGCACGCAGATGTCGCGGCGGTCACCGGAGGCGGCGGAGCTTGCGGCCAAGTATGAAGGCGTCCGAAACTACATGCGGGACTTCGGGAGGATGGATGAGAAGCCGCCCGAGTCGGTGATACTGTGGCGTCACTTCCTCACGCTGGCCGTGGTCTTCGGCATGGCCGACCAGGTGATCAGGACCCTCCAGCTCAAGGTGCCCGAGGTCATGGCCGATCCGATGATGGGCACGTGGATGTGGATGACCTCTCCCGGCATGAGCGGTGTCTCGCCGATGAGCTCCCTGTCGCAGGGCGTGAGCAGCGTGGCAAGCACCGCGGCGAGCCACAACTCGTCGTCCTCTGGCGGCGGTGGCGGGTTCTCCGGCGGTGGCGGCGGTGGCGGTGGCGGCGGCGGTGGCGGCGCGGGTTAGGATGCACGCGCGCAGCGGCGACCGTTGGTGAACCGCTTGGCGGTCTGACTGTGATGCATGAGCATGATAGCCGCTCGTCGGATGAATATCGCCGTTCGTCTACAGAAGGGCTGCGTGCAAGCCGATTCTTCTTCCATATGGTGTGTACGCTCATCGTCCTGGGAGAGGGGTCCCTATGGTCCGGCGCGTCGTTCTCGCGGGAATCGCGCTCGCGTTCCTGCTGCCTTCGTCCGCATTCGCAGCAACCGGTGTCCCGGTGGCGCTCAGCACCGGAGCCGGCGTCGCGGCGCTTCTTGCGGCTGCCGCGCTCCTGCTGGTGATGCTCTCCCTCCGCAGGCTGGCGCATGGCTCGGCGATCGCCGACAACATATCGTTCGCCGTCCTGGCGGCCCTGTGTCTGGCAGCCTCGGTGCTGGTGGGATGGCTCGCGCGGCTCTTCGGCACGCAGGTGTCGCCCGAGTATGCGCGCCTGAGCGCCGACCTGCTCGGCTTGCTCGCGATGGTCTTCTTCGGCATCTACTTCTTCCGCGTGAGGCGGGCGATGTCGAAATTTCTGAACAGGCTCACCGGCGAGGAGCAAATGCTGACCGCGGTGCTCGACGAGGACGCGCTTTCCGTGACCTCCTCTGGCGAGGAGTAGGGCGATGGGCAACGTCGTCGCGGAGCGGATAGAGGGGGTTCTGACGCCCCTGGTCGGTCAGGTGCTGGCGCGTGCCGCCATCGACCTCGAGGCCCGGCGTCTTGGCAAAGACAGTGAGACGATCACCTATGGCGATGTAGGGGAGCTGGCGCAGCATCTGGCGAAGCAGCTCACGCCGTTCGTGGGGCAGGACATCGCACAGGCCGCAGCCCGCCAGGTACGCGACCTTTCATAGGCCGGTCGAAGGGCCTGACGCGTCGCGTGACGATTGCCCGCGTGACGCTCGGCCGCTATACTCGCCATGCGCTGCGGCCGGAGGGCCGGGCCACAACCGGAGAGTTGTCCGAGTGGTTGAAGGAGCACGACTGGAAATCGTGTGTGCCGGCTTGAACCGGTACCCAGGGTTCGAATCCCTGACTCTCCGCCATGAGAGCATGCGTGGGCCGTCCGTGAGGGCGGCCCACGTGCTTCAGCCCCCGGTTCAGACTCCCCCCGCGATCCCGATCCCCGCTACTATGGAGCAATGAAGACACACCGCCTCGCGATCATCTTTGCGATCATGCTCGTGAACATGCTCGCGCTGGGAATCGTCGTACCACTGCTCCCGTATCTCGCCGAGGCCACGGGCGCCTCGGAGTTCCAGACAGGGCTCCTGGTGGCCACGTATCCGCTGTCCCAGCTCTTCGGCGCACCCCTTCTCGGCCGTCTTTCCGACCGCTTCGGCCGCAAGCCGGTCCTTGTCGCATCGGTCCTCGGAACGGCGATCGGCTTCGTGGTGCTCGCTGTGGCGCGGGTGCTGCCCGTGCTGTTCCTGGGGCGGATGATCGACGGTCTTACCGGCGGGAACATCAACGTGGCGCAGGCGTACATCACCGACGTGACCGACCGGGCGCAGCGCGGTAGGGCCCTCGGCCTTATAGGGGCCGCGTTCGGTCTCGGTTTCGTGATCGGCCCGGTGGCCGGCGGCCTGCTGGCGGAGATCAGCTATGCCACCCCTGCATGGCTGGGGGCGGGCCTCGCCCTGCTCAACATGCTTGCCGTGCTGCTGTTCCTGCCCGAGTCGCTCAGCGCGGAGGCGCGAGCGAAGATGACGGCGCGGAAGCTGACGCTCTTCGACGTTCCCGCCTTCAGGCACGCGCTCTCGCACCCGCGCGTGCGGCCCGTGCTCACCGTCCGGTTCATCACCGGGGTGTCGTTCGCCATCTTCGAGACGATGTTCGCCCTCTGGGCGATGGCGGCGCTCGGTTTCCAGCCGAGTCAGACCGGCATCTTCCTCGGCTATCTGGGCGTGCTGAGCGCGATCGTGCAGGGCGGGTTGATGGGCCGGCTGACACGGCGCTTCGCCGACGACACGCTTCTCATGACCAGCGTGCTGGTCACCGGCGCGAGCTTGTGCGTGTGGGGCTTCGTGGCGAACATACCGCTGCTCGTGCTGCTGGTGCCGCCGCTCGCGTTCGGTCTTGCCGTCGGGCAGACGACCATGACGAGCATGCTGTCCAAGTCGGTGGGGCGCGAGGAGGTAGGGTCGGTCCTCGGCATACAGACGTCGATCATGAGCCTCACGCGCGTGATCGCGCCGATCATCGGCGGCTTCCTGCTGGAGAACGCGACGGTATGGTCGCCGGGACTCCTGGCGGGCGTGCTGACGCTGGGCATCGCACCCTACGCCTGGAAGTCCCTGTGTCTCGCGCCCGGGCGTGCATCGTGCGAAGCATCGTTCGACGACGAGTAGGAGTACGGTTCCCGCAACAAGGAGGTCCGGCGTGGAGGAGCGGGTTGGGCGGCTGCATGTGATAGCCGGCTGCATGAGCAGCGGCAAGACCGGAGAGCTGATCAGGCTGCTGTCGCGCCATGCGGTGATCGGCGACAGCATGGTGATATACAAGCATGCCGTTGACTCGCGTGACGGCTGCATGGCGCGTTCGCGACTGGGGACCGAGATGGAGGCCCGTGTCGTGGACCGGCCGGACATGATCGTGGGAGACGGCTTCCGGGTGGTGGGGATCGAGGAGGCGCAGTTCTTCGGCGACGGGCTGGTGCCGGTGGTGCGTGGGCTCCTGGCCGAAGGCAACCACGTCTACGTGACCGGGCTCAACCAGGACTTCCGGGGTGAGCCCTTCGGCGTGATGCCCGTGATCATGTCGCTGGCCGACGAGCTCACGCTGCTCACCGCCATCTGCCAGAAGTGTCACGGGGTCGCCACACGGACACAGCGCATCATCGACGGTTCTCCCGCGCCGTGGGACTCGCCGCTGATCCTGGTGGGCGGGGCCGACTACTACGAGGCGCGCTGTCCCGACTGCCACGAGGTGCCGGGCCGGCCGGTCGCCTAGCGGTAGCGCGCTCCCGGTTCGTGCCGGCGCTCGAGCACCACGTTGCTGCCCGGCAGCGAGCGGGCGTAGGCGAGCAGTTCCTGGCCCACGTCGGTGAGCGCGATGGCCGAGTCGGGGAAGTACTCGGTGATCCGTATCACCGCCACCGACATCGTAAGCGGCCCGTGTTCGGTCTGCTCCCCGGTCCGGTCGCGGGTCACGAAGAACCCGCGCTCCCGGTCCTCGTCCTCGTAGTAGTCCATGATGCTGCTGTCGAAGTCGTTCACGAGCTCGCGCGCCACGGCTTCGATCCTGTCCACGTCGCAGATGAGCACGAAGTCGTCCGCGCCCATATGGCCGAGGAACGCGTCGTCGCATCCGGTGAACCGCATCGTCTCCAGGATGAGGCCGGTCACGTGGCGGAGCAGGAGGTCGCCGCGCGCGAACCCGTAGCGGAGGTTGAAGGCCCGAAAGCCGTCGAGGTCGACGAACGCGACACCGAACGGCTGCTGGCGTACAAGGTGGAACGCCATGCGTTCCTCGGTGAGGGCGTTGGCGGGAAGGCCCGTGAGGGCGTTGGCGAAGCGCTCCCGGCGCATCCGGCGTACGACCATCTGGATGCGCGCGTCGAGCACCATCGGGTCGATGGGCTTCGAGATGAAGTCGTCGGCGCCCGCCTCGATCGCCATGATCTCGAATCCCGACTCTGCGAGGCTGGTCATCACGAGCACCGGGATGTTGCGGCCGTGCGGGTCCGCCTTGATACGCTTGCAGACCTCGAAGCCGTCGATATCGGGGAGGTTGAGGTCGAGCAGGATCGCGTCGGGCGTGAAGTCGGCGAGTGCGTGAAGCCCGGTGACGCCGTCCTCCGCCGATGTCACCTGGTAGCCGCGCTCGTTGAGCGCCATCGTGATCATCTGGCGAAGGGTCGCGGAGTCCTCCACCACCAGGACGCTGTACTGCTCGGCATCGGTCTTCATGGGTGCCCCACCTCACCGGTTGCTGCCACTCGCTCCACGCCCCCTTAGCATAAGCCTCCGGAGCCACGATGGCGACATGGGCGCGGTTCTTGCTTCTGCAGTGCCGAACCACCGCTAGTGAGAGGATTCACCATGGACTCCACGACTCCCGCCGCGGTCACCGTGAGGATGATCGCGCTGCTGCACACGTACCGTCGCGAGCGCGGGCTGCCCGTGACGGTGTCGCTCGAGGTGCCCGAGAACGGCACGAGGGCGATCGACATCGCCCGGGATCTCGACCTGCCCGTCGAGCGCATCGAGGGACTGTTCCTGAACGGTCGTCTGCTCGGTCTGGGCGCACCGGTGATGCCGGGTGACCGCGTAGCGTTCGTGCCGCAGGGCACACCCGCGTCGCATCCCGCGTTCTTCGGCCGCGCCGGGATAGAGGAATACGCCGTCAGCGCCTGAACAGCGGCGCCGTCTCTACGAGCCGTTTCCCCCGATCAACCCCGTGACCGAGTCCTTCGCGTCGCCGAAGAGCAGGATCGCCTTGGGGTCGTCGTAGAGCGGGTTGGGGACCCCCGAGTAGCCCGGACGGCCGTCGAGGTTGCACACGATCACCGTGCCGGCTTCGTGCACGCGCAGGATCGGCATGCCCGAGATGGGCGTGTCGGCCGCCGTGATCGCCGCGGGGTTCACCACGTCGCTCGCGCCCACGACGATCGCCACGTCGGTCGACGCGAAGTCGTCGTTGATCGCGTCCATCTCGTAGAGGTCGTCGTAGTCCACGTCGGCCTCGGCAAGCAGCACATGCATGTGTCCCGGCATGCGTCCCGCAACAGGATGCACGGCGAACCGGACGAGCTTGCCGGCCGCCGAGAGACGCTTGGCCAGCGCGGCCACCTCATGCTGCGCCTGCGCGAGCGCCATGCCGTAGCCGGGCACGATGATCACCGAGGTGGCGCCGGCGAGCACCGATCGCGCCTCCCTCAGCGCGTCATCGGCCGAGGCGGCGGGGCGTGGGCCCGCCTCACCGATCGCCGAGGCGGGCTCGGCCGGCGGCGCCGCCTGAGACGCCGCGAGTTGGCGGCCGGTGAGGATCGCCCCCACGCTGCGGTTCATCGCCTTGGCCATCACAAGCGTGAGGATCGTGCCTGACGATCCCACCATCGCGCCAGCCGCCACGAGCATCTGGTTGGCGATGCTCACGCCCACGAACGCCGCGGCGAGTCCGGAGAACGCGTTGAGGAGCGAGATCATCACGGGCATGTCGGCGCCGCCCACGCGGATGGAGAGCGCGGCGCCCAGCACGAGCGCGGCGCCCGCGAGGATCGCCACGGCGGCTATCCGCTGCACGCCGGTGACCGAGAGGAGCAGCACGCCCATCGAGGCCACGGCGGCGACCAGCATGAGGATGGCGAGGTCGTGGCCGGGCGCGGTGCGGGGCCTGCCGTCCATCCGGCCGTCGAGCTTGGCCGCCGCGATGGCGCTTCCCGCGAGCGCCACGCCGCCCACGAGGGCGGCCGCCACGCCGAACGCCACGGGCAGCACGCCCGCCTCGGCGTCCATCCGCGCGAGCTCCACTGCCGAGACGATGAGCGACGCCCCGCCGCCCGCGCCGTTCTGGAGCGCGATGAGCGCGGGGATGCGGGTCATCGTGATGCGCGCCGAGACGAGCAGGCCGAGGGCGCCGCCAACCACCGCGGCCGCTGCCACGACCCACGGCTCGGCGATGGTGTGGCGCGATACGAGCAGGCCGAGGGCGGCCGCGAACGCGAGCGCGGTGGTGATGTTGCCGCGCCGCGCGCCCTTGGGAGTGCGGAACTGTGCGATCCCGGCGATGAACACCGCGATCACCACAAGATCGATAAGGAGGTCCTGCCAGTGGTCCATCAACGCCCCGTTCGGTGTTCGTGCTGTCCGGTCACTGCTGCCTGAAGAACGCGGCCATGCGGCCGGTGACGGCGAAGCCGCCCACCAGGTTGAACGCCGCCAGCACGATGGCAAGCGCACCCAACCCCGCCTCCACGCCCGAGATGCCCGTGGTGAAGAGCAACATGGCGCCAAGGATGGTCACGGCCGAGATGCCGTTGGTGAACGCCATCAGCGGGGTGTGCAACCGCTGGGGGACCCGTGATATGAGCACGTAGCTCAGTGCGGTCGTCACAGCGAACACCCCGAGCATGAGCAGTACCTCTTGCACGATGCGGCTCCTTGGATAGCGGTCTGTCAGCCCAGCAGGCCCATGGCGTGCAGCGCACCATGATGCACGATGTCGCCGTTGCGTGTCACGAGCGTGTGGCGGACGATCTCGTCGTCCAGGTCGGGCGAATCGAGCCCGTTCTTGAAGAGGTTCTTCACGAACTCAAGCATGTTCTTGCCGTAGAGCCAGCTTGCGTGCACCGGCACCGAGCCCGGGATGTTCACGTACCCCATCACGTTCACGCCCGACACGACGGTCTCCTGCGCCGGGACGGTGGCCGAGCAGTTCCCACCCTGGTCCACCGACACGTCCACGATCACGGAGCCCGCGCGCATCGAACCGATCATCTCGTTGGTGATCAGCACCGGCGCCACCTCGCCCGGCACCAGCGCGCTCGCGATGATGATGTCGGCGCTCGCCACGGAGGATGCGATGGCCTCGCGCTCTCGCGCGAGCCACTCGTCGGGCAGCGCGCCCGCATAGCCGCCTTCGCCGATAGCGTATTCGTCCGGCGCCTCGAAACCCACGATCTTGGCGCCGAGACTCATCGCTTCCTCGCGGGCCGCTGCACGGATGTCCACCGCTTTGACCACGCCGCCGAGCCGCTTGGCTGTGGCGATCGCCTGCAGCCCGACCACACCGGTGCCGATGATGAGGATCTCGGCGGGTCGGGTGGCCCCGATCGCGGTGCCGATCATCGGCACGAACTTGGGGAGCGCCGCGGCGGCCATGATGACCGACTTGTAGCCGGTCACGGTGGACATCGACGAGAGCGCGTCCATGCTCTGCGCGCGCGAGATGCGCGGGATGCCGTCCATGGTGAGCGAGGTGATATCGCGGTCGCGCAGCGAGCGGACGATGTCGTGGTTCGCCGGTGCGGCGGGGTGCAGGAAGGTGATCAACATCGAGCCTTCGCGCAGCATATCGGTCTCGTGCTTGCCCACGGCATCGTTGAAGTGCGGCTGCTTCACCTTGAGCACGATGTCCGCGCGTGAGAAGAGCTCCTCCGCGCCGTCCACCATCCGTGCACCGGCAGCTTCGTACTCGGCGTCGCTATGCAGGGCCCCCATGCCGGCGCCCGTTTCCACGAGCACGTCGAAGCCCATACGCACGTAGGCCGCGACCTCTTCGGGGAGGGCCGCGACCCTGTGTTCGCGCTCGAGTATCTCCTTCGGAATCCCGATGACCATGGTTCCTCCCGATCTCCTGTCGACGGCCCATCCTGTATAAACTGACCCTTGTGCTGTATACCATACGCGGAGCCCCGTAGCCCCACCCTCTATGTTCCCCGGGCCTGGGCCACGGACACGCCGAGCGGGTATCATCATCTTCTCGGCAGCAGAGACGCCGATCGGACGCCTGAGAGGCTGGGACACGGATGCGCAAGCCGACGATCGTGGTAGCGCTGGGCGGCAACGCCCTCTTGCGCCGCTCCGACCCCATGACCGCCGAGGTGCAGCGCGCCAACATCAAGGTGGCGGTGGAGGCGCTCGCGCCGCTTGCCGAGGACCACAACCTCGTGCTCGCTCACGGCAACGGCCCTCAGGTGGGGCTGCTGGCCCTGCAGGCCGCGTCGTACCCTGCGGTCGAACCCTACCCGCTCGACGTGCTGGGTGCCCAATCCCAGGGCATGATCGCGTACATGCTCGAGCAGGAGCTCGGCAACGTGCTTCCGCCCGACAAGCCGATCGCCACGTTGCTCACGATGGTGGAGGTCGACCCCGACGACCCCGCGTTCGACGATCCCACGAAGTTCGTCGGCCCCACCTACGTCAAGAGGAAGGCGGACGCTCTTGCCGGGAAGAAGGGCTGGGTCTTCAAGCGGGACGGCGGGCTGTGGCGTCGGGTGGTGGCGTCTCCGGAACCCAGGCGGATCTTCGAGCTGCAACCGATCAGGTGGCTCATCGAGAAGGACGCGGTGGTGATCTGCACCGGCGGAGGCGGCATCCCCACGGCCTTCTCCAAGGAGCGGCCCAACACGCTCATCGGCGTGGAGGCCGTGATCGACAAGGACCTCGCGAGCGAACTGCTCGCGAGGGAGCTCGGCGCGGCGCTCTTCATCATGGCCACCGATACGGACGGCGTGTACCTCGACTGGATGAAGCCCGGGCAGCGCCGCCTTGGCTGGGTGACGCCGGACGAGCTGGAGGCGTACGAGTTCCCTGCCGGTTCGATGGGACCCAAGGTGGAGGCGGCCACGCGCTTCGTGCGGGCGACGGGCAATCGCGCGGCGATCGGCAGGCTCGAGGACATCACGAGGATCGTGGCTGGCGACGCGGGTACCAACATCGTAGATGACGTGCCCGCGGACA
>LDZT01012773.1_pt1 | contig 16936 bp, 17 predicted proteins | sample 615521 | NCBI WGS metagenome assembly LDZT01 (sample SAMN03408292, study PRJNA278302) | terrestrial metagenome | isolation source: oil reservoir sample SB1 | place: USA: Alaska, North Slope, Schrader Bluff formation | collected 2011-09
CGGGTTTCGCTTCTGCTACCAGCTGTGCCCAACGTTCAGGGTCTTCCAGTGCAATTTCGTCCGGGTCAAGTCCGTCAGGGAGGGTAGTCACGCGGATATCGGCTTTTAAACGCCCTTCGACCTGCATCAAACCCCGTGAGTCAAAGATCGGATCCCCTTCACGTTCCAGGGTTTCCCGGGCTGTTTGCAAACCGCGCAAGGTCGCTTTCTGACCGGCGGCATCCGGGTCGAGTGCCAGCACGATCCTGCGAGAATAGCGTTTGATCAGGCGGAACTGGTCTTCAGTCAGGGCGGTACCCATCGGGGAAACACAGTTCTTAAAACCCGCCTGGTAGGGGCCAATGACATCGAGGTAGCCCTCAACAATCACCACCTGGTCCTTAATCCGGATATCCCGGCGAGCCATATCCAAACCGTACAGCATACGACCTTTATCAAACAAGGCTGTTTTCGGTGAATTCAAATACTTGGGTACATCTTCCTGCCGAAGTACACGCCCGCCAAAGCCAGCCATGCGGCCGCGATCATCCCGGATGGGGATTACCAGGCGGTGGCGGAAACGGTCGTAAACACCGCCGGAGTCACGTTCGGAAACCAGACCCGCATCATTCAGTTCCTGGATCGAGACGGAGCGGGAGGTCAGGTGATTGGTCATCGCGTCCCACGAATCCGGGGCATAACCCAGGGCAAAGGCATCGATGGTTTCATCGGTTAATTTCCTGCTATAGAGATAATCCAGGGCTTGTTTGCCGGCTTCAGTGTTTCGCAGTTGATGCTGGAAAAAGGTCACAGCCATACTGAGCACTTCCCGCAGGCGCTCATTTTCCTCAACTTTTTCCTGCTCCTCTGGCGTGTATTCATGCAGGGTTACCCCGGCACGCTCCGCTAATCTGCGTAATGTCTCCTGAAAATCCCAACCCTCGCGCTTCATCACAAAGTTGAAAAGATCGCCGCCCTCATTACATTGACCAAAACAGCGCCAGGTTTGCGTGTCCGGGAAGACCACAAAAGCAGGGGTTTTGGTGTTTGTATGGAAAGGGCAGAAACCGGTGTAATTTTTACCGGAATGGCGCAATTTAACCGTTTCTGAGACGATATCCACAATATCCAAACGCGCTTTGATGTCATCAACAGCAGTCATAGGTTAAATTATACGAGATAATTGGGTTTGGTGGTTTGAGAATGGGATTTTTGAGAGGTGAGTGGTGAATTGTGATTGGTGAATGGTGAGTGGAGGGTGTTGAATAGAATATCTGATGGCTATACAACACCTTCATGAGAATTAAAAGAGAAAAAATTCAGTAAAAAAATGAGACAATTTTCACCTGGGAAAGTTAAAGTTTCGTTTCTACGCTTATTCAACTGTCTTTTCATCGTACGGAGTTTTTATATATTTTTGTCAATCGAGGTTTTTGCTGAGCCAGAAATAAATGATTCCCGGGGGCAAGTCTTCAAGTTTTCCACCAATTTTATAGCCTAATTTACCAAAAAAGCCGAGATTAACCTCGCAGGTTTCTATACGGATCTTCTTGCAGTTCAGTTCCCGGGCTTTTTCCTCAATCATCATCAGCATTTGTCTGCCCAATCCGCAGCCCCGGGCGCTTTTTTCTAAAGCCATTAAGCTGATTTCAAGCCAGTCTTGATGGATTTGGAGAATCGCACCGCCCAGAATTTCCCCTTCTAAATCCCTTACCTGCAGCGATAATTTTTCAGTCTTATCTTCATCTGGCTTTTGCAGCATTAGATGGCGATATTTGTTGACGATCCTGTGAAGTTTGCTAAGCAAGATATCATCCGGATCGCCTTCCACCCAAACCAGTTCCACTGAATTCAAAAGATCATCCGGCATCGTAAAAACCCTTTCTGGAAGTCTACACTAGTAATTAAATCATGGATGTGTGTTGAGGTCAACAGGCATGCAATTATTCAAGAAAAAATTTAATTCGGGAAATCTAACTATTTTAAGTTGTGACCCGGCTCAATCTATCCTTGCGCTTTTGCCAATCAGGCATAATCACACTAAGAAGCCGATAAAACTCTGGGCTGTGGTTGGGGTGTACCAGGTGACACAACTCGTGGACCAAAACATAATCTAAGCAATCGATCGGCGCTTTAACCAATTCTGTGTTGAAGGTCATGACGCCTTCGAATTTACAACTGCCCCATCGCTTTTTCATCCTGCGAATTCTCACAATCGGTTCTTCAGCCCCATATCGCTGTACGTCTGAGAGATAAAAATTAAGCCGCCTAGCAATCAATACTTTGGCGTGCTGATGATACCAATCCTGCATCAGGCTTTTGATTTTTTCGTTATCCTCAGGGTCCCGAGTTTCAACCCTGAAGAACTTGCCAACCAGGCGCACTTGTTCATTCGCACTTTGATCGACCTTTAATCGGTACTGCCGTCCAAGGTAAACGTGTGTTTCCCCATTTACATAACGGCGTGGGGGCTGCAAAGGCTGATATTGCTCAAAGAAATCCAATTGATTCCACATCCAACGGGCTTTCTCGTCCAGCCTTTTTTGTACCAGATGTGGTTCACTACCCTCCGGCGCGCGTGCTTCGATGATCATGTCCGGGCGCACGATTATAGCTAACTGGTTACGCACCTCGTAAAGGACATTCACCGGGATCGTATGTTTACCATAATTCACCTGCATCACTTCAACTGGATTGACGATTTGTGTCATGGCTTTCGTACCTTTGCAATTTCAATGGTGCGGTCAAGGATGTTGTCAATAGTATCGAAATCAAGTGAAATATTCAATTCCTCCTGTACCTCAAACAAGTAATCTTCAATGGCGGTTTTGATCCGATTTTGCACGTCAATATTATCAACCCATTTGACAATCCTATGCTGATTGATGATTTTGTCTATCGTAATCGCTGTTTCACCGATCTTTTCCGATATGGATGCTGCTATCTCTTCACCAAATGCTGATTCCATTTGTTCGTTAATGATACCGTAGTAAGCTTTGGCAACGTCTTCACCCTCCAGCACTTTTGGCAGGTCATCGCCTGTACGATTGAGCACAGCGTGCATGTGTTGGCTAACCTGATTCAAATATTCTGCTGCTTGCAGCACCCCATCCTGATATTCTTTGATGGCTCGTTTGATCATTTCAGAAAACCTATGATAGAAAACGGGGTCTTCATCCATGCGCTCATAAATAGTCTTTAAAGTCCGATGGGCGATAATGTCCGCTTTTGCCGCCGGATTATCAACCTTATCCACTTCTTTCATAAACAGGTCTTGATCGAAGATGTTGACCAGCGGTGTGATCGGTTCAACCTCACCGGTACCCACATAGGTATCCAATAATTTTTGAATGCGGGGTTCATATTCGGAAAAATCAACAACCTCCGCATACCGTCGTCGGACAGAGGCACGCAGTTTGAAGAAAAACTTAAGGTCAGAACGATAGCGGTCAATCGTTTCCTGATCGGTTTCGTCATAAAAGCGGACAGAAGACAGGGCAATGGAGAGGTTCCGTGAAAAAGTGGACAAACGCCGGTAAAATTTATCCCTGATTTCCTCATCCGCCAACAGGCGTTCGTAGGCTTCCAGGTCAGATTTATTTTCAATAGTCTTGAAGGTATCCCAAAGATTAGAGTAAAGCTGCGGCAGGGCTTTGATTGGCTCGCTGATATCGGTTAAGATCCCTTCCAGGTCTTTTGCATCAAATTCTTCAAGGTTGCTGTAAATATCCAGGGCATTATCCAGTTCACCCAGCACACCAAAATAATCGATAATGTAACCGTGGTCTTTGCCTTCGTATAAACGGTTAACACGGGCAATTGCCTGGAGCAGAGAATGCCCTTTTAACGATCGCGTGAGATACAGAACAATATTTCGAGGTGCATCAAACCCGGTCAATAATTTATCAACCACAATGATGGTTTCCGGGTGTTCTGCCTTCTTGAAATGATTGATGATCTGTTCATTGTATTGGCTTTCGCTGCCAAAGCGTGACATCATCTTCTTCCAGAAGCTCAAAACCTTCAACTTCTTCTCAGAGGTCAGGGCCTCATCCCCTTCTCTTTCATCCGGGCCAGAGATCAAAACCTCACTGCTCACCAAACCAAATTCGTCCAGAAAGTCTTTATACATCAAAGCAGAAGCCTTATCCGGTGCCACCAGCTGCCCCTTGAAACCGGTGCCCCCCCAGTTCTTGCTGAAATGTTCACTGATATCCCAGGCAATTGCTTTGATCTTCTGTTCGGTTTTATTGAGCTGGTTCGTGGTTGCATATTTGGTCTTCAAATCTGCAATCTGGGGTTCGGTCAGCTCACGGGTGGTTCGCTCAAACCAATCATCGATGGCCCTATCATCCACGGTTTGATCGACCAGGCGCATTTCATAAAGTAGGGGGACAACCGCTTTGTCTTCAACCGCCTGCGTGATGCTGTAAACATCGATCAACCCCCCAAATTTCTGTACCGTATCTTTATCTTTTTTCATCACTGGTGTGCCGGTGAAGCTGATATAACACGCCCTCGGCAGCACCCGGCGCATGTTGGCGTGCAGGATGCCATATTGAGTGCGGTGTCCCTCATCAACCAGCACGAAGATATCCGGGTTGTCGATCGTTTTTTCGTATTTTTCAATGACCGACTCGAACTTCCCAATGGTCGTGGCGATGATCCGGGCGCTCTTGCTGTTTAGCAGACTCACCAGGCGCCTGCCGCTCCCTGCATGGGCGACCTCATGCCCGCAGTGTTTGAAGGTTTTGAAGAGTTGATCGTCCAGGTCAAGACGATCAGTGACGAGCAAAACTTTATGATCGGGCATAGTGCGCAAGAGAGCAATGCTTTTCGCCAAAAAGACCATGGTCAGGGATTTGCCGCTTCCCTGGGTGTGCCAGACCACGCCTCCTTTACGCCGCCCCCCCTCGTCGCGCTTTTGAAGGCGTTTGAGAAGTTTTTCAACGCAGAAATATTGCTGGTAGCGTGCGATCTTCTTCTTGCCAAAATCATACAGGGTATAGCGGTATGCCAGTTCCAGCAGCCGTTCAGGATGACAAAGGGCAAAAATGGCATAGTCCTGGGCCGTCGGCATCCGATGATTCCTGAGCTCCTGAAGGGTTTGGGCGCGATGATCCTGATAGCGCCGTTCAACGCCCTGGATCAGCCGCCCGAGGGCTTCATCTGACAGCGGCGCATCGATAATTTCCGCCAATTTCGCTTCAAATTCCGGATCCTCCTCCTTCCAAACAGACCAAAATTTGTATTCGGTGCCTGCTGTGGCATATTTGGCATCATTGTGGGCGATGGCTAAGAGTAATTGGGAGTACACATACAGGTGGGGGATTTCCTCATCGGATTGGTTGGTCCCATGCTGCTCAATCGCCTTTTTCACGGGCGTTTTGATGTCCGGGGATTTACATTCGATCACCCCAAATGGAATTCCGTTCACAAACAGCACGATATCCGGCCGGCGGGTGCCCATTGCCCCGCGTTTCTCCACCGCAAATTCTTCGGTGACGTGATAGACGTTGTTTTCCGGGTGTTCCCAATCCACGTAGCGCATCGAGAAGGATTTGGTGTCCCCTGCTACGTGTTGGGGGAAGCTCTTGCCCTGGCTGATCAATTCAAAGGCGCGTTCGTTGGTGGTGATCAAGCCTTCAAAGGGCAGCCGGCTGAGGGCGTTGACCGCCTGCTGAACATCGCCGGTGCCGAATTTGTACTGCGTTCCTCTGTACTCATACTGGTTATGTGTCTCCAACCAGTCTGCCAGCACCTGGTTGAGCAAAACTTCACTTTGCCGCCCACCGCGAAGCGATAGGGCTTCCTGAGGTGCGAGGTATTGATAGCCTAGTTTTGCAAGCAGATGCAGCGCCGGCACGTGAGAGGTGCGTTGTTCGTTCACATTGTAAGTTGCCATAATGCCTTACTTTCTAATTTTTCGTCCCCTTAGCGCCTTTCAAGGCGGCCAACACGGAGGGAGGGGATTGGAAAATGGATCATACCTTTTTCTCATCAGACAAAGCCAGTAAAATGGTTTCCAATACTTGCGGCGTTTCTTCCAAAACAAGCTCATTACTGAAACGCAAAACCTGGTAGCCCATCGCTTGCAGATCCTGTGTTCGTATTCGATCATATTCTATTTGTTGATCGTGGACCGAACCATCGATTTCTATGATCAGCTTCTTAACAGGGCAATAAAAATCGACAATAAATATGTGGATGATATGCTGGCGGCGAAATTTGTAACCCGCCAATTTTTTATTTCGCAAGGTACGCCAGAGCAATGCTTCCGCTGGTGTCGGCGATTGCCGCATCTGTCTGGCGCGCTCAATTAATCCCTCACGAGTTTTCCGAGATATCATTTGAGACTGTCTCATTTTTTTCATTACCTTACTCACTTCATAACCCCTTCCCCCCTGCTGCGCAGGTACCCTTCCCCTGGATTCAGGGGAAGGGACAGGGATGGGGTCTCCTGCTCTCTTCCAATTAAGATTCTCTGGTCAATTGCGACTGATTTCTTCGAGAATAGAAGGAATTTTCAACCAGTCAAGTTTCTGTTTTTCAGCGTCTCGATGAGTCCTACCTCTTCGGGAGGTGTGATATAAGGGATATACCCACGGCGTTGTATCACGAACCACTTTACCGATGTCCTTCTTTAATTGATACCTTTTTAGTTGCTCAGAAGAAAGAAAAAATAATCTCATAGATTTCAAAGCGACATTCCCGACCGTGATGATCAATTTTGGCTGCATGATGGATAATTGCCTGCCAAGCCATTCATGGCAATTCACAATCTCCGTTTTTGTGGGAGCTTTGTCGGTATATTCAGGAAAAATTGGGTGACAGAGACACGCGTTGGTGATAAAAACGCGTTTGCGATCAAGGTTTAATAAATTAAAACATGCTCTAAAGAACATGGCTGATGGATCGCTATTATCGAATGATACATACCCGGAATCTCCGGTTCCGATTCTTCCTGGTCTCTCATTCACGAACATAATTTGAGCTGATTCCTGGGCATTGTTCGGATCGGGATAGGGCACATAAATGGGATTTGCCCCATAACATTTCTGACAATCTTGTGCCTCATCGAATAAATTTTGAATATTTGTCACAGATTATTCCTGGAGACTATTGTTATTTTAGTAACTATAAAGCAAGGTAATAGAATTGTGGGCGAGGTAATTTCGGGTGGTCGTAAAAGCCTTTGCTCATCAAGTTATTATCTTTGCAAAATGACCCAACATTATTGTTTTATTTGATGATAGATTATCCCTCCGGCGGATGAGGATCCCCACCGTGACTGTCTTTCTTTTGGATTTTCCCATCTCTGCCATGGATGTATAACTCACTTTTCTCTATACGGCTAATTCTCCTGGCGTTGTCAATCGCTGGATCTTTAGTTCTGTGATGGGAAATAGGTTTTGCCTGTCCTCCCTTCTTAATATCCCATCCACCGTCCTTATTGGGGACCACATGTGTCGTTTTCTTCTTAGGCATTTGAACCTCCTGATTTAAAACCGATATCTAAAAATCATTATTCCAGTCTCTTAAATATTCTTTCACCTTGGCGAGATACATCCGCATTGTCGAGAAACTGATCTCTTTCTTGTGGTGCAACTGACCTACAATAATTCCAGGATGTCGGTGTATACGGGTTGCAAACGCCTCAATGGCTTGTTTGGAATAGCGAGGTTGATTTATTGTTATGAACAAATCAAATGCATCTTGGTCAATTAACTTTTCAACAGCCCATTCGCTAGCAACTTCATCTCTGTCAGACGATTCATCTGGATTTTTTAGATCATCAACGTGCCCTTCATGACCAAATTTAATGTGTCCGAGTTCGTGCATAAGGGTAAACCAAAAAGAGTCTATCCGATCATAGCGCAAGGTCAACACAACAATTGGTTGGCTATTTATCCAAAATGCACCACCGTCGATGTAGGTTTGGGGCAGGTGCTCCAGCAAAACAAACCGGATACCATATTTGTTTAATACTTTTGGAACCTCAGCAACATCATTAACATGCATCGATAACTCGAGCAATTCGACAACCATCTCGTCGAAAAGATTTTCATCATAGATACCGACATTCACTGTTTCTGCGATTTGCTCAACTCGCCTGACCCAGGCTCGAACAGACATTTCTTCAGCACCCCGTTCGATGGATAGCCTGAAGTTACTGACACAAAGTGAAGGTTTTGTAGATATATTTTCTATGTTGAAGAATTTACAAATCTCTTCTTCCAATTGATCAATATCCTTAGTTCTTTTGATCCAACCTCTTTTTTGAACTTTTCGAACTGGTAATAAAGAATATATTCTGCTTCTTCGTCGAATTTTCTCAGTTTCTTCTTTCTCTGCTTCTTGCTTTTCAAGCCAAAGACGATAATCTTTTTCAAGATTCATCCACAGGTCAGCAGATGTACCAAAAGCTGCACCTAACTCAATTGCAGTCTCAGTTGTAATTTCTTTTTTCGCATTAATTATTTCGTTTATTGCCTGAAGTGGACGTCCCATAATATTGGCTAAATCTTGTTGAACCCAACCTCGCGCGTCTACTTCATCACGAATAATCTCACCTGGGGAAGGTACATACCCAAATAATAAATCATCGGGCATTGAATACCTTTTATTATTCTCCATTTTTTCTCCTTTCTGAATTCCCGCCCCCTTTTACACTCCTTTTTATTTTCTAATCATTATAATGATTGTTGATTTCGATAATTACTACAAGATCTCCTTCACTATCAACCAAAAATCTCAATATCATGCGCCAGGATCTATTAAGTCGAATTGAATGCTTATCTTCCTCAATCTTTTCAAGATGCAAACTCTTAAATTGACGGATATCCAGCTGGCTTTTTGCTCTCTGAATAATCTTTGCTTTTTTTTGAAAAGATTTCAAAACTTCAGGCGGAATGCCTTTTGGCGGTTTTCTACATTCTAAAAGTTCAATCAATTCTCTATCTTCAAATTCTACACGCATCATTGATATCCGTGCTTCTATTATAACACATTTTCACCTTTAGGGTGAAAAGATGAATAAATAATAATTGATTCTTAATTTATACATCATATATTCCATTGAATACCTTTTATTATCAATCATTATGCAATCTTAAGACTTCGACTTTCTGTCTCTATTTACTGGTAATACATAAGGTGCTCACTTCACCAGTCAACAATTTTTGCATTAATCCCTTCTTTGAACGGCGTTTTGCATCTATCAGCTGTTGTGTTTGCTCGATTGTCCTGTCCCAGGTACACAAAAATTCTGCGATTTCCTTTTGTTCTTTGAGGGATGGTACTGGCAGGGCTAGTGATTGGAAGTTTGTTTTATTAATTATTGGTAGTGCTGTTGTTCCAGCCAATTGGAGTATTCTGTGTTTGAAAAACTCAATCAGATAATAAAAATACTCGTTATTGTTATCATCATTTACAACAACAGCATTAATTTGTTGATTAAAGCCCATTTCTTCCATGATTATTCCATTCAGGCCTATGGAAGCAATGCATGTCACTAGAACTGCTCCTTTTGGAGCTGTCTTTGTCTTTTTAACGCCTTTCTCTGATAGTTTAACTTCAGAATCATATAAATATTTTTCCCCCATATCCATTGCAGTTATCCAAGATAAAAAATGCCCATAATTTTTCTCATCACTTTTTGGGGGAGTTCCTCCTGTAATTACTTCACCAATTTGGTCAACTCTCTTTATGCTCCACCCCTCCGGCAGCTCACCAGTCTTCTCTACAGCCGGGCCGAACCCCGGGAACCGTATCCGCCCGGTCAGCAACTGCTGCATCAACCCCTTCTTTAACCGCCGCTTGGCGTCGATCAATTTCTGCGTCTGCTCGATGGCGCGGTCCCAGGTGCTGAGAATCTCGGCTATTTTCTTTCGTTCTGGCAGGGGTGGGTTAGGAACTGGAAATTGTTTAACATCTTTAGAAACAACCGCTTCGAATGTGCTTCCCTGAGAATAACGAGCCCAAACGGGTTCCAAATACTGAAGGAGTTGAAAAGTGAAGTCTGAAGACTTTTTACTTCTAATTGTACAAACACCTCGACCTATGCAACCATGATGGATGGACATTGCAACACTTCCCACTGGGGCTCGAACAGATAAAATAATATCGCCTGGTTGACATTCTTTCGTTATTTGAGTTGTCCAATAGCGCGGTTGTGTCTTTCCATCATTGATATCACTCATCCCTTGGATGAGAGGTAATCCTTCTCCTTGCTCATTATAAAATTCGGAATTTGGCGATTGCCCCATAATAACTGTGGAGGTGGAGTCCAAACTTTTTACCTCCCACTCTTCGGGGATCCACCCCACCTTTGTCTGCTTATATCCCGGGCGGTTTGCGTTGCGGTCCGTCATGCTGTTCCCTCGCCGTCATGTTGCGTATGCATAAAAATAATGTATAATGGGAACAAGCCCACAGACAAAATTCGGCTCCATGCCGTGTGGCAATCTGGTATTTGCCGGAAGTGCCCTATATCTGTGGCTTTATTATTTAATCCTCGCGCCAGTTCATCCATTTTCTGCCCCCTGTTTCTCATTCTTGTCTTTCAACTGTTTCGCCATCCGGTCAAATTCGTCCGGTTCCTGCGCTTCACGCGTCAGCCGGGCAGTCCGATATTTTTCATATTCCGCTTCTGCCAGCGCTTTCGCCACCTCAGCCGTGACCGTCCCCGCATCCTGGAGGACCTCCCGCTGGTTGAACTGCAGGAAGGCGTCCAGCTTTTCCCGCCAGTCCTCCATCGTCATGGGGTGGCGGCGTTCCGCCTGGTCTTCGGCATAGTCCAGGTACATCGTCACGATCCGGTTCAGCCCTCGCAGCTCGTCTTCGGTCAGATAGTTCTTGGCCACGCCGACATCGCGCTTGCGGATCTTGGCGCTCTTCCAGGTCGTGAGACCCATATTCGGTTTGTCCGCGTCCACCCGTTCGCTGATCAATTCTGCCGCCGTGTGTCCGTGGATGGCCCAGTGGAGTTTGTTCTGCACGGTGGCGAAGAAGGCTTGGGTGACCTCTGCGTTGGGGTCATAATCCACGCTCAGGCTGTAAATATCGGTGATCTTGCGATAGAAGCGCTTTTCCGAAGCCCGGATATCTCGGATCCGTTCCAGCAGCTCATCAAAGTAATCCGCGCCCAGTCCCCGGCCTTCTTTCAGCCGCTCATCATCCATCACGAACCCCTTGACCAGATATTCCCGCAAGCGTTCCGTCGCCCAGCGCCGGAACTGGGTGCCCCGGTGCGAGCGGACCCGGTAGCCCACGGCCAGGATCATATCCAGGTTGTAATAATCTACAGCGCGCTCAACGTCCCGGCCGCCCTCATTTTGAACTATTCGGAATTTCCGAATAGTTGCCTCCGGGTCCAATTCACCTTCTTCGTAAATGTTTTTGATATGTCCATTGATTGTTGGGACACTTTTCTGATAGAGATCTGCAATCAACTTCTGACTTAACCAGACAGTTTGGCCATCTAATAGAACATTGATCTGGGTGTGCCCATCCTCTGTTTGGAAGATGAGAATATCGGATCTTTTTTGTAAATTTGACATAATTTATTCCCCTTTCCCTGAAAGTCCCAATTCCTCCAGATAGGCCCGCATCTTCGCCTGGGTCTCGGCCAGCTCTGCTTCTAGTTCTTCGATTTCTGCCTGCACCGCCGGGATGTCGATATCTTCCTCTTCTTCGAAGGTATCGACGTAGCGGGGAATGTTCAGATTGAAGTCGTTTTCTTCCAGTTCCTCCAGCGCGGCAGGGTAGGCATATTTATCCACTTCATCAAAGGCGTTGAAGGTCGAAACGATCTTATCAATATCGGTCTCCCGCAGGGTGTTCTGGCGGGTGCCGTTCGCATAACCCTGGCTGGCGTCAATGAACAGCACATGCTGATCCCGATCGGTTTGGGCCTCTTTCCATGGCTTGCGCGCTTTATTGAAGATCATGATCGCGGCGGGGATGCTTGTGCCAAAAAACAGCTTTTCCGGAAGGCCGATCACGGCTTCCAACAGGTTCTCTTCGATCAGTTTCCGCCGGATGGTGCCCTCGGCGCCGCCCCGGAAGAGCACACCGTGGGGCACGATCACGCCCACCTTGCCCTTGCCCTCCAGGGCGATCTCGATCATGTGGGAGATGAAGGCATAATCCCCGCGGCTCTTGGGGGGCATGCCGCGGTGGAAGCGGTTGAATTTATCGGTTTTGGCGTTGGCATACCCCCATTTCTTGAGGGAGAAAGGTGGATTAGCGATCACCACATCAAAGCGCATCAATTCATCGCCTTTGACAAGCCCGGGGCTGGAGATGGTATCGCACCATTCAATTTGGGCAGAATCCATGTTATGCAGGAACATGTTCATCCGGCACAGCGCCCAGGTCGAGCCATTGCTCTCCTGCCCGGCTAGAAAGTAATCCTTATCGCCAATTTCTCTGGCCACTTTAATCAACAGTGAGCCAGATCCGCAAGCCGGGTCACAAATTAGATCGCCAGGTTGTGCATATACCAGCTTTGCCAAAAGTGTGGAGACCTCAGCTGGCGTGTAGAACTCACCCGCTTTCTTGCCCGCATCGGCTGCGAATTTACCAATCAGGTATTCATAGACATCACCAATGATATCCCGATTACCCACAACGGAAGGTCGTAAATCCAACCTTGGGTCTGCAAAGTCCTCAAGAAGCTGCCTGAGCCGACGGTTACGGTCTGCTGTTTGCCCCAGGGCGGCCTCACTGTTGAAATCAATATTTCGAAATACGCCGTCCAGCTTCAGTTTGTTCGCGTCTTCAATATTCATCAATGCGATATTGATCCGTTCACCAATATTTGCCTCATCGCGATCATTATAAAGAGTGTAAAAATCAGCATTCTCTGGCAGCACAAAACGCTCACGTTTGAGTGCGCGTTCAAGCCTTTCAGCATCATCGCCATAGCGCGATTTGAGCTCTTCCACACGATCACGTTTAAGATCGCTGAGGTATTTAACGAATAACATGGTCAGAATATAGTTTTTGTATTCTGCAGGGTCAATTGCCCCGCGAAAAGTATCACATGCCGACCAAACAATATCGCCGAGTTCTTTACGTGAGAGTATTTTTTGCTCCATTAAACCTCCTTTTGATTGACAGCGGATAGACATGCGGCATCAATGAGCCTTGATTTAAGCACATTGATATCATTGGTAAGGGATTTTTCTTTTTTCCATAATTGCTGAACCATTGAAATTTTTTCCTGGATATCCATGGTATACATCGGCACTTCAAGATTGAACAAATTCTTTTTTGACATATAAGAGAAGCCCGACTTAACCTGGAATTGGGCAAAATAATCCTGGGCTTGAGGTTGGTTCAACCACCAGGCAAGAAACCCCGGATGAATTGAATTGGAATAAACCTGTAAGATATAAAAGGAATTGGATGCTAAAATTTTGTCGGGCATCTCATTAACAAAAAATGCTTTATTCTCATAGCCCCTTGCGATAAATAAGATATCTTGGGGATAGATTTGGTACCGGTTGGCATCCAGATCCGGGTTAAACTTCATCGCGGATTCAAAATTGATACCCCTATCATTGACATCCCTCGCTTGCAGAAGGCGATGGGTTCCGGTGGGTGATTCAATAATCTTTCGCCGTGCCCGATAACCAGATTGAATTTCAACTAATTTTGATAAGCAAACTTTCTTCAAATCAACTCGCTTATAAGTGGTAGGATATGTACTGCAATTACAATAACATGAGATTTTCTTCATGTCAATAAATTTTAAGGTTTTAATACTTTTTCTTCCTTTCCCCGTGATTAGGCTGATGCCTGCAAATAATCGTTCACACAACCCCAATCCTCAACCCGGTCCAGGGAGCTTTGGTTGGCATGAAAGTGGACCCTGACAGTTGCTTCTTGAAATTGCATACGCTGGGCGAAAAAATCGCCATCGCCGTTGACAATCGCTTTGAGCGCCATGGGCAGATGGCCTTTGAAGATAGTATCTCTCCATTTTGCAGACCCAGGGACCAGACCGCCGCTGACATGGCAGGGAATATGCGAAGCGGGTGGGGTATCGGTTGATCCCGGGTGTGTGGTAGTCGGGATTACTTTCCTCCAGGACGTTTCTTAGTCACTTCAATGGCAATGACAGGATAATAATTTCCTCATCCGTCACGCCTTCGATATGCCACCTTCCCCTACACCTGAAGGTGTTCTGCTGCGCTTCAGGGAAGGCTTTACTTGGGCGTAGGCAACAATCTTTAATTCCATAATACTTCTCACGCCCGCAGCAGCGCCAGCGCCATGATTGTCTGCCAGGGGAGGACTTTGAATGCCCCGCGGGCAACGGCTGCCTCAAGCTCTGCCCGGGAAAGGAAAAGCATCTCCTGTTCTTCCAGATCATCTGCATCGGGCTCAGCCACCGGGTAAGCATTACGCGCCAGGAAGAAATAGGCGACACCATTACCGCGGTTAGCATCAACCGCAAACTGCCCCAGGCTTTCCCAATGGGGTGCTTTGTATCCTGTCTCCTCCAGCAGTTCACGTTTTGCAGCAGCCAGTGGTTCCTCACCCTTTTCTATATAACCCCCAACAGGTGCCAGTGTGCTGCCCTGGACGCTGTATTTTGCCTGGCGAAAGACTAAAAATTTTCCTTCTGTCGTGACAACAACCACATTTGCAAAATCAGGGGTGATCAACCAGGCCCAATCCTCAATAATCTTGCCATCCGGTAAGCCGACCCGGTGTTTTTCGACTTTCAGAAAGGGAGACATATCCAGTATCAATTCCCTGGAAAGGGTTTTCATTAGCTTTGTACTATCCATTTTGTTCTTCCTATTTATCCGCTGGCTGAACGCCCAAATCCTGTGCTGAAACATGCAAGCCTTTAAAATTCTCAAAGGTCAGGTCTCTAAAATCAAAGCCCATCCTGGACTTGAGCGCTTCAAAAATGCCGAGGTAGTTGATCGCCATCCCCTTTGAAAAGTCCAGGCCAAGCATCATTGAAACCCCTTCAATTAACGTGTTGTTTGGGGCTTCTATTTCCACAAAATTACCAAAGGGCATTTCGTCCAGGACCACCACAACATCCCCCAGTTTGTACATGCTGCGGTATTTCTCATAAGTGACCACCACACGATAGCCGAGGGCTTCAAATAGCTTCTGAACCATACGGGCATCATCTGCCTCAAACTCTATCTCCGTCCGAGCGATCACACCGCCCTCAACGCGCGCATTCGCCTTGTAGGTCACGCTCACCCTGTCATCCTTCCGAATGCGCAGTAACCGCCCCTGGCGCGCCAGGTCCTGATCGCCGATGTCTAAACGCAGGTTATGTTCCAGGGTCCGGGGGCGAATCAGTTCCGCACCGCATAAGCGCACCCGCTCTGCAATTTTTTCTAAATCTTCAATGTAGAATTTAATTTCTCTTTCTTGCATTTCCATCAAATTATTTTCCTTGCTAAGAATCCTTTTTAAAATACTGCTGCACCCGTTTCAAGCGCAGCACGCCAAAAACCAGGCTCAACCACAAGATGGTGAGCAGCAACATGAAAGGCCAGTTTCGTTTGGCATTTGGGTCCTGCCATAAAAATAAACGCTCAAACCAGTATACCCCCGGGTAAAGGAGTGCTGTGATGCGAATCAGCGTTGGCGTCCAGCGTGCTCGGTTGATCAGTCCCCACACCACTGGCAGACCAGCCATACCCCATATAATACCAGCGCCGATCAGGTAGCGATGCATGCCAGGTGACACCAATGACAGGATCAGAGCCTGACCCTGCAGCGCAGCAGAAAAGCGCAGCCATCCCAGGATGATCCACAGCAGGTAAACCCACAGAATGATCGTCAGGAGTAAAGGGCGGCGCGCTTTAATGGGTTGGGTTTCATCCCGTTGGGGTCTCTTTTCGTCCATGAGTCCTTATGGTGCGTCCTGGTCGGTTAGTTTTGTGTCAATTGTTGAGAAATCCACATCGCTGAGGTAGCCTAGGCGTGCCAGTGCTGAGGCAACTTTGTCCGCTGCCCCTGGCTCGATGATGGCTGCCGTTGGTCCCAGGGGATCGCTGATAAAACGCCCTGCTGGTGAATCGCGCAAAGCTCCCAGAATTTTCGGATTTTCCACCCGCAGAATCATGGCAGGATGAATCTTTACCTGGCCGTGATTTTTATCCCACTGGTGAAGGGCTTGGATCAAACTTGGCGGTGGTGCTTCGCCATATTTGTTGAGAAGTGTCTCCAGGTGCGACGGCTTCAAACCCTGTTCAGATGCAGCCTGTAAAGACCGGGGCGTGACTTGATAGGAATAAATCCCCTCATGCTCGCCAAGCCACTGGCAAAATCGCGACACCTGGTAGCGGGCTATGCGCGGTGTCAGGGTGCCGGCTGTGATGGTCGCATCTGAGTAAGCTTTGATGGCTTGATCTTCGTTTGGCGCATTCGGGGTTGGCTTCCCAAGGAGCAGGTCTGAAGCCCAATCTGAAAAGCGGAACGCCTTAACCGGTGCATCATCGGACGGCGATGCAAGGTCCATCAGCCCCAGCCAGTGCATGGGACCTGTGATCATAAAACGAATTAAAGCACCGTCCACGGCGTCCCAATGCTGGAAACCCGCCAGGGACTCATCGGTCTGGGCATCTCGAATTAACCAGGAGTCAAAATCCCCTGCAGGGCGTTGAAAATCAGGTTTGCGTTCATAGATTGCCTCAACAAAGGAATCCAGATTCCACCATTTCTTCTCTGGCACTTCACCCAGAACATTTAAAAGGAAATCGCGCGTCCCTTTTGGGTCGTTGTGCCAGGCGCCTTCACAAACCAGGCTCGGAATAAGATGCAATTCATTGAACAGGGGGGACTCACGCCAACCACGCACAAGCCAGGCAAGGGCTTTCCCACGGGGCATTTCCAAGAAAGGACGGGCATCTTCAGGGACGGGTTGTTCGCTGGAAGTAATTAGTTTCATCGCCGAAAGAAGTGCATAAAC
>LDZT01000035.1_pt1 | contig 16872 bp, 14 predicted proteins | sample 615521 | NCBI WGS metagenome assembly LDZT01 (sample SAMN03408292, study PRJNA278302) | terrestrial metagenome | isolation source: oil reservoir sample SB1 | place: USA: Alaska, North Slope, Schrader Bluff formation | collected 2011-09
TGAAAATAAAAAATTACTCCTAACAAGTAATACAAAAGGTAAAATATTTAACACAACGCGATGAAACTTCCTGCAGTGACACCGAACAGAGCATTACTCCTGTGCATCCTGGTCTTCGTGCTCGCGGCCTCTGCAGCGGCTGGCAGTGTTGAAAGGACCGTAGTTCAACTGCCGGAAGGCGCCGGGAGCGGTCTTGAGGTGACGCTCACGGTGAACGATATCCCCGTCGGCGGCATCGTCGAGACCATCCCCGACGGCTGTACGTGGGCCGGGTGCGACCACCCCGACAATCGCACAAGGGTCTCGAACCGGACGGTCGCCTTCGCCGTTGTCGGCGAAGAAACGGTTCGTTACCGGCTGCAGGGGTCGCCGGGGGCCGGAGATGAGCTAAACGGCACGTGGGAAGACCTGCTGACCGGTGAATCGGGTGTGATCGGGTCGGACGGACCCTCTCGCTCCGGGCAGGCCGCGCAGACGACGGTCCCGTCGACACCCGGTTTTGAGTATGCCGCCGCACTGGCGGCGCTTGCCGCGGCGTACCGGTGGAGGTGCAGCCGGTGATGCGGAGACTTCTCCTGCTCGTCTGCTGCATCTGCCTCCTGGCCGGAACGGCAGTGGCGGAGGCGGTCCCGTGCGACCGTGACGGCGACGGCACGTTGACCTCGTCCGAGGTCGCAACCGCAATTCTCGACTCGCTGGACGCCCGGTTCATGGGCGGGACCGTCGAGGCCCCGCCGTCCGACGACCTCCGGGATGCCGCGTTCGTCTACGAGCACTGGGACGGCAGGGCGCTCACGATAACCGACTCCTCCGGGCGAACGACGACGCTCGCCCGCCCGCTCCGGAGACTGGCGGTCTTCAACAGCGATACTCTCGAGGTGATGCGGTCGATCGGCGTGGAGTCCGATCGGGTCGTGGGCGTGAGCAAGTACACCCTTGAGGACCCGACCTTCTTCCCTGAGTACCAGGGAACGGCGAACCTCGGATCGATCTGGGCTCCCGACTACGAACAGGCAGCCGCGGTCCGTCCCGATGCGATCTTCCTCTACGCAACCCTCTCCGAATCTTTCTGCGACGAGATCGAGACGACGCTTATGTCGATCGATCCCGGTATCCGGTTCTTCCGGTTCGATAGTTATCGGCCGGCGGTATACGCCGACGAGGTGCGGAAGCTCGGTCTCCTTCTCGGGAACGAAGAAGGGGCAGAGCGGTTCCTCGCGTTTCACCGGAACGTTACGGGTACGGTGGCCGAACGCCTGAGCCGGGTGCCGGCCGACGACCGGATGTCGGTCTACCTGGAAAACTGGAACGACTACAAGAGCGCCGGAAAGGGCTCGGGCTACGACGAGAAGATAGAACTTGCCGGCGGCAGGAACATCTTCGCCGATATTATGGTTGAATACCCGGTGGTCGACCCCGAAGCGGTCATCAGCAGGAACCCCGACGTCATCGTCAAGATCGTGGGTGCTGGCGAACTGGCCTTCGGCGGCTACGGCGACGACGACCCGTCGTCCTTCGAGACGGTTCGCTGCTCGATCGGGAGCCGCCCGGTATGGGACAGGATTGGTGCGGTCAGGGACGACCGGGTGTACGTCATCCACACCGACGTCATAGGAGGGCCTGAATACTTCATCGGTGTCGCGTACATGGCGAAGTGGTTCTACCCGGATCTCTTCCCCGACCTGGATCCCCGCGCAATCCACCGGCAGTACCTGGACGAGTTCCAGCGGCTCGACTACGACCTCGACGAACACGGAACGTTCGTATACCCGGTATGATGACGGATTTCGGCAGGGAGGAGTATGCACGGCTCACAGAGAAGAGAGCCCTCTTCATCACCGCCCTCATCCTGATCCTCGTGGCGCTTGTCGGGATCGCCGTGACCCTCGGGTCGGCGGACCTCCCGGTCGCCGACGCCTACCTTGCCATCTTCGCCGGGCTCTTTCCCGGGGCGGTCGACCTGCCGGAACGGATGATCGAGTCCAATGCGGTCGGGATCGTCTGGGGCTGGCGGCTGCACCGCGTGCTCTTCGCGATCGCGGCGGGATTTGGGCTTGCGATCGCCGGCACGGTGATGCAGGGGGTCCTCCGAAATCCGCTGGCAAGCCCCTTCACGCTCGGGATCGCCTCCGCCGCCTCGTGCGGCGCATCGGTCGCCATCGTTCTCGGGGCCGGTATTCTCTCCGGCGGCTACCTCGTCGTCGGAAACGCCTTTCTCTTTGCCATGCTCGCTGCCGGCGCCATCTACGGCATGGCCCGCCTGCGGGGCATGGGAAGCGAGACGATGATTCTCGCCGGCGTCGCGCTCATGTACCTCTTCTCGGCGGTGACGTCCCTCCTTCAGTACGTCGGCAGCGCTGAACAACTCCAGGCGGTGGTTTTCTGGATGTTCGGGTCCCTGGATAAGTCCTCCTGGCCGAAACTCGGGATCGTGACGGCCGTCGTCGCTGCCGTCGTCCCACTCCTCCTCTGGCGCGCGTGGGACCTCAACGCCCTCGCCGAAGGCGACGAGGTGGCCAAAAGCCTCGGCGTGCCGGTGGAGCGGTCCATGGCCGGGTTCATGCTCGCCGCATCGCTCGTAACGGCGGTGATCATCTGTTTCACCGGCACCATCGGGTTCATCGGTCTGGTCGCGCCTCACATCACCCGGATGGCGATCGGGGCCGACCACCGCACCCTCCTTCCCGCGTCCGGGCTCGTGGGCGCCGCCCTCCTCCTCGGCGCCGACTGCCTCGCGCGCACAGTAATCCCGGGGACGATCGTCCCGGTCGGGATCATGACGGCGTTCCTCGGCATCCCGTTCTTCCTCTACCTCTTCATGCGCAGGAGGGATGCCTGACGCCCCTGCTCTGCGTGCAGGAGCTCTCGTACTCCTACCGCGACCGGCAGGTGCTTGCGGATGTCTCGTTCGCCCTCGATGCGGGGGAAGTCATCGGACTCGTCGGACCGAACGGCTCAGGGAAGACGACACTGCTCCGGTGCCTGGACCGGATCCTCGACCCGGAAGGGGACATCCGCCTTGACGGGCGCGACCTGTGCTCGATGAACCGGCCCGAAATCTCACGGACTATCGCCTACGTCCCGCAGAACGGTGGGACCTCCGGTTCTGCGACGGTCTTTGAGACCGTTCTGATGGGCAGGCGGCCGCACCTGCGCTGGAGCGTCACCGAAGAGGATGAACGGAAGGTTTCGGAGGCGCTCTCGCTTCTCGGCATCGGCGGCTTCGCATCCCGCAGGGTCGACCGCCTCTCGGGCGGGGAGCGGCAGCGGGTGCTGATTGCACGGGCGATCGCGCAGGATGCCCGGATCCTTCTCCTCGACGAGCCGACGAGTGCGCTTGATGTGCGCAGCCAGATCGAGGTGATGGCCCTCCTCTCCCGGCTCGCGGAAGAGCGCCGGCTTGCGGTGGTCGCGGCGATCCACGATCTGAACCTTGCCGCCCGCTACTGTCACCTGCTCCTGATTTTAAAAGACGGGCGGGTGCTCGGCCGGGGGACGCCGCCCTCTCTCCTTACCGGGAGGATGGTACGTGCAGCATATGGCATCGAGGCGTCCGTGAAGGACGAAATGGGCGTGCCGTACGTGGTTCCTCTCCGTCCGTCGAACAATGATAATCTGGTGGAGATCGAATGAAAGTAACCATAGTGGCCTGGGGCAGCGAACTGCTGCAGTTTTCGGGTGCAGCGCGGGAGGCGGGGATCGCTCTTGCCGCGTGGCAGGTACATGAACTGAAGGACGATCCGGAGAAACGGAGGCGATGCATCGAGTCGTGCAACGGAGCGGACGTCGTCCTGATCCACCCGTCGCACGACCCGGTCTGGGACGAGATCCTGGGTGGTCTCGGGGAGGGCGTTCCGGTCATACCGTTCGGCTACACCGATGCTTCATGGTCGGCCTCGACCGTGCCGCTCGCCGTCGTTTCCACGGTAAGCGCCTACTTCCTCTACGGCGGGCCCGAGAACATCGGGAATCTGATCCGCTATGTTCAGGCCGAGGTCGCCGGGATGGACGTCGCCTACGACCCGCCGCGCGAGACCCGCTGGGAAGGGATCTACCACCCGGACGTCGGTGCCGTCTTCGACGACCCCGATGTGTACCTCGCCTGGTATCCGTCCCGGCACAGCATCCGTGTCGGGCTCCTCTTCTCCCGGACGCACTGGGTGAACGGGGACCTGGCTGTCGAAGATGCCCTGATCCGGGAACTCGAGAAGCATTACGACGTCCTCCCGGTCTTCTGCTTTGGGGTCCAGGATCAGGGGATCGGGGCACGGTCAGACCCTGAGGTGATAGATGCCTTCTTCAAGGGTCGGATCTCTGCGCTCATCGACGCGCGAACGTTCACGCCGCCCCGTGACGGCGATGCCTGCATTAAAGCGCTGGAGAATCTCGGCGTGCCGGTCCTCCACCCCCTGATCCTCTATCATCGAACTGAAGCCGAATGGAGGGCCGATACGGATGGGATGCGTGGGAGCGACGTCTCCTGGTACGTTGTGCTGCCCGAGTTCCTGGGCGCGATCGAGATGCTGCCGGTCGGCGCGGCGGAAAGCCGTGACCCGGCGGGCACCGAGGGCGAGCGGCATGTCCCCATCGCCGAGCGGGTGGAGAAGTTCGTCGGCCGGGTTGGGAAGTGGATCGACCTTGCGGCAAGCCCTCCCGCAGAGAGGCGGGTGGCCTTCATCCTCCACAACAAACCCTGCGCATCGGTCGAGGCGACGGTCGGCGCCGGGGCGCACCTCGATACGCTGGAGAGCGTCGCCAGAATTTTGAGAGCGATGCGCGACCAGGGATATGCGGTCGAATGCCCGGAGAGCGGGAGAGACCTGATAGAAGCCATCATGAACCGGAAAGCGGTCAGCGACTTTCGCTGGACATCGGTAGAGGAGATCGTCCGGAGAGGAGGCGCCCTTGCGCTGATAGAACCTGATGATTATGCCGCCTGGTTCGAAACCCTGCCCCCCGAAGTCAGGACCCGCATCTGCGAGGCGTGGGGACAGCCGCCGGGCGAAGAGGTGAACGGGGTTCCGCCGGCGATGATCTACGAGGGGAAGATCGTCGTTACCGGGGTGCGCTTTGGAAACGCCATCGTCTGCGTCCAGCCGAAGCGCGGGTGCGCCGGCCCGCGGTGCGACGGAGAGGTCTGCCGGATCCTCCACGACCCGGGCGTTCCGCCGACCCACCAGTACCTTGCGACCTACCGCTACATCGAGGAGACGTTCGGTGCGGATGTGATCGTCCATGTCGGCACGCACGGAAATCTCGAGTTCCTCCCCGGCAAATCAGTCGCCCCCTCGGATGCCTGTTTCCCCGATATCGCCATCGGAACCATCCCTCACCTCTACATCTACAACGCCGACAACCCGCCGGAGGGGACGCTTGCCAAGCGGCGGAGTTACGCAACTCTGATCGACCACATGCAGACGGTGATGGTTGCAAGCGACCTCTACGCGGGGTTAAAGGAACTCGAAGAGCAGATCGCGGATTACAACCGGGCGAAAGAGATCGACCGGGCAAGGACGCACGCGCTCGAGCACACCATCGTCGACCTCCTGGAGCAGACCGGCATAGCCGACGAGATCGGGTTTGCAGCCATGCACGAGCAGGGGGCTCCGTTTGAGGAGGTGGTCGGCGTCGCCCATACCGCCATAACCCGGATCGCCGACACCCGGATCCCCGAGGGGATGCACATCTTTGGGGAGGTGCCGGAGGGTGAACGCCGGGTGGAGTTCATCCACGCCGTCATGCGGTATGATGGAGAAGTGAAGGGCGCGGTGCTCCGGATGATGGGGCACGACGCTTCGACTGCGGACGATGCACTGTTGCGGGATGCCGAAGTTGCAGCAAAAGCGCTCATCGCCGCGATCCTCGCGGGGGAGACTCCTGAACGGGCGGCGGAGCGGGCTCTCTCCGACCGCCTGCGCCGGCACGACCATGAGGCGCTCGAAACGATCCGGGCTGGCGTCCTCGATATCGAGGCGCGGATAGACGACTCCGACGAGATCGGGAGCCTGCTCTCGGGGTTCGCCGGGGGTTATATCCCGCCGGGCCCCTCCGGCCTGATCACGCGAGGCAAGCCCGAGGTGCTCCCCACCGGGCGGAACTTTTACTCGCTCGACCCTTTCCGGGTACCTACCCGTGCCGCGTGGCGGATCGGGATGCGGCTTGCGGAGAGCGTTGTTGCGAAGTACGTCGACGAGCATGGACGGGTTCCGGAGAATATCGGCATGTACTGGATGGCGTCCGATATCATGTGGGCCGACGGCGAGCAGCTCTCCCAGACCTTCTCCCTCATCGGGGTCGAGCCGGTCTGGACGGACGGCAGGGTCAGGTCCTACCGGGTGATCCCGATCGAGGAACTCGGCCGGCCGAGGATCGACGTCACCGTCAGGATGAGCGGGATTCTCCGGGATTGTTTTTACACCTCCATTGAACTTCTGGACGACGCTATCCGGGAAGTCGCCACACTGGACGAACCGCCTGAGATGAACTTTATACGGAAGCACGCCCTGCAGGGGCGCGGTACGGCCCGTATCTTCGGAAGCAGGCCGGGAACTTACGGCAACGGCGTCAGCCTGGCGGTCTATGCATCGGCCTGGAAGGAGGATGCGGACCTTGCAGAGGTTTTTGTCAGGTGGAACAGTTATGCCTACGGACGGGGTAGTTTCGGTGAAGAGTCTCCTGAGACCTTCTCCGCGCAACTTGCCGCCGTCGACCTCACTTTCAACAAGACGGTGACCGACGAGTACGACCTCCTCGGGTGCTGCTGCTACTTCGGGACGCACGGCGGGCTGACCGGGGCGGCGCGGGCACTCTCGAACCGGGACGTGCCTGCCTACTACGGCGATACGCGTGACCGGGACAGGGTGGAGGTCAGGACACTTGCCGAGGAGGTGCGGCGCGTTGTCAGGGCGAGGCTTCTCAACCCGCAGTGGATCGAGGGGATGAAGCGGCACGGCTACAAGGGTGCCGGGGATATCTCGCGGCAGGTGGGCACCGTCTACGGCTGGGAGGCAACGACACAGGAGGTGGACGACCGGATCTTCGACGATATCGTCCGCACGTTCGTCCTGGATCCGGAGATGCGGCGGTTCTTTGAGGACGAGAACCCCTGGGCGCTGGAAGAGATCGGGAGGCGGCTGCTTGAGGCGCACGAGCGCGGTCTCTGGGATGCCAACCCGGATGTTCTCGAAGGGCTGCGGGCGGCGTACCTGGAGATGGAGGGCTGGATCGAGGACCGGATGGGCGATGCCGGAGGCGAAGTCCAGGGTGGCGCAGTCCGCGTGGTGACCTTGAAGGACGTGAAAGCGCTGCGGGGAGCACGGGAGAAAGAGTGAGCGGCGTGAAGACGGCGGATGGCGATAAGCGACGTTTCGGCAGAAACGGAGCTCGAGCGTCGTCAGATGCGCAGTAGGATGCTCCTCTGGGAGTGTCCTTCGAGCACCGTCAGGTGCGCAGCCCGTTAACGCGTCGCGCTCCATCACGCCACCGGTAACCGTCTGCATGCGGCACGTTCCCACTTTTCACTCACTCCTGCTTTTTCAGCCTGAGCAGACATGCCGTGAGAAGCAGCGCACCCGCTGCAGCAGCTACCCCAAATCCCGGCGATGCGGGTGCCGCCGGGTCTTCGAGCGGGATTGCATACAGGTCGTTTCCATCGCTCACGACGATCGCCTTGCCGTTGGGAGACCATTGCTGCATCATGAATGCCGGGTTATCGGGGCCAAGGGATGCGAGGCCGGAGCCGTCGCTCTCCATCACCCAGAGCGCCTGGTTCCGCGACTCCGACCGGAAGGCGATCCCGGCACCGTCCGGCGACCAGACCGGTGATTTGTCCCGGTTTCCTGTTGTCAATTGCTCCGAACCCGATCCGTCGCTATTGATAACCCAAAGAGAGAACTCCGGCTGTGTTCCGGGCGGTGCCGCGACGACGTAGGCGATCCTGGTGCCGTCCGGGGACCAGGAATACCCGGAGACGTTCCCGTCGCTGAACGTCACCTGTCTCTTGCCCGTTCCATCGCTCTGCATCGTCCAGATCTCTCCGTTTCCCGACCTTTCCGAGAGGTATGCGATCCGATCCCCGTGCGGCTGCCACAGGGGCAGGCGCGCATCCCCATCGGTCGTCAGCTGCTTCTTGTTGCCGCCGTCCGCGTCCATGATCCGGATATCGGCATCCTTCCGGATTGCCGAGAGGTTCACCGCAGGCGGCCCTTCTGCAGCGGGCGCCAGGAGGGTCTTCCAGACCGCCGAGTTGTCGAAGAGGCAGGAGGTATAGACGATCCGCCTCCCATCGGCGCTCCAGTCCGCCCCGTAGCCGGAGAGCGTCAGGCCGGGGAGGATGCGGCCGCTTTCGGTCAGGCGCATCCTCCTGGTCCCGTCCGGGTTCATCGTCCAGAGGTCGAGCCCTTCTTCGGTGCCGGAGAGGAAGAGGAGTTTCTTCCCGTCCGGCGACCAGGGATCGAACTCGGTGAAGAGATTCCACGAACCATTGTCCGTCACCTGCACCGGGCCCCCGTCGTCGCACTCCATCACCCGGATGCCGGAGTGGACTCCGTCGGACGAGACGAAGGCGATCCTGGCACCGTCCGGAGACCAGAAGGGGTACGCATCGAATGCCGAATCGTTTGTCAGTTGAACAACGGGTGCAGCCGCTGCCGGGGGAATGCACACGATCAGCAGGATGATGATGCATATCGTTTTTTGGTTCATACATACCTCTCCTGCGCGTCTCATGGGTATATCACACAGGAAGCAGAAGCATCCTCTCTACCAATATTTGTCCATATGATGACCCAGACCCAACATTCGGCATGCACTTTTACTTCCACAGTATAGGAGGAAGCTGAAGGCGCCACATCTATATTGTCCGTACTGGACAGTATGCAGTAATCGGTATAGAGAGGTTTCACGATCTCACTCGAGCCGCCAGGCCAACTCACTTTGATTGTTGTACTGAGTTCGCAGCTCGTGAACGTGAACTGTTGACTATAATCGAAACATCCACTTACATACCAGTCTACTATAACATAGCGGGTACCGTCACCCCTCTGGTACAAGTCTGCAGAATTAATCTTTGCCGACGCATTCAATTTAACGTCCTGAACGGGACCACAAGAACCAATTGGCATCACATCACTATTCTGCTCGGCACATTTCCTTCCCATTGCAATACTATGTCACTCGAAATTTCGCAACAGTGCCTGGAGGAACACGGAACCGCAACGGCTATCCCCTATGGCAGCCAACAGCCCTATTGCCCTCCGGGCACGCTTTTGGGGGCCGGGATACGACGGCAATCGGGGTTCCCGGCCCCCGTGGGATACCGTACACGGTGTCACCGATCAAGGCGTCAACGTTCTCCCATATACCTTTTCTGTGACAAACATCGAACTGTCGCGGCTGTACCCGGGCCGTTGCATTCTCCTGATACGCCCTTGTTGTTCCATCTCCCGGCAGTACGGCCGATTTCCAGTTGAAATATACCTCGATCCCCGGATCGTGGGTATGAGTGCATACTCCGGTAAGAACCCTGCATACCTTCCCCGAATATCGAAACCCGGCGAAATAATCGGCCTGCCTCCAATGCAGCCCCTCCCCGGGAGCGAAAGTGCGCGCCCGTCTATCATCGGATATCCGTCCGCATGAACCGCGTGTATGCGGCGGCAAAGAAGACGACGGGATAGAGGATCAGCGCCACCACGCTCGACCAGATTTCGCCGAGCGTATCTTCAAGGGTCGCCCCGGGGGGGCGTGAATCCTCAGGATCAGGATGCTCCTTAGGGAGCGTCCTTCGAGCATCGTCAGGTGCGCGTCCGGTGAACCGTCGTGCTCGGGAATTGGGATCGCCGGGGGCAGACGGGGAAGGGGCTCAAAAATTCGATCTTTCTCGCATCGGCCGTTTCCCGGGCACCGCCCGGCATGGCGGGAGAGCGCACGCGAGCAGCAGCAGGACGATACATATCGTCTTCAGGGTCATACCGGATCTTGTCGTAGAGGTCGTCCCAAAAAGATCTCCGGACCTTCGGTATACCCTAACCGGAGCCCTTACTTCCCAGGTATCTACCATTAGAGCCGTATTCTGAGCAAGAAGGGTGAAACGGCTTTCCATTGGATATCGCACCTTCGGTGCTCAAGCTCCGTTCCTGCCGGGACGTCGCATATCGCCACTCGGAGAACGACTGTCGGTACGACAGGAGTTTGAGAAACTTGAAGAGTTTCGAGCGAGGGTCCGGGGAGGTGCACCCGGCGAAACGGCGGGTGCATGAGCACCGATAGGTGCGAAAGGATGTCCCCCTCCCGGCAATAGCGTTTTGGGACAACTTCATATTCACAATACTCCTGTATACACTCTGGCCGATACCAGTTTCCACAGAAGCGCCACGATCTTCGCACCGATTGCCAGCCCCACGGGAACGAAGACCGTCACCAGCGCCTGACGAGTGGAGAGGCTTCGTGCGTGCCGCATACCTGCTGTCCAGAGGAACCCGCACCAGAGAAGAACCGGAATCGCAACTCCAGCATCGATCAGCGATACGGCAGCTGCATGCGCCGCCACACGAGAGGGGATGAAATAGTCCTGCACCGGCAGGGAGATGAGCTGGAGGAGGGCTAGATGGAGGAGGCCCCCGACGATCAGGGGCACGCATCCGTATCCTACATTGGCCAGCGTCCGGAGAAACGTACCCCGGCCTTTGTACAGGTATGATACCCCGTAGAAGACTGCCGAGTAAGATACCCATGCCAGGAACGGTGAGAGAGCCGTTGCAGACAGGCCCACGTATATGATCGGGTGCGCGGATGGGTCGGCAAGCTCCAGCGTTCGGGCGTACGCGGTGATCGTATCGTAATTGCCGATGATCTCAACCAGGAAAAGGCCGCAGACGATCAGAGTCGGAATCTTCAGATCGACGCGCTTGATCGGTAGTTCTGCAAAAAATTTATCGGGAGAAAGGCAGAGCAGCCTCAACTGTCGGAAAAATGAGTTTATCCGAGGGGAAGCGATTTCCTGCAAAGGAGAGATATAATCACTGATTTTCATAAGCCAGCCTGATTGCATAATCAACAGGACTCCATAGTAACTCAACTGTCCTGCCGTGCATCACGGTGCCGTTCAGTACCTCGTTTGCGGGTGTGCGGTTGGCCACCCACAGCTCAAGTTCTGTGGGCGAAATTGAGAACGCTCCTATCTCCAATTCGGGATGGTCCTTCCGGAACTGCAGCAGTTCAGCCACGAGCTGTTCACGCTCTTTCTCGTAATCCACATCATGGATGACTGTAAGGGTCCAGTCGCCGATCTCTCTGCTCTGGAGGGCCTCCATCCCTTTTTCGTCCTGTACCCTCCTTTTTTCGCTCCCTATGGAGTACGCATAGAGGACAACCCGTTTGTTGTCCGGGTCAAATCCCCATTTACTGATGCTGAATGTTCTGTTATTGCCGCGTTGTAGATCTTTTAACTCCTCTCTCACCCCCTTCGGCACCCCGTCCGGCGTCATGTTCGCCGCATCCAGCGCTCGTTGCATGAGTTCGGGCACATCCGGCTCCAGAACGGCCTTAAAGGTCCAGCCGCTGATCTCTCTGCCCTGAATGGCATCCACCTTCGTTTCATACCCGTCATTCGGCCATGTGAAGTGCGCATGGGCGACGACCAGTCTGTTCCGGGGATCAAGCTCCCACGTCCGTATGCCCCCTATTTGCGCGCTGATCTTTTCCATCTCCTCTTTTACTTCGTCCGGCAACTCTTCCGACGTCATGTTTGCCGCTTCCAGCGCTCGCCTCACGGTCCGAAGCATATACGGCTCCCAGGCGACGTTAAAGGTCCAATCGCCGACCTTTCGGCCCTGGAAGGCTTTCAACTCCTTTTCGTGCTCCTCATTCCATGCGAAGACTGCATGGATGACGACCTGCTTGTTCCGGGGATCAATATCCCACTTCCAGATGATATCCTCAAACTGCGTGGCGTTTTTCATCTCTTCGATCACGTCGTCGGGCAACTCGTCCGGCGTCATATTTGCCTATTCCAGCATTAACTCCACGATTCTGGATCTATACCAGGACCAGTATATCTCCTGGGCACGCTCCCAGATCTCGTCCGATGTCATGGTCTCAACCCCCCCTGTACTGCTTGAGGTACCTGTTGCGGCGTTGCATTCCGGCTTATATCCCCGGGCAGGTTCAGCCCGGTTGGCGACCCCTCCGGCGTCACGTTCCCGGTCCCCGGATCGCTGCCCTCGTCATTGTGCACTGCTACGATCAGCGCTACCGCGCAACAGACGACTCCGATTGCGACAACAGCGGCGATGATTCGTGCAACGGACTCTGTCATTCTCCTCCTCCATCAGCCCGGGGTGACGGTGCCATATGGCTCTATAATACCTGAACTGTCCTGTCATGCATCATGGTGCCGTTCAGTGCCTCTTTTGCGGGTGTATGGTTGGCCACCCGCAACCGAATTTCTGTGGGAGATGTTACGAAATTCACTGCCTGCACTTAGGGCTGGTCATCTCAAAGATACAGCAGTTTCTCTTCTGTACTTCAATCTGTCCCCGGTCCCCTCGATGCAGGTTCGGTCTTTTTCATCTCCTCCCACATCTCCTTTGGTGCGCCTCCAATTAGCTCGATTGTCCTGCCGTACATCACGGTGCCGTTCAGTGCCTCGTTTTCGGGCGTACGGTTGCGCACCCACATCTCCATATGTGCGGGTGATGTTATGATAAAGCCCGATATCTCCAATTCGGGATGGTCCTTCTGGAATTGCAGCAGTTCGGCCGCAACCTGCTTACGCTCTTTCTCGTAATCGATATCGTGAACGACCCTAAAGGTCCAACCACAGATCTGCTTGGCCTGAATTGCCTTCACTTTCTTTTCATCTCGTATGGAGTACGCGTGGATGATGGCCAGTTTGTTCTCCGAGTCAAATTCCCATCTGCTTATACCAAACTTTCTGTCTTCATAGGTTCGTTGCAGTTGTTCAATCTCCTCTCTCAACTCTTCCGGCAACTCTTCCGGTGTCATATTCGCCTCTTTCAGTGCTTCCTTCACGGGTAGAAGCAGTTGCAGCTCTTCCGATAACCCTTCCGATGTCATGTTCTCAACCTCCTGTTCTTCTCCAGGTACCTGTTGCGGCGTTGCATTCCGGCTTATATCCCCCGGTAGGTTCGACCCCGTCGGCGACCCCAGCGTCACGTTCCCGGTCCCCGGACCACTGTCCTCGTCAGGAGGGTACACTGCTACGATCATCGCTCCCGCACAACAGATGATTGCAAGTGCGATGATGATCCGTAGGGTCGTTTTTGTCATTTACTCCGCCCTTTCAACCCTTGGTTACATTTCCTTTTGCGTCGATCAAAAACGTCGCCAGAGGCACTATATCGTGGTCCGGGAGACCGCAATTAAAGATACCTGTTATCTCGTAGATCTTCACCTTCGTAGCCTCTGTTTCTGTCCCATAGGGCATCTGCCAGTCACCGGGTCTGATGTCCAGGTTGTCAAACTGGTAGAACTTCCAGTTGGAAAACTCATCTCTGTTGCCGCCTAAGAACTCGGCACAGACCGCATGGCCGAAGCCCTGTGAGTTGTTTATAAGCGACACCATGTAGAAGTCCAGATCGAAGGTCCCCTCGATGTAACAGTGCTCGGGGCAGCGGATCTTCTCCATCCAGTAGCAGCCTGCCAGATCCTGAAGATGCTCGAGGCATTTTCTGGTCCGGGCATACCGTATCACCACGTTTGGCAGGCAATCGGCGTTGTTCCAGGACCCCGAACCTCCCCCGCAGTCAGGAAGCCCGGGACGGAAATACACGATCCTGAAGGGTAGATACACGCCTGCCGAGACGTGGCAGTCCGCCCAGTCTCCCCAATCGAACCAGCCCCCGCCTGCCATACTCACACCTCCAGTAATCCATCCTGTATCAGGTACTGGGGCAGTATCCACCCATTACAGTAGACGACATTGTCCTCATGCCGGACGATATCCGTCCCGGGATATGTCTGGTAGAGCCAGAATCTATTCTGGTAATCTCTGTACGAAAATTCGTCGTCCTGCAGGAGTGTACCCACAGGCTCCTTCTTTACGTCCTCGTAAATCCGTCTGAGGTTTCTGCCGGATTGAAACACAATTCGGGGCTGATAGAGGGGAGAATAAACTGATGGCTGATAACAGACGACAGATGCACTTCTCGGCTTAATGGGCAACCTTAAGGATCTGTTGCTGCATTCCCCGATAATTGCCAGGTCGTAATTCTCTTCCTCAAGTCTCTGGACGAACTGAACGTAGTCATACCCGTACCACCCGAGATCCGGGAAGATATCCCAGAACTCTCCGGGAAAAGCACCCACGGCAATCGCACTCCTATTACTCTGCGGAAGCGTCATCCTCGGTTCAAACGTATCGAATACCAACGCTTCCGGATGATGTAGAATACGTTTTTCGTCCAGACAGGGGCTGCCCAGAGGTTCGGGTACACCGGTAACCACTTCCTGAACATTCTTCTCCTGAAGATTCCTTTTACGAGCCTCTTCCCAGAACGTCAAAATGCCGGGATCAGGAGAATATGACCGAATGAGATTGCTGACGCAGTCCATCCATTCGCCAAGCCAATCGTAGGGAATGATCTTGTTGTAGTTTGCGAAAAGATCGAGGTATGCAGCCCCGATAGGCGAATAAGCCGTGGAGATTCCAATGATATAAACGTCAAATCCTCTCGGCAACCATCGTTCAAGTGCACTTCGACTTTTTACCGCTTCAAGCGGGAGGCTATACTGGTAGCATCCCTCCTTCAAGTACAACCCGACATCCGATTGGCCCTTGATTCTTTGTAAACATGCCACCTTTTTGCCCTGCGTTCTATAATAGCGTTCAAGCTCCAGCAAAAGCGCAATTTTTCCCTGATCGCAGTACGAAGCCATTACATACACTTCACTCATACTTCAACCTCCTGCAACAGGTTTCAAACTGGTTTCTGCACCTCTCGCGCCCGATGGCATCCTGGAGTAGCACATCACCGATTTTTTGTGGAAAACGCCCGATTACTTGCTGATTCCGTGAACAGTCCCAATACGTACCATCAGGAAGAACGGAAAGTCCCAGTATCCCTGCAATACAACCTTTTTCCACGCAGGTCGCGGTACAGAGAATCCCTTCTTGCTCCACTCGTTCCTTGACCCGCTGCTTCTCAGATAACCAGTCCGAAAACGATAAGGGATCTAACCCATTTTCATGAATCGGGTGATAGAGATTGAAGTTGAGCAGGTAAGACCCTGTTTCGATACAGAGATCTATGATATGATCGATGCACTTCAGGTTCTGTTTGTTGGCGGTAAATGAGATGCTGTGGCGAATGTTGTTCTCGTCCAGTAGCCGCAACGCTCTCACCGCTTTCTCGTAACTCCCGGCACCACGGATGAAATCGTGAACGCGGCTATTTCCATCAATGCTGATCTGAATCCCGTCGTTTCTCCGGAACAGACCAATGTATTGCGGGACAAGGATCCCGTTCGAACTCAGGGCTATGTACCCGTTCAAACTTCGTACAATGTTGCATACTTCGCTGAATTGCGGGTGGAGAAGGGGTTCCCCGCCGCTCAAAATGATAGTGCTCTCTGGGAGAGGAAGATCTGCCTGCAGGAAGTCGGTACTTACCTCTCTTATCATCTCCAGCGGCATCGAGGTATTTCCTTTGTTCAGGTAGCAATGCCTGCACGCCAACTGACAGTAATCAACGATATGGAGGTCAAGGAAGTTCGCAGGCATTCATACCACTATCCTGTTCGGCACGTTTTCTTTCCATTGCAATATCCTGTCACGCGAGATTTCGTAACACTTAATTGGATATTATTAACTATCTTTGTGATTGTTTTGATCTTACTTAATATTTGTCCATTGAGATTATGTTCCGGGCCCATCAGATTATGCGCACCTCCGGTTTGATGGCCCCCTACTCCAGCGCACAGTGCTCTGCCCCTCTCATCAACCCCCACCCCGCCCCGCAGGGGGCGGGGACAGGCATGGCGATATGCGACTGGCCGAAGGGTGCGACTGCCGTCCCGGCAGGAGCTTGAGAAGCCCCTGGGCTTCGGGTAGTGCTCCAGCATAGAACTGATAATCGATCTCGGTGGATCCGACCGAAAATTTCCGTTATCGGGCTTAAAGCCCTATTCCGGCTGTCGTTCATCCCTGACGCGATTGGTGCCGGCCCCGGCCTGTCCCTGAGTTCGACCTTTTCTCGCAAGCATGTCCTCATGCTGTGGACCGTGGTGGCTATCGCCATGGGGGTGGGGCTGACGGGGAGTGCGATGGGCGGGACGCCCGGAGCTTGAGCACCGATAGGTGCGAGGGGTCTTCCCCTCCCCTGTCTCCAACGCGTAAAGATCCGTGCCTGTCATCAACCCCACCCCACCCGCGCTTCGCGCTCCTCCTCCGCACCCTCGGTGTTCATGCTCTGGCCCTACGGCCCGTCGCACCCCGCCCCTTGAGGGGCGGGGGCAGTCATGGCGATAAGCGACGTTCCGACAGGAACGGAGCTCGAGCACCGCTAGGTGCGCAGCCCAATGGAAAGCCGTGCCCCGGATTGCATGCAAGCGGGAACACCTGGATGGGATCTCGGATGACCAGTTGTTTCGTAGGGCACTACCGGGCTTCGAGCAGGAGCATGAGAAAATACGAAGTGTTTTCGAGTTGCGATGGACGGAACGTCCGAAGCAGGAGCACCGTCAGGTGCTCAGCCCGGTGAACCCTCGTGCCCGGGAATTGTGATCGCCGGGAGCAGGCGGGGAAGGGGTTTGACAAATCCGGTTTTTCTCGTATCGGCTGGTTCCCGGGGCACTACCCGGCATGACGGGGAGCCGGGATCGGTCAGACGGCGAAAAATCGGGACGGTGACG
>LDZT01008477.1_pt1 | contig 16866 bp, 17 predicted proteins | sample 615521 | NCBI WGS metagenome assembly LDZT01 (sample SAMN03408292, study PRJNA278302) | terrestrial metagenome | isolation source: oil reservoir sample SB1 | place: USA: Alaska, North Slope, Schrader Bluff formation | collected 2011-09
TGGATGGAATACCAAATGAACTTCCCTCCTTGCACAAAGCCTACCGTGTACAATCCAAAGCGTCCATGGTGGGATTCGACTGGGATAAGATCCATGATGTATGGGAAAAAATCCGGGAGGAAGTTCGGGAACTGGAGGACGCCTCCCGTGAAAAAGATGCTGCCGCCATGGAAATGGAATTCGGGGATCTTCTTTTTTCCCTTGTTAATGTGGGCCGCTTTATGGGGATCAATGCCGACGAAGCTTTAAGAAAATCCACCGATAAATTTATCCGCCGTTTTCACCGCGTGGAAGAAATGGCTGAAAGGAATAAAACCGATTTGCGCGCTCTTTCTCTGGATGAGCTTGAAAACATGTGGCAACAGGTGAAGGATGAGGATGACGGGATAATGGAGTGATGGAGAGACTGAAAGATTGGAGAATTGCCTGTCCCGTGAAATGAGAACATGTAAGTGACGAGACATTTGCAGAGATGGGATAATTGATTTGATTGGCGGGATTGTATCGAGATACGGTCACCGGGTAGGCTGCATAGGACTCGAATTCAAGTGCCGACTTCTAACAACTTAAAGATGATTGATTAAATGGGGAATTTTTTACAGATCTGATGAGGAGATTATAAAGGAAATGTAAATTTTGTTTAGGTAATTTCCTGTGGGGCAAGAAACAGCGAAATGCGACATGAAAAAAGATAAAGTTGTTGTTCATGTATATGACGTATCGAATAAATCATGGATAAATTCCGGAGCAAATATAACATGGCCGGTCATCCATTAAGATGCCATCAATTGGGTAAATTGTAATAGCGATATTCGGGGTGAACACACGCAGATCCTTCACCCCATTGTACCCTCTCTCAATCCGTACTTCCATACTTTCATTCCCTCTTCGGAAGTACCAACTTCCAATATCAAAAGACTCTCAAATTAAATCATGACAGCCCAATATATTAAAAATAATATAATCTTGTAATTGGTCAGGTTCGGAATTATTTTATCCCAGGGGCTCTAAACACATAGGCATTATCCTATATATAGAGAATAAAATTTTAATAATTTACATCACCTGCAAACCATAGGCACCCCATGAACCCTCACAATTTCGAAGCGACTTCCCTTGCCACTTCCAGCGTTGTATTACTGCCTCCCATGTCGTAGGTCCTTACTTTTCCCTCGGCAATCACAGCTGCAATCGCCTTTTCCAGGCGTTCAGCCATCTCTTTTTCACCAAGCCAGTCCAGCATCATTTTTGTCGTCAGAAGCATGGCCATAGGGTTAACTTTATATTGACCGTGATATTTTGGAGCGCTTCCGTGTGTTGGTTCGAAAACAGCATAGTTGTCACCAATATTTCCACTGGAAGCAAATCCGAGTCCGCCCACCAGCTGGGCAGACAAGTCACTAAGAATATCACCAAACATATTTTCGGCGACAAGGATTTCGTAATTTTCCGGATTTTTCACCAGCCACATGCATTGGGCGTCGATATTGGTTTCCCAGAGTTCGATATCCGGATAATTTTTTGCTACCTCCCGGGCCGTCCGGATCATGAGTCCCCCTGTTTCCCTAAGGACATTGGGTTTATCCACCACAGTGACTGCTTTTTTACCAAATTCCCTGGCATATTCAAAGGCTTGTGTTACAATGTTACGGCAGGCCTGGCGGGTCATGATACGCGTTGAAATGGCCATATTGTCCAGCCCCGCATCTTTGAATTTCTTCATTTTGGGATGATGCTTATCCAGCACCTCGTAGACTTCCTTTGGAACCGGGTGAAACTCTACACCACCGTACATTCCCTCTGTGTTTTCCCGAAAAATGGTAATGTCTATACCGTCACGGTAATTCAGGGGATTGCCGGGATAAGCCTTGCAGGGCCGCATGTTCGTATGCAGGTTAAAGGTTTGACGCAAGCGAACAATGGGACTAAAATAGACATAACCTTTGCCTTTCAGGGCAGGATCCAGTTCGTCATCTGCTTCTTCTTTGGGCTTGGACGTAATAGCTCCGAAAAGAGCACAATCTGTGGTTTTCAACATATCAAGGGTTCTTTGCGGCAGGGGATCTCCCTCGGTTTTCCAGAATTCCCATCCGATATCCCCGTGAATGTAATCGGCATCCAGCTTGAGTGTATCCAACACAATCCGTGCCGCGTCCATCACATCATTTCCCACCCCGTCTCCGGGAAGCCATCCAATGCGGTATTTTGCCATAATTTTTCCTCAGTTTAGTTTCTTTATCCTTTTACCAGCTCGAAATCAATGAAATCAGCGTGATGAAATATAATAGATTCAGGAGACCGTTTTTCACCGGCTCCTTCCTTGGAATGGGTGGCGATGACATGCATCACCGCTTCAGGAACCCCGTGTTTGAATGCCAGCCCCACGCCACTGAAAGGATGGCGGAGATAGCGTCCGAAATCGGATTTTATCACCTTGCCGTTAACAATCTCGTATTCAAGTAGTTTTCCCACATCTGCCAGGAGCGCACCAGCAATCAAAACATCCCGGTTTACAGGGGTCCGCCTCTCCTGATGAATAGTTTTCAGAACATCTTCAGTTGCTATACACAGGCGGCAGACAGCCCTTACATGATCTATGAAGGGGATGGTAACACCCTCTGCCAGCAGGGTAAATGGAATTTTCATCACAATGCTCTTCAGCGGTAATCCGCTGTTTTTGACTTTTTCCAAAAGGTCTGTTCGCAAAGGATTAATTGCGATACCCCGTTCCGTTACGATCACATCAATCAGTTCACCCGGGCCGCAAAGTGTTGTCACCTCATCCCGGATGATGGGAATTCGGTTTCTGAACAGAGGGACCGGCAGGATGGTACACCGGGCGTGGAGGCAATTTTGCCAGCCACCGATACCATGAAGCAGAATGCCATCGGAATGGGTCACCACGTTTCCGTTGAAATGGACATCCACTTCGGTGGCCCCCAGAATCATGACATCCATCATGGTTGTATAGGTCCCTTTGCCGTGAAAATTATAGCAGTTAAAAATGGAAATATCCGCATGCCTGGAATTATTCCGCATGGATTCTACAGCTGTCAGATCAAATGTCTGGGCATCCAGCATATATTCCAACACCCCGTCTTCCAGCATTTTTACTGAATATTCGGTGGATCCGCCGACGGCAAAACGAGCTTTTATTCCCCGTTCTTTCAGCATTTTATGAAAATAGATACCAATAGCCAGAGATGTCCCGCCGGCTCCGGCCTGGAAGGAAAAACCGTCTTTAATCAATCCGGCTGCATCACAAAATCTGGCGGTATTTTCGGCGATGAGAAGACGGTCCGGACTACGGGTGATCCGGGTTGTTCCGGATACGATCTGTTCCGGAATGCCGATTTTATCCATGACAACTACAAAATCCACATAATTTCCGACGATTTGCATGGGGATACATGGAAAAGGTACCAGGTGATCGGTGACGACAATGACCCGGTCTCCATAAAGCATATCTGCCAGAGAATAACCCAATCCGCCACAGGCTGATGGTCCATAAAGCCCGTTGGCATTGCCAAAAGGATCAGCGGTTGGAGCAGCGATGACGGCAATATCTATTTTTACTTCACCGTCCTGAATGGCCTGGTAGCGTCCGCCGTGGGAGCGAAGGACTCCTACACCTCTCATTTTTCCTTCGGAACAAAAACGTCCCAAGGCACCATTCATACTGCCTTCGATATGATGAATGGTTCCATCTTTTAAATACTCAATGATGGGTTCATGACATGGAAAAGAGGCAGAAGGAAACCAGACAAGATCTTTGATTCCCAGTTCGGAAGCGGCTTTGAACACCTGGTTGGCCACCAAATCACCATTCCGGAGGTGATGATGGGTAGAAATCACCATCCCATCCCGGATCCCGGACTTTACCAAGGCGTCTTTTAGACTTTCCACCTGCTTGTTTCCATCTGGCGGGTAATCAATTGAGGTATGTATAGGTGGCCCGTAACGATTTCCTGAAGGCCTGTGTTTGCCGATTCCTTTAAACGGGATGATTTTTTCCCCGTTAATTTCCGGGGGAATCCATCGCCCTGCGGCATTTTTGATCCAATCCGATTTATTTGCCATAAGTCTCTCTCCAGTTCTTGGGTATCCGGTTCAGTGTTTCTGCCAGTCGAATGGTTTTTAGTGCCCGTTTGAGGACAGGTGCATCGATCATTTTTGACCCCAGGCTTACAACGCCCAATCCCTTTTTTTCTGCGTCTTCGTATGCCATTACAATCGCCTGAGCCTTTTCCGTTTCAGAGGATGTAGGAGCAAAGGCATCATGGATTATGGGAATCTGCCGGGGATGAATACAACCCATACCGTCAAACCCCATCTTTTTGGATTCCAGAGCTGTTTTTTTAAGGGCATCCATATCTGATACATCGGAAAAAACAGAATCAATCGCCTGGATACCGGCAGCCCGGGCTGCCAGCACAAGAAGCGATCGGGCGACAAAACTTTCATCCCCTTCATCGGTCCGCCGGGTACCCAGGTCGGCCGTCAGATCCTCCAGGCCGATTGCCAAAGCAACAACAGTATCACATGCTTCGGCAATCTCTTTTGCAGCCCAAATACCCTTGGCTGATTCCACTATCGGCATGAGGTAAACAGGATGGTCGATACCCGATTCAGAAGTGATTTCCTTAATTTTTAAATCGACACGAATGACATCTTCCCGGCTTTCACATTTAGGGATCAATACACAATTCACTCTTTCGGGAATCAGTGTTTCCAGATCCAAAATACCTGCAGGAAAAGGATTGATCCGGATCATCCGCTCTGAACTGCCAAAGTCGAGTTCATGGAGGGCATTGCGGACCAGAATCCTGGCTTCATCTTTCCGGGAAGGGGCAACGGAATCCTCCAGATCCAGAATGATACCGTCGGCAGCATAGAGTCCGGCATTGATCATCAATTTGGGGTTATTTCCCGGCAGATACAGGCGGGAACGGCGAAAACGGTCCTTTTCCTGGGGATGGAAAGCACCGGAATGATCCATGACCCCAAAAGGCTTGCTGTCGGGAAATGCCTTTCGGACTGCTGCTTCCAATCTGGCTCTCAATGTAAACGGCAGGGCACCCTGATCTTCAATAGTTAGATGTGCATCCGGAATGCCGTAGTATTCCATCATGTCCAGACAAAGATCACGTATGGATTTTCCGAAAAGATCCCCGACTTTACTTTGGATATCCAGGGTGATTCCACCGGATTCCTTCAGTGTCAGGGTTACGAAACAGTCCCCCTGGGCTGAAGAACCCGTGTTCCCCGATGAAAATGAGTCACTCAATAGTCTTCCTCCTGTTTATAACAATTGGCTTATAAAGCCATTCCCATCAGAAATGAAGGGCGTTTTCAAAGCTCGCTAAATTTGTTCATGAATATATCCAAAAGCCTGCAAAGTTTCAATCAAATCAGCTTAAAAAATTAATCGGTGACAAGAATTTTATCCGGGAAATAACACTCGACCTGAAAAACGGGAATAAGGCTCAGGGGATATGTGTCAATAATGAAGGTGTGATCCATGTTGATGGTGACAGGTAAATACAGTCTGGCACCGAGATAGGGTGTCAGGTAAAAATGAAAAGAGCGGACATGTATTTGGTAAGCCCGCCCGAAAAGCAGCTCTGCCCGGCGGTCGTAAGGTGTTTGAAGGCTCCAGTTGGTGGAAAATCGTATCAGGGTGTTGGGAAGCTGAATCATAGGTATCTTTTCCGAAGATATCCCCTTCCGGTTGAAGGTAAACTTAATGATTTGATCATCCAGGTCATTGCCGATGAAAAGCAGTGAGAAGCGCCGGGTGAATATTTCCTGCGCAAGGTCTGAAAAATATTCGATGTGTTTGTTTTCAAATCCAATTTCCATACTGGGATAGGGGACGATATCTTTTCCTATGTGCAGAAGATGGCTAAATGAAAAAAACATTCCCCGGACATTATTTCCCTTGTTCTGTTGTCGGCGGATTTCCCCGTAAAAAAGACGCACATGATAGGGGCGTTTTGAATTGGCGTATATATTCCAGAAATTCCAGTAATTGTAGACACCTAAATCATACAATTCCGGATCGATACAGTAAGCCAGAGGCCCTGCCAGTGTTTTGGGATAGCCTCTGATCTCCATCTGCATGAGTTCGGCAAAACGGGGTGTATTCTGATAACCCAGACCAATATTGGAAATATTATAGTAAAAATAAAAATGATGATCCTCAATCACCAATTCGGTTCGGTTAATCTCTGATGCTGCCAGGGGTGCTATTACGGCTGTAATGAGTAATGTGTATTTAATGAATCGCATAATGAATCAGGGTAGTTTTCATATTGACTGTAGCGTTCCCTTATCCGGATTTCCATCTGCTTATCAACAGTGATGATATGGCTTAGGGATTGCATCCCAAAGCGGATGATCCGTCCCTTTTCATCGTAGGTGTTGAAGATTTCAATCTCCATTTTGGTAAGGCCTTCCGGGAGAGGATGGGGCTCAAGAGCCATTTTTATAATTCCGTATGTTTTGGGATCTATCCAGGCCATGCCCTTCATGAGTCCGGAAGTTTCACCGCGGGGAATAAATTCCAAAAGGCGCATGTCCGTGTTGTTCAAAGAGGCTTTTCCCAAATCCCGGATCATGTAGTAACGATAAAAATTTTCATCGTAGAAGTCTGGTATGTTTTCCCGTGATAGAAGTGTGTCCGCTTTTAGTAACGTATCAACCGGCGACCCATTGATGAGGAGTGTTTCATACATCCGGACAATAGGCTGATTTTTATTATGGTATTCTTGTCCCCTAAAGGTCAGGAGGGTGCTCAGGGTGTCTTCACGAATGATCTGTTCCCGAAGAAAAGTAAACTTATAACAACCCAGGGATTGAAGGTCCTTTTCCCGTTTTATCCGTACATTTTGCAGAAATTGCTCAAAGGCATAGATACGCTGGGGAAAAAGTTTGGCCGGAAGCAAGAAAAGGACTATGATTAGGAATATCATGATGTAAAAATTTTTTTTCATCGTTCCACCAGGGCTGTGATTTGGCCGCCGGGGAGGATAAACAGGGCTTTTTTACCTTCCCCGGATCTCTCTTCCGGTGCTGCTACGATCCGGGCCGGGGAAGCCAGAATTTCATCCCAGGTCCGGTCTATATCACTCACATGCATAACAAGGGTGTCTGTGCCGGCGATTCCATCCCTTATGACAAATCCCTTATCGAAAACATAAGAGGTCTTACCTTTTGTGATCACGGGTCCAACCTTTTTCATGCGAAGCACTTCCTCAAAAAAATAAGCATCTGCTTCAGGATCCTGTGACGGAATGATCCATTCTCCGGACAGAATAAGAGGTTCTTCAGGCAGGTTCCGGATCAGGGTTGTATTGAAAAACCAGATAATAACAGCAATAAGGATCAGGATTGCCGAAACCCGTTGTATAGGACTAATGCTCATGGAAAAAGACCTTTGCAGCTTTGGGAAAAACGAAGAGATTTACCAGGTTTACACTCAGATGAATTCCCCATGGCATGATAAGACTCTGCCGGGTGACAGTAAAATATGAGAGGATGAGACTGGTGATGAAGATCCAAACGGTGGCGCTCATCTGCTGGATATTTGTGTGGACAAAGGCAAAAATAGCAGACAGGAGCAGTGCTGCCCAAAGCCAGTGATTCCACAGGGGGATCAGGGCCATTAAAAGGTATCCACGAAACAGAATCTCTTCCACCATGGAGGCGCTCAGGTTAATGGCAAAAGCCCAGCGACGTTGGACGGGGGTTTGGGGGATGAGCTCATCCTGCCGGGACAGGTGCTCAGCCGGGGATTCGCCCTTGATGCGACTGATAAGCCATTCCAGCAAAAGAAAAAGGAAGGAAAGAAGGGCTCCTGCCAAAAGGCCTCGGACCAGATCCGGGATCAGATTTTCCAGAGTAAATAATTCACCTACACGGGATAACCACTGGTATAAAGACTGGTATTTCAAAGGATTTATGGAATAGAAAAGCCAGACAATGGCCGGAACGGCAGCTGCAAAGAGCCATAAAAAGATCTGCTGATAGAATCCGATCGGACTCCAAACCAATGAGGCAGAAATTTTAAGATCATTCGGATCTTTGTCCATGTTTCCTTATCACAGGGTTACAGGATTTTTTTGATTTCTTCCTCCCAGAAAGACCTGGGACGATAGCCGGTTATTTTATTCACTATCCGACCCTTTTTGTCGATGATAAAGGTAGTGGGAATGCTTTGAAAATTGTCGTAATTCTGAATCACTTCCGGTGTAAACATCACAATAGGATATTGAATTCCCATGTTCTGAATATATTTATCCACAGCATCCCAGCCGGCCTGATCAACCGAAACACCGACGATCATAAGACCGTCTTCTTTATATTCATCGTATAAATCGATAAAATCTGGAATTTCCCGTTGACAGGGCGGGCACCAGGTTGCCCAGAAGTTTAAAATAACCATTTTCCCTTTTTGATCAGACAAAGTAAAGGTTTCCCCATATCCGTTACGGAGTGTGAAATCCGGTGCGTCTTTCAGGTTTTCCTTGTTCTTGTTACATCCCGTCAGCATTATGGCCAGGGCCAGCATAGGAATCACAAACCAGCTTTTTTTCATTTTATGTCTCCTGATTTTTCTTTTAACCTTTAAAACATCTTGTTTGTTTTTGGGCGGTTAAAAGAAAAAAAGTTACAACCCCGGGGATTTCAGCCGGGCAACGAGAAATTCCAGACCTTCCAGGTAACTCTGTTCTTTTTTTCCGGTAAATGTTGCCATGCACACATCCCGGATCATGGATTTGCGGCGAAAGGATTCACGTGATTGAATATCAGACAAATGGATTTCCACCACTGGGATTTTTATCAGCTCAATGGCATCCCGGATGGCAATGCTGGTATGGGTATAAGCAGCCGGATTTATCAGGATGCCATCCACATACTTCCGCTGCCGTTGCAACAGGGTTACCAGTTCCCCTTCGTGGTTGGTCTGATAAAATTTCACATCCACATCCAGTTCCCGGGCTTTTTTTCGGATGAGCGTGTTCAGCTTGTCCAACGTCAAACGGCCATAGTGCCTGGGGTCCCGGTGCCCCAGGAGATTCAGATTGGGGCCATGAAGGACAAGGATTTTAAGTTTTTTTTCAGATATTGCTGACAAACTGAAGGTCCTTTACCCATTCAAGGGTTTCATAAATCATAGATTTGGGGACATCATCCCGGATCACAGAGTCACCGATTTTTTGTAGAAGGACAAACTGGATTTTACCGTTCCGTACCTTTTTGTCGTGTGTCATGGCTTCGTACATCCGGTCAGTGTCGTATTTTTTCAGGGTTCCGGGAATGGGAATCCGTCGTAGGTGCTGAATATATTGCTGAGAGATTTCCCCGGGAAGAAGTCCCATGTCGGTACTAAGTTTTAGGGCGGCGCACATACCGATAATAACTGCCTCGCCGTGGGTGTAGGTTCCGTAACCTGCCGTATGTTCCACTGCATGGCCGATGGTATGACCAAAATTCAACACCATCCGCAAATTGCTTTCATGTTCATCGGCCGAAACAATGAAGGATTTGATCTCAATGGCCCGGATAATGGCAGCATTCACATGGTCCAGATTTTTCAGGGTCAGAATGTCGTAAAAATTTTCCAGAAGGAATTGCGTAAAAATGCGATCCCGGATAAATCCGTATTTAATGACTTCTCCAAAGCCGGAAACCCGTTGGCGGAATTCCAGGGTTTTAAGGACCGTCGGATCGACGATCACGATTTTCGGCTGATAGATGGCACCGATCAGGTTTTTTCCCCGGGTATGGTTGATGCCCACTTTCCCGCCAATGGAAGAATCCACCTGGGCCAAAAGGGTTGTGGGAATCTGTACCAGATTCATGCCCCGGTACATGGTAGCGGCCAGAAAACCGGCGGTATCCCCCACTACGCCGCCTCCGAGGGCGATGATGGTGGATCCCCGGTCCATCTTTAAATCCAGCATGGTATCATACAGATACTGTACTGTTTTCAGGTTCTTGTTGGTTTCTCCGCTGGGCATGAGAATATACTGAACCTGAAACCCCTCTTTTTTCAGTGATATTTCCACAACATCCTTATAAAGGGCTGAGACATTCTGACTGGATACCAGCACTACCTGGGGATTGATATTCAATTGTTTCAAAATGCTTCCCACCGTGGGAAGACTTTCGTTCTTTACATAGATGGGGTAACTGCGTTCGTGAAGATCTACTCGTATTTTATGCATTGTTTTTTTCTACTTTTTCAAGGATTTCACGGACAATGTCTCCGATGCTTTTTCCGTCGGTTTGAATATAATAATCTGCTTGTTTATAAACAAAAGTCCGTTTCTCAAGAATTTCCTGAATGTGATCAAGGCGGAGAGGCCGGGGCAGCAGGGGTCTGTTGTTACTCGTTTGAACACGATGCAGGATCGTCCGGGGTTCAGCCTGCAGCCAGATGACTACTCCTGTAGATTGCATCCATTCCCGGTTCCCTTCATCCAGTGGAAAACCACCGCCTGTGGCAATGACCATATCAGGGGTACTAAGAACAGGATTATGTTTAATTTTCCTTTCCAGTTCCCGGAAAGCAGATTCACCTTCTGTCCGGAAAATGTCCGGAATGCTTTTTCCTGTTTTTTTTTCCAGATAAAGGTCCAGATCCACAAAGGGACATTTGAGGGACTCTGCCAGGGCCTGGCCGACCTTGGTCTTGCCGGTCCCCATCATGCCTGTCAGAAAGATGATCATTGGGATGCATCCCGGTGCTTCAGCGTTTCGTCCCAGCTGTCCCCGCCAAATTTCATGAGAAAAGCTTCAAGAAGTGGAATGGCCGTGACATTTTCAGCTACCACAGAGGCTGCGGGAACGGCACAACTGTCTGTCCGTTCTTTATGTGCGTAGGTTTGTTTTCCGGTCTTTAAATCCACACTGGCCAGTGGTTTGGCAAGGGTGGGAATGGGTTTCATCACGGCGGAAAAAATCAGGTCACACCCGTTGCTCATGCCGCCTTCAATACCGCCGCTGTGGTTGGTGCTGCGGATTATTTTTCCATCTTTTATTTCAAAGGGATCATGAACACGGCTTCCGGGGATTTCAGCGACTTTAAAACCCAGACCGAATTCGATTCCGCGAATGGCGGGGATTCCCAGGATATGAGCGGAAATCATGGATGTGAGACGCTCGTTCCATTGAGTATGGCTTCCCAGCCCAACCGGCAAATTTTGGACGACAACACGGAACAGACCACCCAGAGAATCTCCCTCTTTCCGGGCTGTATCAATGACTTCCATCATTCTTTTTTCAGTTTTTGGGTCCGGACAGCGAACCGGGGAGTTTTCAGCCTGATTCCATTCGGTAATCGGAGGTAAGTTAGCTGGATCCATTCCGGCGATACCAATCTGCGTGACGACGGAATGAAAGGAGATCCCGACATTTTCCAGGAACTGACGGCATATCGCTCCGGCAACCGTTCGGACTGCTGTTTCCCTGGCACTGGCCCGCTCCAGAATATTCCGAAGGTCGTCGGTTTTATACTTCAGCATGCCTGCGTAATCCGCATGACCGGGTCGGGGAATTGAAATTTTTTCCGACACATCTGCCTGAACCGGATCCATTGTTTCTTTCCAGTTTTCAAAATCACGATTTCGAATGATACAGGAAAGAGGACTCCCCAGGGTTATGCTGTTTCTCAGCCCGGAAAGGATTTCTACCTGGTCCTTTTCAATTGTCATCCGGCCGCCTCGCCCGTAACCTTTTTGACGACGGCTCAGCTGATGATTGATTTCATCTACATTCAGCTGAAATCCTGCCGGAAGTCCATGGATGATTACACTAAGCGCCGGTCCGTGACTTTCACCGGCGGTAATACATTGGATTCGTTTCATGTTGACATCCCTGCTTGTTTTATGATCTCCCGGCGAAGTGATTCCCGGTTGATTTTTTTTATGATGCCGGGATCGTTCCGCCAGATGGCCTGACTGTCCAGCGCCTGCTCAATGAGAAGTCCAAGCCCATCCTCCGTTTCTATACCGTATTTTAGGAAATAGCGTTGGAAATGAGTGGGCAGGGGCGCGTAATTCAAATCAAGAAAGCGGTCTCCCGTCTTCGGTATGACCTGAAACCCAGCCGGAATATCCGGATGGTTGACTGAACCTGCCGGTGTTGCATTGATCCAAAGGGTTGATACGGAGTAGATTTCTTTTTCTGAATAGGGCAGCAGATTGAATCGGGCGCAGAATGTCCGGATAGCTTCAGGTGATCTTCCGGCAATATAGATGGCATGAATCTTATGGGCTTTCAGGGCATTGACAACTGCCGGAGCTACGCCACCGTATCCAAACAGAACATAGCGGTTAAATGTTGTGTATCCACCGTTTTTTAAAATCCGGACCATCCCCGTCATGTCTGTGTTCCAGGCCTGAATCCCCAAAGGGGAAAAATACAGTGTATTTGCAGCACCGCATTCTTTTGCACTGATATCCTGTTGTCGGGTATAGGCGAGGACCTCTTTTTTATAGGGGATGGTGATGTTAACGCCTGTATATCCCTCCTTTTGCAGCCGGGTCAGGTTTTTTTTCAGATCAGATGGCGGAATATCAAATCGCTCATAACGGAGTGAAGGCAGGCCGGTTTCCCGGCCAATAAGGGTGTGAAGTTTCGGACTGATGGAGTAGGCAATATGATGCCCGATAAGTCCCAGTTTCATCACTTACTGCCGGATTTTTTCAAGGGTGCTGAAGAAATCCGGGTAGCTGATATCTACAACTGAATAATCTTCGATATTCACCGGGTCTGAAGCAATCAATCCGGCAATGGCCATGGTCATGGCAATCCGGTGGTCCATATAGGCTTTCACTGTCCCGCCATGAAGAGGGGTGGGGCCTTGGATGGTCATTCCATCTTCGTATTCCTCGATCTCGGCACCCAGGGCTTTCAAACAGGCAACGGTTGTAGCGATGCGGTCACTCTCTTTTACCCGCAGTTCCCGGGCGCCGCGGATGCGCGTGATGCCCTTTGCCTGGGTGGCGATGAGAGCCAGTATGGGGATTTCATCAATGAGGCCGGGAATGCTTCTGGATGAGATGGAAAATCCCTGGAGTTCTGAACTTTTAACAACAATATCGCCATAGGGTTCATAACTTCTTGTCTCTTCACTGCAACTGATATCTGCACCGGCTTTCTGCAAAAGCCGAAGAAAAGCAATACGTGTAGGGTTCAGGCTAACATTGTTTAGCACAATACGGCTTTTAGGCAATAAAAGAGCCGCCGCCACCCAGAATGCTGCCGAAGAAGGATCGGCAGGCACATTATATTCAAATCCGGGGACCGGCCGTTTCAGGGTATGAACTGTCCACGTGTTTTTCTTTTTGAAGATAGGAATACCCAGCATTTTCATCATCCGTTCCGTATGATCCCGGCACTGGACAGGTTCAGTCACATGGGTTTTCCCTTCAGCCAGTAGACCTGCCAGCAAAATGGCAGATTTAACCTGAGCACTGGCCACTGGAAGGGTATAGCGGATCCCTTTGAGTTTTGAGGGGAAAATGGTTAATGGCAAATGGCCTTCGGTGCTTTTAAAGAGGGCATTCATTTGAGTCAGGGGCTCAATAATCCGTCCCATGGGCCTGCGGGAGAGGGATTCGTCACCATATAGTACCGATTCAAAAGATTGCCCGGCAAGAAGTCCTGTAAGGAGGCGGGTCGTGGTTCCGGAGTTGCCGCAATTTAAAGCAACCCTATCCTCTCCAGACCAGCCATGTAGTCCCGGACTTTTAACATTGACGGTATAGCGTCCCAGCTGGAAATGGACGCCTACTTTTTGCAGACAGGCGATAGTAGAAAGGACATCCACTCCGGTATTCAGGTGGCAGATTTTGGATTTACCTCTGGCAATAGCGGCAAAAATCAGAGCCCGGTGACTGATAGATTTGTCCCCCGGCAGTGAAATGTTTCCACGGACTCGTTCAGCGGGTGTTATTTGGCAGGTGTTTTCAATCATCCATGATAACGGAAATAAAATCTGTGATGTTGTAGTCCAGATCCTGAATGCCGGATCGGACCAGTTTCAAACGATGCAATTTTACACAGGTTTCAGGGGCAATCACAAAGGCATTCCGGGGAAGATCTCCCCGGGACAGCATGGCAGCTGCGGCAGCGGTGTCCCGTTCTTCAATCTGGGGGACATCCGGATAGTGGGTGCTCAGGTAGCTTTTGCATTGACGTAGCGCCTGAAGATGTGAATGGATCGAGACCGGTTTTCCTTCGAAATCCTGCCGGGACAAGAGACACTGCTTGACCAGAAAGGGGAAATGTCCGGAGATTTTGCAGCGGGTCCCCGCCAGATGAGTCAGGGTTTCCTGAACCACGCCGCCTACGGCATTCTGAATAGGGAGCAGACCGATGTCAATTCGCCCCAGTTCAAGATGTTCCAGGACATTTTCCGCTGAAGTCAGGCAAAGCACTTCCCCATTCACCAGCTGATGGTCCCGGATGTATTGTAATGCGGCCTCATGGGAAAAACTCCCTTCGTCTCCCATGGCTCCCACACGAATCTTCTCTTTCTGGATGCTGAAGGATTCCTTGCGTATCAGGGATGCGACGGCATGGGTCGCTTTCATAAATGCCCTGAACATCTCCGAGGAATGTTCATTGTACATCAACATATCCTTGAAAAGCTGGGGTGTGTCGTTGCTGCAAAAAGCTTCCACAGCCCGGAGCATCCCATACCCTTTGGTGGGTGTTTTAGATTCCGGTAAATTCAGGTTCAAAAGAATATTACCGATAAAATGTGTAAGCCCCTGGGATTTGGCAATGTGTTTGTCATGTTCATCCGGGTTTAGAATCCGGGTAAAAAAATGCCATTCCTGAAAAGTATCCCGCCATATTTCAGCCAGTTGTGGGTATTGATCGGAAGGTGTCAGGATAATCAGATTGACCCGGTTTTCCGCATAGCTGTCCGGCCCAAAAAGAGGGTGTATACCCAGATGGGGGATATGGGGGATCATCTCATCCATCCAGCGTACAGGATACGATTTGACTGATCCGGTATCAATCATGGTGGATGACGGATTTATTTTGTCCCGGTTGTCATGAAGAAAGGCCGGGATGGCCGATATGGGGATGCAAAGAAATATCACCTCTTTTTGAAGGGCTTCCTCAAGGGATACCTGTAGAATTTTCCTATCAGGGGTAATGGGATGGATATCGTAGACAGATACGGTACCATGCCGGGCAAGAATGGAGGCAAATAACCGACCGAAACGGCCGTATCCAACGACAGCAAATTCACGGGATTTCATTTCTTCAGCACCCCCCGCCCGATCACCTGGCTGATAATATAAAGCTCTTTCATCAGCTGGTTGAATTGTTTGGGATAGAGGGATTGGGGTCCGTCAGAAAGGGCGTTATTGGGGTCGTCGTGAACTTCTACCATAATCCCGTCAGCTCCGGCGGCCACGGCAGCCCGGGCCATGGGAACCACAAGATCCCGGTTTCCCATGGCATGACTTGGATCCACAATGATAGGTAGATGGGACAATTTTTTCACCACGGGGACGGACGAAAGATCCAGGGTAAAACGAGTTGAATTTTCAAATGTCCGGATTCCCCGCTCGCATAAGATCACCTGTGAATTGCCGCCGTTTACAATGTATTCTGCAGCATTCAGCCACTCTTCCACGGTAGCGGATATGCCCCGTTTGAGGATTACCGGCTTGTTTACAGTCCCCAGGGCTTTGAGGAGACTGTAATTCTGCATATTCCGGGCACCCACCTGCAGGGCATCCACATACCTGCAAAACAGATCTATATCTGATATGGCCATGACTTCGGAAACGCAGGGGATTCCCGATGCAAAAGCGGCTTCCTGAAGGTATTTCAGTCCCTCTTCACCCAAACCCTGAAAAGTATAGGGGGATGACCGGGGTTTGTAAGCGCCGCCCCGGAGTACATGGGCACCGTACCGTTTGATTTCCCGGGAGAGTTTATGAACCATCTTTTCGTTTTCCACGGAACAGGGACCGGCGATGACGGCAATTTCCCTGCCTCCGAAGGGTACTTTCCCCACATGGACAATGGTATTTGTAGGTTTAAATGTCCGGGAACATTGTTTGTAGCTTTCAGATATCCGGATTACCTTGTTTACACCCTCAAACCCTTTGACTTTTTCAATATCAACCCGGGATATATCTCCGATAACACCCAGGATCATGTGATCCTCACCCTGGGATTTGTGAATTTTCAGATCAAGTTTGTGCAAATGTTCTGAGATTTGTTCGATCTGGGCTTCTTTTACACCCGGATTCATGACAATAATCATGATGTTTGTCCTATCTTTTTTTTCACATCCCTGGCACCCTCTTCACCGGCTTTGCGGCCCAGGGCAATGATCTGTGAAAATAAGGATTTCAGGTCTTCAGTTGATAAAAAGCGGGAATTCAGACCTTCCAGAGAGTGGTAAATTTCTTCTTCACGGACCGGGACCGTTACTGTTTGACCTGTTTTGCCTTTCTCTTTCCCAATCTGATATGCCAGCTCCATTCTTTGGGATAAAAGATCGACCAGCGATTTGTCAATCCTGTCAATTTGTGCCCGGAGGGATTGTATGATGGTTTCATCCATGTGAAGCTTTTATTCTCCTATAATTTTTACCAGAACCCGCTTGGGTCTGCGTCCGTCAAATTCACCGTAAAAAATCTGTTCCCAAGGACCGAAATCAAGGTGGCCATTTGTGACAGCCACAACAACCTCACGTCCCATAATTTGTCGCTTATGGTGGGCATCGCCGTTATCTTCTCCTGTACGGTTGTGGGCATAGAGATCGGTACCCGGATCATAAGGAGCCAGTTTTTCAAGCCAGCGCTTATAATCCTGATGAAG
>LDZT01010722.1_pt1 | contig 16845 bp, 15 predicted proteins | sample 615521 | NCBI WGS metagenome assembly LDZT01 (sample SAMN03408292, study PRJNA278302) | terrestrial metagenome | isolation source: oil reservoir sample SB1 | place: USA: Alaska, North Slope, Schrader Bluff formation | collected 2011-09
GCATCCTCAGATAAAAGGCTTTTATATGGCGGTAGGTTTCAGCGGTCATGGATTTATGCTGGCTCCTGTAGCCAGCCGGCTTATGGCAGAGTTAATACTTAAAGGGAGGACTTCTATTCCCATTAACAAATTAGATATAGGCAGATTTGAACGGGGTGAACTGATTATTGAACCCTCGGTAGTATAAGAAAAAAAATAATAAAACTTATATCATTCAAAAAAAAGAAGGATATTTTAATTTTTTGCAGTAATATATATAATAAAGTGGTTAGGTAAAAAATAATCTAAAGATGGTTTTTCACAAAATCTAAAAAAGGTACCTAGTAACTATAATTTTGTGAGTGACTATTCTTACAGAAAAAAAGGAGGTGAAGGAATTTCTTAAGCATTATAGAATAGAAGTTAATTCTAATGTTGTGGCCAGTTAATTTGCTAAAATGATCTGTTTTTTTATTTTAAAATAATTAAAGGAGAATTAAAAATGAAAAGAATAAAATTTTTGTTAGTTATTAGTGTGTTAGTATTGGCTCTTGGCGTAGCTTCTTTGGGAGTGATGGCTGCTGATAAACCACCGGTGGTTATCGGTCTTCAAGCTCCAATTACTGGCGCAGCAGCAATTGAAGGTGAAATGGCTAAACAGTGTGTAGAAATTGCAGCCCAGATGATCAATGAGAAGGGTGGTATTTTAGGCGGCAGAATGATTGAAATCAGAGTTGCCGATGATGGCTGCCAACCAAAAGCAGGCGCATTGGCCGCAATGAAATTAATATCTCAGAAAGATGTAGTTGCTGCCATTCAAACCTACGGTTCTTCTGTTACCCAGCCTGCTTCTGATATATATGAAAAATTTAAAAAAGTAAATATTGCTTATGGTGCAACTGTTACCGGTCTTACCGAAAGAGGATTAAAGTATTTCTTCCGTACTTGTGGAAGAACTGATACTCAGGGCAAATTTTTTGCTGATGAAGTCGTTCCTCTCTTTAATGCTAAAAAAATAGCTATTATGCATGATAACCAAACCTTCTCTTTAGGGCTTGCTGAAGATACCAAAAAAGCCTTACAACCTAAGATAGATACTGGAGAAGTAGAATTAGTCTACTTTGATGCAATTACACCCGGAGAATCTGATTACACTGTTCCTCTCACTAAATTAAGAGAAACTAACCCGGATATATTCTATTTTACCGGTTACTTCCCAGAAGCAGGATTAATAATCAGACAAGCTCGAGATATTGGAATTACCGCAGTATTTGTAGGCGGAGATGCGGCAATTAATGAAGATTTCATCAATATTGCTGGTATAGAATATGCCAAAGGTTGTTATCAAACTCAGGAAGCTTTAGTTGAATATTTTACCAACCCCGAAGCAATGGCATTTAAAGAAGCATATAAGGCGAAATATAATACTCTTCCATCCAGCCCCTGGTCAGTTTATGCTGCCGATGCTCTCTGTGTACTCGCAGAAGCTATTGATAAATCTGGTTCCACCGATTCAGATGCCATTGCTGATTATCTGAGGAATAAGATGGAGAAATTCCCCAGCATTACCGGTCCAATAGGTTTTGATGAAATCGGTGACCGTGTAGGAACCGGAATTAATCTTTATGTAGTAGATGCAGATGGAAGTTTTGGAATTTACGGAAAATAAAATAAAACGAGGTTAAAATACGAAGATGAAAATTATATTAGAGCAGTTGCTAAACGGATTGACTATAGGTTCATTTTATGCTCTTATTGCACTCGGTTATTCTATGGTATACGGGGTAATGAAGTTGATTAATTTTGCACATGGAGATTTATTTGCCCTGGGTTCTTATCTTGGATATACCCTTCTCGTATTTGGCTCTACCTATGCTACCGTTACCCTTGGTATGTGGGGCGGCATGATTGCGGCTATGTTAATAGCCGCAATCGGCATAGGAATTGCCGGTACTTTAATAGAGCGAATTGCTTATCGTCCAATCTATTCAGTAGGCCGGCTTCCCGCAGTAGTGTCTGCATTAGGTGCTTCAATTGTTATACAAAATGGGATAATGGTTATTTGGGGTCCGCGCCCGCAAGCTTATCCAGCTAATGTTGTCCCATCAACTGTATTAAATGTAGCAGGAATAAGAATTACTTTATTACAAATTATAATTTTATTGATTTCTTTTATACTTATGGGACTTTTATATTATATTGTTCAAAAGACCACTTTTGGCGCAGCTATCCGTGCTTGTGCTTTGGATAGAGATACTGCTGCCTTAATGGGGATAAATATTGAAACAATTATATTTTTTATTTTTGCTTTAGGGCCGGCTTTAGGCGGAATGTCAGGAGTAATGGTAGGTATGTATTATAGGAAGATTAGTTTTATTATGGGATGGAATTATGGATTAAAAGCCTTTACTGCTACTATCCTGGGAGGCATTGGCAATATCCCGGGAGCAATGTTGGGTGGACTTCTTTTAGGAATATTGGAAATGTTAGGTTCTGTTTACATTTCTACTGCCTATAAGGATGTGTTTGTATTTTTAATTTTAATATTAGTATTAATTTTTCGTCCCACAGGTCTTTTGGGTGAAAAAATTGCAGAAAAGGTATAAAGGGGCGAAAAAATGAAATTAAATATAAATGTAAACCAAAAAAATAGTATATTTAAAAATTGGCTGGTTATCTTAGTAGGAATTTTATTTATAATATTACCCTTTATAATAAATACTTATTGGGTAGACGTTTTCTTTTTCTTCGGAGTCTATGCACTTTTAGGGCTTAGCTTAAACATTGTTTTAGGAGAAGTGGGGCTTTTTGATTTAGGGCATATGGGATTTATGGCTATTGGTGCTTACACTACAGCAATTCTTAATACCACATTTGGTATTCCTACAATTATTTTATTGCCAATAAGTGCAATTGCAGCAGGTACCTTTGCCTGGTTAGTTTGTTCTCCAATCATCCATTTAAGAGGAGACTATCTATGTATCGTAACCATCGGAATGGGTGAAATTGTACGGCTTACTTTGAATAATAATCCATTTGGAGTAACTGGCGGACCAAATGGGGTCTTCGGAATTGATTTTCCTTCTTTGGGCAGTATCTTTGTAATTAATAATTCTACTAAATTTTATTATTATATATGGATAATAGTCGGCTTAACCATCATCGGGTTAGTTAATTTGCAGCGTTCACGTATAGGTAGAGCCTGGAACTGTATCCGGGAAGATGAAATTGCTGCAGAGGCTACTGGGATTGATGTTAGGTATTATAAGTTATTGGCTTTTGTTTTAGGAGCAGGTTTAGCCGGGGTAGCCGGTAATATTTATGCGAGCAAATTAATGATGGTATCTCCGGAGAGTTTTAACTTTATGGAGTCCTGTATGCTCTTCTGTATTGTATTAATCGGAGGAATGGGTTCTATACCCGGAGTTTTAATTGGTGCTGCCGCCATCAGCCTTTTCCCGGAATTTTTCCGGACTTTCGCTCAATACCGAATGCTAATTTTTGGAGCAGCTATGGTGGCTATGATGGTCTTTAGACCCGGTGGTATTTGGCCCAGAAAGAGGGGAGCTACCGAATTCAAATCACTTTTAATGAAAACAGGAGAAGAAAATGGCTAAAGACAATAATAATATGGAAACCAAGATAAAAGTTAGGCAAGAAAATGAAGAAATAAATAAAATTAATAAAGTTGTTTTGCAAACAGATAAACTGACTAAAAAATTCGGCGGCTTAACCGCGGTAAACAATTTTGACCTTAAAGTGAGTCAAGGGCAAATAAGCAGTCTGATAGGCCCTAATGGGGCGGGAAAAACTACCGTTTTTAATGTAGTTACCGGCATATATAAAGCTGATGGAGGAAAAGTTCTTTTTAAGGGGGAAGACCTTGCGGGCAAAAAACCCCACCAAATTATAAAAAAGGGAATTGCGCGAACTTTTCAAAATATTCGACTTTTTTCTAATATGACCTGTCTGGAAAATGTTATGGCCGGCCAGCACTGCCGCAGTAATGAGGGAACCTGGACTTCTATTTTACAAACTCCCGGGCAAAAAAAAGAAGAATTAGAAATTAAGAAAAAAGCAGAAAACCGACTTAAACAGGTCGGGTTATGGAAATATCGATATGAATTGGCTAAAAACATTGCCTATGGTAATCAGAGAATGTTAGAAATAGGCCGAGCTTTAGCCTCTGATCCTGATTTATTAATTTTGGATGAACCGAGCAGCGGCTTAAATGATAAAGAATCAGAAGACCTGATAATATTTTTAAAATCCTTATTAAAGGAAGATTTAACTATTTTACTTATCGAACACGATATGAATGTAGTAATGGGAATTTCTCATTGGGTTACAGTAATGGACGAAGGCAAAAAAATTGCTGAGGGTTTGCCCGAAGATATATATAGTAATCCTCAAGTAATTGAAGCTTACTTAGGCAAAGACGAAGAGGAGGAGGAATAGGAATATGACTACATTGTTGAAAGTAGAAGATTTAAAAATATATTATGGTTCTATTAAAGCTCTTAAAGGAATTTCACTTACAGTTGACGAAGGTGAAATAGTTACCGTATTAGGAGCAAATGGGGCCGGGAAAAGCACTCTTTTAAGGGCTATTTCTGGGTTGTTACCAATTCGCAGCGGAAAGATTAAGTTAGACGGTGAAGAACTTAACAATGTTAAGGCATTCAAAATAGTTATGGGAGGTATTTCGCACGTACCTGAGGGTCGAAAAGTATTTGCAACTCTTACAGTCGAAGAAAATCTTAATTTGGGTGCATATACTCGAAGAAAAGATAAAAAAGGCATAAAAGAATCTAAAGAAAAGGTTTATGATTTATTTCCTATTCTCAAAGTCCGGCGTAATCAATTATCCGGAACATTATCAGGTGGGGAACAGCAGATGTTAGCAATGGGGAGAGGATTAATGAGCACCCCCCGTATCTTACTTTTGGATGAACCTTCTCTGGGTTTAGCTCCTTTATTAGTAAAACAAATTTTCCAAATTATTCGTGAAATTAATGATCAGGGTATATCAGTATTATTAGTAGAACAAAATGCCCGCAAAGCATTAAGTATCGCTGACAGGGGGTATGTTCTGGAAACCGGGAATATTACTATTAGCGGGCTGGCTTCCGATTTAAAGAGCAATCAAAAAGTGCAGGAGGCTTACCTGGGAGGCGCTGTCCTTAAGAAGAAAAATAATATTAGTCGTTAGTGAATAGTAATTCGTATCGCGTATTGCGTATCGAGTATCGCGTTATAGTTAACCGGTTACCCAGTTTACCAGTTGACTAGTTTAAAACTAAATTACACTAATTTGTTAGAAAATGCCCTATTTGCAGACGTTTATTTCCTGTAGGGGGTGGATTTATCCGCCCCGTCCTAACTATTTACTAATAATTTTTTCTATTCGCTAATTATCTTTTGTCTTCCATTTTTCAACCATCTAACTAACCAATTAACTGATTTATTATCTCTTTGCTTTTTACTCATTACCAATTACATATGTTATTTTAAACTTTATTAGAGTAGTTAGATAAAGAAAAGAATAGTAGTAGTTCTTGCTTTTTCTGGGTCTTTTCTCTTTCTTTACGCAATACACAATAAGAATACAAAATTATTGAAAAATGTTGCTATTTTTGATATATTAAGCTATAAAATAGTATATAGTTAAGAAAAGAGAATGGAGAATTGGTTAGTTGGTTGAGAAAATAAGAGTAGTGGCGTATTGCATAGGCCCATAACGAAATTAGCAGAAACATAAACTATATAAAGATTTAGCGTAGTTTGATTCATTAATCCCGCTCTTAAAATTACCAAAATAAAACGGGGCGGCACTCAAGCAATATTGACTTACAGGAAAAATTCGAAAATGCCTAATCTTTATTCCCTCGCCCCTTTGGGGTAGGGGGTTAGGGTGAGGGGGAAACAAACGCGATACTCGATACGTAATACTAAATTACTATACGCTATACGCTGAATAGTTTCGAATATAATGCAAAGGACAAATAAATTATGATTAAAAAAGAGAATATAAAAGAGAAAAAATTATTTTTTGATAACGAACTCCCTGGCTTAAAGGAAAGTTTGATAAAGATGGCAAATTTAGTCGAAGAAGCAATTGATATGTCTATAAAGTCTTTAGTTGAGCAAGATTTGGATTTGGCAGCAAAGGTAATTGAAAATGATGATATAATTGACAAAATGGAATTAGATATCGAAGAACAATGTTTGCAGATGATTGCTCTACGTCATCCTATTGCCAAAAATTTAAGGATAATCGGTTGTGGTTATAAGACCGTATCTGATTTAGAAAGAGTAGCAGATCATGCCGTAAGCATAGCTAAAGCCAGTCAATATCTATCTACCAAATCGATGGTAAAACCCCTAATAGACATTCCTCGTATGGCCGATATTGCTCAAAATATGTTAAAAGATGGCTTAAATGCCTATTTCAACGGAGACGTAGAATTAGCCAAGGAAGTATGGGCAAGAGATAAGATGGTTGACGATTTGGATAAACAAATATTGCGTGAACTTTTAACTTTTATGATGGAAGATCCCCATACTATCAGCAGGGCGATTCATTTGATTTTTGTTTCTAATAATATTGAACGGATTGCCGACCATGCTACAAATTTAGCAGAAAGAGTAGTATATATAGCCAATGGAGAAAGAATAAAAGATTATTCCAAAAGTGATAAAGAAGAATAGAACATTAAAGCTTTAAAATTAATTGGATAAATGTTTATATTTTTATCTGAATAATTAAAAAACAAAAAATATAAAAAGGTTATAACTTATGGAAACAATCAAAAATAATTTAGAAATAATAAATAAAAAAATAAAAAAAGCAGCCTTAAAAGTGAATAGAAACACCGAAGAAATAAAATTGGTGGCGGTAACTAAAACTGCTACTATAAAGCAAATAGAAGAAGCTATAAATGTTGGCGTAAAAATAATTGGTGAAAATAAAGTTCAGGAAGCCAAAGAAAAATATCAAATTTTAACTGCCGATATAGAGTGGCATTTGGTAGGACACCTGCAGACGAATAAGGCAAAATACGCTGTAGAAATATTTGATTGTATTCACTCTGTAGATAGTATAAAATTAGCCCAAGAAATAGATAAGCGTTCTTTGCAATTTGGGAAGATAATGGATGTTTTAGTTGAGGTGAATGTTTCTGGGGAAGAAACTAAATATGGGATTAAACCAGGAGAAGTAGAACCTTTTCTAAAAGAAATTTCCGAATTTCCCAGAATAAGGGTCAGAGGTTTAATGACTATTGCTCCAATAGTAGAAGATAAAGAAGAAGTTCGGCCATATTTCAGGAAACTCAGGGAGCTATCTAAAGAAATAAAGAGTAAAAATATAGAAAATGTTAAAATGGACTATCTTTCCATGGGTATGACTGAAGATTTTGAGATAGCTATTGAAGAAGGTGCTAATATGGTTAGAATCGGCAGAGGAATATTCGGGTTTCATTAACCATTAATTTAAATAAAAAGGATAAATTAATAAAAGCGGAAGGAAAATATTATATATGTTTTTACTGATTCGAATAATTAACACAGTTTTTAGACTTTACAGTTATTTAATTTTAGCGAGGATATTTTTAACCTGGATACCTGTAGACCCCCATAACCCTGTGGTGCAATTTATCTATAGAGTTACCGAACCTATTTTAGCACCCTTCAGGATTATATTGCCTTTAGGAGGTATGGGGTTAGATCTTTCTCCGATAATTGTCTTTTTTTTACTGAATTTGCTTCAAAGAGCAATAATTAATATACTTGTTGGCATAGCTCTTTAAAGAATATAAAAAATCTAATAGAAATATTAAATGAGGGAGGATAATTGAATGAGAATTACACCAATGGATATTGAACAACAAGAATTTTCCAGATCGTTCAGGGGTTACAATGAAGAAGAAGTAGATGATTTCTTAGACAAGATAGTGAAAGACTACGAAGAATTAATCAATGAAAACGTAAGACTTAATGAAGAGATTGAGAGGATGCAAGAAAAATTAAAAGAGTTTAGCGAGATTGAAGAAAGTCTAAGAAGCGCTCTGTTGAATGCCCAAAAATCTGCCGAAGAAATGAAAGAAAGGGTAGAGGATGAAGCAAAAATAATCATAGAAAAAGCGGAGATGGAAGCTAAGGCGTTAAAACAACAGGTCTTTCAAAAAGAAGACCTGTTAAAAAATGAAATTGATAACCTGCGAAGATATAAATTTATATTTAAAGAAAAGTTTAAATCAATGTTGAATTTATACTTAAAAATGTTAGAAAATGAGGAATTTGAGGAGGTAGGAAATTACGATATTAAAGAGGAAGAAATTTCTAAAGAAAAGAGAGGGAAAGAAGTTTCTGAAGAGAAAGTAGACAAATTAGAAAAATTAGCTGCAGAACAAAATTCTGAAATTGAAGAAACAGAAGATGAACAGCAGTACAGATGATTATTTTAAAATTGTGGGCAATGATATTATAATTAAGACTAAAATTGTTCCCGGTTCATCTAAGAATAAAATTATCGGAGTGTATAATGACGCTTTAAAAATATTCATTGCCGCCCCGCCGGTTGAGGGTAAAGCCAACAAGAAATGCATTGCCTATTTAGCTAAATGTTTTGATGTAGCGAAATCAAAAGTTGAAATAATTTCGGGAAAAAACAGTAAAAATAAACTTATTAAGATTTACGATATCAACAAAGAAGAATTTTTAGGAAAATTAGAAAAAATTAGTTGAGAATTCTCCCTCTCCCTAACCCTCTCCCTCCGAGGGGAGAGGGGATAGTAAATCCAAATCTTCCCTTACCAAGCAAGACAAGTTTCTTGCTAACCAGTTAACTAATTCCTTACGAAATACGATATACGATATACAAAATATAAACCGAGATTGCCGCGCTTTGATAAATCAGGGTTCGCAATGACATTTCTGTTTTTTTCATTCTGACACCTGACTTCTATCTCTTCCTTTCTTCACTATATAACTCGATACTAAATACTATCTTAATCTTCTGGCTTCTTTGTTCTATTTTCTTAACCAGATAATCAGGCAACTAACTAACCAACTAACTAACTAATTTCTAACGCGATACGCGATACGCAATACACGATACGATAAAGATTGACATAAGCCGATTCAATATGCTATTATTACGTAAATTAAAAACAGAATAGTTATTTATTTGATTTGAGGAAGAGTAGGTAGATACAATTTAACAGCGAGCAGGGACAGTGGAAGCCTGTAAATTCTTTCTATCCAAAATCGTCTCAATATTTCTAATCGAAATTGGTTCAAAAGTAGATTAGGGCGGTGGACATCGTTAAAAATCGGAGTATATTTATTTATCTATTTAAATATATTTACTCTTTGAGTTCATTATCGTGAGGTAATGATAAAAATTGGGTGGTACCACGAGAACTTTTAACCTCTTGTCCTTTTATGAGGCAAGGGGTTTTTGTTATATTATATTATTATATAAATTAAAAGGCACGAGGAGAGATTTAAATGGAATACAAAGATACCTTAAATTTACCGAAGACAAAATTTAAAATGAAAGCAAACTTGGCCCAGGAAGAGCCCAAATTATTAGGATTTTGGGAGGAACAGAAAACATATAAGAAAGTATTGGAAAAAAAGAAAAGTCTGAAAAAATACATCTTGCACGATGGACCTCCCTATGCTAATGGTAATATCCATATAGGAACCGCCTATAATAAGATACTAAAAGATATAATCCCCAAGTATAAATCGATGAAAGGATATGACGCCCGCTATGTTCCGGGGTGGGATACCCATGGCTTACCTATAGAATTTCAGGTTACCAAAGATATGAAAGTTGGGTTAAGCGAGGTAGACCCGGTAAAATTAAGGGAAAAATGTAAAGAATATGCCTGGCATTTTATCAATGTGCAGAGGGAAGAGTTTAAGCGATTAGGAGTAATGGGAGAATGGGAAAACCCCTATCTAACCCTTAACCCTGCTTATGAGGCGGAACAGATAGAGATATTTAAAAAAATGTTTTTAAAAGGGTATATTTACAAAGGATTAAAACCGGTATATTGGTGTGCTCATTGTGAAACTGCTCTGGCAGCAGCGGAGATAGAATATCACGACAAAGAATCTTCCTCCATATATGTTAAATTCTTAGTGAAAGATAGTTTGGAAAAAATATTCCCGGAGAGCAAAGAAGAAAACTATGTACTTATTTGGACTACTACCCCCTGGACTATTCCCGGTAACATGGCCGTTGCTCTTAACCCGGATATTAAATATAGTTTAGTTAAAACAGAAAAAGGGAATCTCTTGTTAGCTTCCGCCTTAGTAGAAAAAGTAATGAAAGAAATTGAAATTGTTGATTATAAGATTATCGGAAATGCAAAAGGTAAATTATTTGAAGGTTTAAAGTGTAAACATCCTATTTTTGACCGAGATTCACTTATTATACTGGGAGGCCATGTTTTATTGGATGAAGGGACCGGTTGTGTACACACTGCACCGGGACACGGACAGGAGGATTATGAGATAGGAGTAAAATATAAAATACCCGTATTTACTACTCTTGATAGTCAGGGGAGATTTAACCAGGAAGGTAGAAAGTTTAAGGGATTAACTTATAAAGAAGGGAACATTGCTGTAATAGAAGAATTAACCAAAAATGGAACTTTACTGAAGGTTGGTAAAATAATACATTCTTATCCTCACTGTTGGCGTTGTAAAAAACCGGTAGTATTTAGAGCTACCAAGCAATGGTTCGTTAACATTGAAGCCTTTCGTGATTTAGCTTTGTCCGAAATAGAAAAGGTTCAATTTGTTCCTGCCTGGGGCAAGGAAAAAATATACGGTATGGTGGAGAACAGAACCGACTGGTGCATTTCACGCCAAAGGGTATGGGGGGTGCCCATCCCGGTTTTCTACTGTAAAGGATGCGGAGAAATTATAGTAAATGAAGAAACCATAAATTCGGTTAAAAAATTATTCCTGGGAAAAGGGTCAGATTCCTGGTTTGCCCTGTCTGCCCAAGAAATTTTACCTAAAGATTATCAGTGCCCCCACTGTCAGGGTAAAGATTTTGAAAAAGAGAAAGATATAATGGATGTATGGTTTGACTCCGGATGCAGTCATGCGGCAGTGCTCAAGAAGAGAGAGAAACTCCACTGGCCGGCGGAGATGTATTTAGAGGGGACAGACCAGCATAGAGGCTGGTTCCAAACCTCACTACTGACTTCGGTGGCTGCTTTTGAAGAAGCACCTTATAAAACAGTTCTGACTCATGGTTTCATTGTCGATGCAGAAGGCAGAAAAATGTCCAAATCCATAGGCAATGTCATTGCCCCTCAGGAGATTATTGAAAAGTATGGAGCAGATATATTAAGATTATGGGTGGCCTCTTCTGATTACCGGACAGATATCAGGATCTCTTCTAAGATATTAGATCAATTAGTGGAAATATACCGGAGGGTTAGAAATACCGCCCGGTTTATCCTGGGAAATTTATCAGACTTTAATCCTGATACAGATGTAGTTTCTTATGATAAACTTAACGAATTAGACAGATTAGTCTTGAGTAATTTTCAAAGTTTGGTGAAAAGAGTAAATGAAAGTTATGATAAGTTTGAATTTCATTCCCTTTATCATGAAATTCATAACTTCTGTGCTGTCGATTTGAGTTCGTTTTATCTGGATATAATTAAGGATAGACTTTACACTGCATTTGCCGATTCCGAAGAACGCCGGGCAACTCAAACAGTGTTGTATCAGATAATAAATGATTTAGTTAAACTGATTGCACCGGTATTAAGTTTTACCGCAGAGGAAATATGGCAGTACTTAAGAGAAATTGAAAAAGGCGAAGAAAGCGTTTTTCTCGCCCCCTGGCCGGAAGTAAATGAAAATTATATAGATAGAAATTTAGAAAAAAAATGGGAAAATATCTTAAAAATCAGAAAAGATATTTTAAAAGCCCTGGAAATAAAAAGAGGGGAAGGCTTTATCGGTAATTCTTTAGAGGCACAGGTAAATATCTATACCGAAGATAAAGAAGTTTATGATTATTTAATGTCCTTTAAGGAGCAGCTGGAAACCATATTTATCGTTTCTAAAACCGATATAGTTCGCGGAGAAGGAGAAAAAGGCCTTTCTTCTGATGCTTATACGGGCGTTGAATTTCCAAATATAAAAGTACAGATAACTAGGGCACCAGGCAAGAAGTGTGAAAGGTGCTGGTGTTACAGCGAGACAGTAGGAGAAGACCAAAAATACCCGACGATTTGTGAAAAATGTGCTAAAGTAATACATAATCATTTTGAGGAGTAAAAGGAAGTACTATGGGATATATAGGTTTTGCCATATTTGTGATATTATTTGATCAGGCGAGCAAGCTTTTCATTCAATATAAAATGAAGATCGGGGAATCTATACCGGTAATTAAGGGAATATTTCATATAACCTATATAGAGAATCCTCGAACCTCCTTTGGTCTTTTTGAATATAATACCTCGTTCTTTGTAATCGCGGTGTTGATTTCAGTAATTTTAGTGATTTTAATCTACAAAAAAATAATTTTTAAGAAAGACCCTTTTATGTACATCCCTTTAACGCTTGTCCTGGGCGGTGCAGTGGGCAATCTGATTGATCGGTTGAGAATTGATGGAAAGGTAATAGATTTTATAGATTTTAGAATCTGGCCGGTTTTTAATTTTGCTGATTCAGCAATAGTATGCGGAATGTTGATATTATTGACTCATCTTTTGTTCCGTGCCCCAGAAAAAGAAGATGAGGGAGAAGGGGAAGAATGGGAAGAAGAGAAAAGATATAAAGAAGAAAATGAGGAGTAAAATTTAATGCATAGAATTTTATTTAATATTGGCTCATTTCCCATCTACTCTTATGGTGTGATGATAGCCTTAGCCTTTATTGTAGCTATCTTTTTAGCTATGAAAAAAGCAAAAATAAATGGAGAAAATCCGGAAAGAATTTTAGATTTAAGCTTATATATTATTTTAGGTGCCTTAATAGGAGGAAGATTGGCATATGTTTTACAATATCTCGATTATTATTTAAAAAATCCTCTTAAAATATTATATTTTAGACAAGGCGGATTAAGCTTTTTAGGAGGATTTTTAGTAGCTTTTATCCTGGTATGGCTGTATGCCAAAAGAAGCAAGATATCGTTCTGGAAATACGCTGATATCGTTGCTCCTTCAATAGCTATTGGAATAGGAATTGGGAGAATAGGCTGTTTTTTAAACGGTTGTTGTTTTGGTGTAGTATCAGAAAAATATGGCCTCAGATTTCCTTCTACAAATATGCCTCCAGTATATTGGCAACAGTTAAAAGATGGATTAATTGCCTCCGGAAGTTCCTGGACTCTTCCGGTAATTCCTACCCAAATTTATACTTCTCTCGCTGGTTTCTTAATATTTTTTATACTTCTTTGGATTAAAAAATATAAAAAATATGATGGATATACTTTCTTTAGCTTTTTAATATTATATTCAATTTCCCGCTTTACCGTGGAATTTTTCAGATTTTACGAAAATAATTACAAAGTATTTAATTTATTAAGCATTACTCAGACTATTTTACTGGGGGTCGTGTTGGTTTCCCTGGTGTTTATGAATATTTTGAAGAAGAAAAGCATGATTAGTCGTTAGTGAATAGTATTTAGTAACAGAGCGAAAAACGAAAAGCTTAAAGCGCAAAACCAAAACTAAAAACTTAAAATTAAAGATATGCTTTAGTTTATCTGAGAGCAAAAATATTAGGTTCAAACATACTAACTCTCAAGAGCAAAAACAAGTTTTGAATTTTGAATTATGGTTTTTAGCTTTTCGCTTTAAATTTTTAGTTTAGTTGGAATTTTATTTATGATTGAAAAAGAAAAAAGTTTAATATTCACAGGCGAAGATAAAATCAGGATTGACCTCTATTTAACCCAGAAAGAAATATATCCCTCCAGATCTCAGATTAGAAATTTAATCACCCAAGGTAAAATAAAAGTAAATAACAATCCGGTTAAACCAAGCTATATCTTGAAAAATGAGGATGTGATAGATTTAGCTATGCCGGAAAACAAAGAATTAGAGATTAAGGCTGAGGCGACCCCCTTAGATATAATTTATGAAGATGAATACCTGGTGGTGATTAATAAGCCAGCCAATATGATTGTTCATCCTGCAGGAAAGATACGTTCCGGTACTCTGGTGAATGCCCTGCTTTACCATTGCCAGGGTTCCTTATCCGGGATAGGCGGAGTGATTAGGCCGGGCATTGTACACCGCCTGGATAAAAATACTTCCGGTCTGATGGTAGCAGCAAAAAATGATTTCGCTCATCTTGACCTATCAAGACAGATAAAAGAACACCAGGTAACCAAAAAATATCTCGTCTTAGTTCACGGTAATATAAAAGATGATTCCGGAATTATAAATGCACCTATCGGCAGGAGTCTAAAAAACAGGAAAAAAATGGCAGTGACAGTGGAAGGCAAAAGTAGGGAAGCAATAACCCATTTCAAGGTCTTAAAAAGATTTTCCGGCTATACTCTGATCGAAGCAACTCTTCGTACGGGCAGGACTCATCAGATAAGAGTACATCTGGCTTTTATCGGCCACTCCATCGTTGGTGACCAGCTATACGGCCATAAAAAGCAAGGATTAGATATCAGCAGGCAGGCCCTACATTCTCATATTTTAGGTTTTGTGCACCCCTCAATCAAAAAATATATGGAATTTTCTGCCCCTCTACCCAAAGATATACAGGAAATAATTGATTATTTAGAAAGAGGTGAAAAATAGAAAAATATAAGGCTTATTTTTCTATTTTTGAGAGACCTTCTTCATGCTTCTGATTTCTTCCGAATCTATTTTTATCCAAAGACTCTTTTCTTGAGAATAAATAACCATTCCCGGCTTAGCGTTTTTAGGTTTTTTTACGTATTTTTTAAAAGTATAATCGACCAATACTTTATTATCTTTTTTAGCTTTACTAAAATAAGCAGCTAAATTTGCAGCCTGAATCAAGGTGCCGAGCGGAAGAGATTGTTTACTCCCTTTATTTTTAATGATAATATGAGACCCATGAATGTTTTTTGCATGAAGCCAGGTATCATTGCCGGAAGCCAATTTAAAGGTTAAAAAATCATTTTGCAGGTTATTTTTTCCTACGTAAATTTCCCAACCATCTTTAGAGATATATTTAGCAGGCTGTAACCTATTCGTTTCTTTTTTTGCTTTTTTAAGAGGGGCAGCGGCTTTCTTTATCCATCCTAATTTGGTTAAGTTATTATAAATTTTATGCAGATTGGGAAGAGAATTGATTTCTTGTTCATATAATTTCTGAAGCTCGGTCAGCCGGGTATGTTTTAATTGATGGTTCTTTAACTGCTCGAAAATTATCTGAAAACTATCTTTGGTTTTCCGGAATTTTTTAAAATATAACCGGGCATTCTCTAAGGGTGTGAGTTTATTGTTTAGCGGGATGGTTATGTTTTCCTGCCGGGGAGAATAATAGTTGATAGTAATAATTTCCCTGTCTCCTCTTTTAATGCTGGAAAGATTTGCTTTTATCAGTTCACCACTTATCTTATATTTTTCACAATTTTTCACTTCTTCCAGTTTTTTTTGGCAATCGTTTATCTTATTATTTATTTTCAACATATTTTTTCTGATTATCTGGTCTAACTTATTTTGCATAGATAATAGTTCCCGTTCTTTTTCAAGCTCGGTAAATAAGGATTTCAGGCACGAATTTGCTTCATTAAAAGTTCGCTTATGGTATTTAAGAAACTGCACTGAATCAATTATAGACCAGGCTTTTATCTTTTTAGACTGCGGATCAAAAAATAGGGTTGGCTGAAAATTATAATTTTTAATATTTGTTATAATTTTATTAAAAGAAGTCCGGAGCATTTCTAAATCTGCCGCGGATGCCTTAGATACATTCATCTCCGGGGATAAATTTGCCTGAAGAACTACTTCTTTTGCGCTCTGAGGGCTTATGCCCATAAAACTGTCTTGTATCAGCTTCCACAAGCTTAAACCTTTATTTTCTAAAGGTGTGGAATAAAAAATATTAAGGAAATCTTCCCGGTTGATTTTTAAAGGATTCAATTTATTTTGAGAAGGAGGGGGGATATAGAGCTTTCCGGGCATAATTTTCCGGTATCTGCTGATATCGGAATCTATTAATTTTATACTGGTTTCTATGGCTTTATCTTCTTTAAGAAGAATTATATTACCGTGTTTGCCCATAAATTCCACTACCAGTATTTTATTTGGTAATTTACCGAACTTTTGGTAGGGTCTTATAATAAAATGTAAAACACGATCAAAATTGGGATGTTCGATATCTAATATTTTCCCTCCCTTTAGCTGATTTTGTAGAAGAGCTAAAAAAGGGGAACTGATAGTCTTTTGTTTATTTTCTAATTTGGTAAAGTAAATTTCCGGAAGCGATGGGTCAATGGAAATATGGATATAAAAGGTTTCGCTTTTTTTATTTGTGTCATTTAAGGCAAAAAGCTTATCAGGTTTTACTTCAATAATAATTTTATATTTTTTAGTCTGAATCAGGCTTATTATCTTTCCCTCTTTAAATTTTCCCAGAAGCTCTTTTCTCATTGCCTCTAAAGTGATGCTGTCCAGGGACATATTAATCTCCTTGCTAATATATTTAACTTTAATATAATCTATTATAGAGGTATAATCAAGAAAATAAAAATGACAGAGAACCCTGACATTAGTATGAAATAAGTATCGAGTATCGAGTGTGCGCCAAGAAAGCTTGGCAGTTCTTACCGGTGAGAGTCCGGATTAGGCAAAGGTTAGCCACCAGCCTAACACCTATACCACATACAAG
>LDZT01010975.1_pt1 | contig 16824 bp, 11 predicted proteins | sample 615521 | NCBI WGS metagenome assembly LDZT01 (sample SAMN03408292, study PRJNA278302) | terrestrial metagenome | isolation source: oil reservoir sample SB1 | place: USA: Alaska, North Slope, Schrader Bluff formation | collected 2011-09
AGCGAGTATCTCTGAAGAGCCCAGTGCGGTAATTCCGCACGCTGGGATCTGTACGGGGGCAGTCGGGTAACTGGCTGTCCTACCGTGACAACTGAAAACAGTGTAACCTATGTCCTGAATCAAAAGTGTTAACTATGTCTTGGTTAAATCTAAATCTTATTTAACTTGCAACTCGAAACTAGCAACTTGTACCTTATTTTAACTGAAAACTCATGTATTTAATTGGCCAACCGGTAAACTGGTCAACTTGTCAATTTTATTTTCCTTGCACCTTGCACCTTGAATCTTGCAACTTTATCTTTGACCGGCAGACTGGGTGACTGGAAGACCGATAGACTAGTATTTATTTTAACTCTTGCAATTTACAATTCTAATTTGCTAAAATAATAAAAGTTATAGTTAGCAAAACATATCAACATAAAAAACAGGAATCATCTGCAGTCCTTTTATCTTGTTGTAATTAAAGCACAATAATCATACAATTAAGAATATAAAACATATTTGAAAATAAAAATAAGAAAGTATAGTGAAAAAATGTATGACAATGCTTATATCACCCCGGAAGGTAATGCCAGACAGGAAATTGATAAAAACCTTATCAAGGCAGGCTGGATAATTCAAGATAAAAATCAAATAAACCTATCAGCTGGATTAGGAGTTGCAGTCAGAGAATACCCTACAGAGTCTGGTCCTGCAGATTATATTCTTTTTATAAACCAAAAACCTGTTGGCGTAATTGAAGCTAAAAGACCGGAAGAAGGTCTCCACCTCACCTCCCATGAAGACCAGACCGCAAAATATGCCGAGAGCCAGCTAAAGTGGTGTGTCAACAAAGAGACCCTTCGATTTAGATATGAAAGTACCGGAATAGTAACCAGGTTTACTGATATTAAAGATAAAATTCACCAATCAAGACCTATCTTTAATTTCCAGCAGCCTGATACTCTCTTTCAATGGCTAAAGCAGGAAGATACCCTTCGTAATAAACTTACCAGGATTCCGCCTTTAGATACACGCAACCTGTGGGATTGCCAGATTACAGCCATTAAAAATTTAGAAAAATCCTTTGCTGAAAATCGTCCCAGGGCATTGATTCAAATGGCAACCGGCAGTGGTAAGACTTTTACAGCTATCACCTCAATTTACCGCCTGCTTAAACATGCTCAGGCCAAAAGGATATTATTCCTTGTCGATACCAGAAACTTAGGGGAGCAGGCAGAGCAGGAGTTTATCGGTTATTCTCCGGTAGATGATCCCCGGAATTTCACAGAGTTATACAATGTTCAACGTCTGAATTCCAGATACATTTCCAAAGACAATCAGGTCTGTATCAGTACCATTCAAAGGATGTATTCCATCTTAAAAGGTCAGGATTTAGACGAAAGTGCGGAAGAAACATCCTTAAATGAATTTATCCAAATCAAACCCACTGAAGAAGTTGTTTATAATGAAAAATATCCACCTGAATTTTTTGATTTTATTGTCATTGATGAATGCCATCGCTCAATCTATAATCTCTGGAAACAGGTCCTGGATTATTTTGATGCTTTTTATATTGGCTTAACTGCCACACCGGATAAAAGAACTTATGCTTTCTTCCGGGAAAATGTTGTCAGTGAGTATTCCCATGAACAGGCAGTTATTGATGGAGTCAATGTGGGTTATGATGTTTACCTGATAGAAACAGATATTACCCAGCAAGGAAGTAAAATTAAAGCCAAGGAATATATTGATATCAGGGATAAGTTAACCAGGGAAGAACGCTGGGACCAACTGGATGAAGATTTGGAATATACTGCCAATGATTTAGATAAAAGTGTGGTCAATCCCAGTCAGATAAGAAACGTTATCAAAACCTTTAAAGATAAGCTGCTCACAGAAATATTTCCAAATAGAAAAGAAATACCCAAGACCTTAATCTTTGCCAAAACAGACAGTCATGCCGATGATATTATCCAGATCACCCGGCAAGTGTTTGCCCAGAGTAATGAATTCTGTAAAAAGATAACCTATAAGTCACCAGATGACCCCAAATCCATTCTTTCCTCTTTTAGAAATGATTACTATCCCCGTATTGCTGTCACTGTAGATATGATAGCTACCGGCACAGATGTAAAGCCTATAGAATGTATTATCTTTATGCGGGATGTAAAATCCAAAAATTATTTTGAACAGATGAAAGGCAGGGGAACCCGTACCCTCGGTAAAGATGACTTGCGCAAAGTAACACCTTCTGCTTCAGATAATAAGACCCATTTTGTCATTATTGATGCAGTCAGGGTTTGTCAGTCTTTAAAGACCGATAGCCGTCCATTAGAGCGAAAACCATCTGTTCCCTTAAAAGACCTTATGATGAATATTGCCATGGGAAACAGGGACAAAGATGTTATGTTATCCATTGCCAACCGATTAACCAGACTTGACAAGGCAGCTTCTGCGGAAGAACAAAAGGGATTCCAGGAAGTATCATCAGGCGTATCATTTAAAGATATTGTAAAGGACTTGCTAAATGCCCATGATCCGGACTATATCCAGGAAAGGACAAAGGGGAAATTTAACCTAAAACCAGATGATGAGATAACTCAAGACCAGCTGGAAGATGTTCAAAAAGAATTATCAGAGAATGCCAGTGCAGTTTTCAATAATCCTCAAGTCCGGGATTATATTGAAAATGTGCGCAAGATTCACGAACAAATTATTGATACAGTCAATATTGATACAGTAGTCAATGCTGGTTGGCAAAAACAGACCTTAGAGCAGGCACAGGAAATCATCCAGACCTTCCGGGATTTTATAGCAGAAAATAAAGATGAAATTACCGCCCTGAAAATATTTTATGACCAGCCATACCGTTTGAAAGACATTACCTTTAAAATGATAAAAGAATTACATGCAGCTTTACAGAAACCACCGTATTCACTCACTCCGGAAAGGTTATGGAATGCTTATTATCAGGTAGACAGCAAAAAGGTAAGAGGGGTAAGCACAAAACGGATGCTGACAGATATTGTATCTCTGCTCAGATATGAGCTAAAAATTGATAAAGAGCTGGCACCTTTTTCAGAAATCATCAACCGAAACTTCAAGGCATGGGTATTTAAAAAGAATGCCGGTAATATCCAATTCACTGAAGAACAGATGGATTGGTTAAGAATGATTAAGGATCATATTACATCTTCACTGAAAATTTCCCGAGAAAGTTTTGATTACACACCCTTTAATGAAAGCGGCGGCTTGGGAAGATATTACCAGTTATTTGGTCAGGATTATGAAAATATATTAAATGAAATGAACGAGGCATTGGTGATTTAGATGGATGAAAGGTTTAATTACTTACCAAAAAATTGGATTTTAACAAAAATAGAAGATATATGTACTAATCCGCAATATGGATATACAACAAAAGCTTCGAAAAATGGTAATCTAAAATTATTGAGAACTACTGATATTACTTCAGGAAAAATCAAGTGGGAAACAGTACCATATTGTTCAAAAAATCCAGATGATATTAATAAATATATATTAGAAGAAGGGGATATCTTGATATCTCGTGCTGGCTCAGTAGGAGTAAGCTATTTATTGAAAAATACAGATAGAGCAGTGTTTGCGTCTTATTTAATTAGATTCAAACCACTAATTAATACAATGTATTTTAAATATTTTCTAGATAGTCCTTTTTATTGGAATTCAATTTCTGAAAAAAAACTAGGAATTGCAGTTCCGAATGTAAATGCTACTAAATTAAAGAGTATTGAAATCCCTCTACCTCCTCTAAACGAGCAAAACCGTATTGTTGAAAAGATTGAAGAATTATTTTCAGGACTGGATAAAGCCACCGAAGAGCTTGAAAAAGTTCGGGAACAATTAAAAGTCTACCGCCAATCAGTTTTAAAAGCCGCCTTCGAAGGGAAATTAACAGAAGAATGGCGAGAAAAAAATCATTTAGAAAAATTTGATGAAAAGAACTCACTAAAAAATATTGCTTTCATTGTTATGGGACAGTCTCCCCCTTCTGCAACTTACAATATTGAGAAAATTGGATTGCCATTCTATCAGGGTAAAAAAGAATTTGGAGAATTATACCCAACTCCTGAAAAATATTGTTCAAAACCTAAAAAGATAGCAAATTCTGGAGATATTCTTATTTCAGTTAGAGCTCCCGTAGGTCCAACTAATCTTTGTAAAGAAAAATCGTGTATTGGAAGAGGTCTTGCAGCCATTAGAGCAAATGAAAAAGTTGATAAAATGTTTTTGTTTTATTATTTAAGATATTTTGTTTTTAGTTTAATAGAAAAAAGTACTGGGACTACTTTTAAAGCTATTTCTAAATCTAATCTAGAAAATTTTTCAGTTAAATTATTTAAACTTTCAGAACAGCAACAAATAGTACAAGAGATTGAATCCCGATTATCAGTTTGTGACAAAATTGAGGAATCAGTTGAATCCGGCTTAAAAAAGATTGAACATTTACGACAGAGCATTTTAAAGAAAGCCTTTGAAGGAAAGTTAGTGCCACAATGGAGTGACCTGCCTGCCCCACAGCCTGGTAAGTATTGGGTTTATGTTGTTAAATGCAATAATGATAGTAATTATATAGGCTTTACTTCTAATTTGAGAAAACGTTGGGAGCAGCATCTTAATGGAGAAGGGGCAGATTGGACAAAAAAATATAAACCAAAATATATTATGTACTGGGAAGAGTTTGATAATCAAGAAGATGCAATAATCAGAGAAAAAAGATTAAAAACTGGATATGGCCGTAAATGGATTAAAAGAGAAGAAGAAAAAGGAAGGCTGTGGCGCGCAGGTGAGACTGCAAAAGAACTAATTGAACAGATTGAAATTGAAAAAGAGAAAACAAAGAATAATTCAAAGAAGAAGGTAAAAGCATGAATACCGAATCATTAATTCCAAAAGTTTGGAATTTTTGTCATATTTTAAGAGAAGATGGCGTCAGTTATGGAGATTATCTGGAACAATTAACTTATTTAATATTCTTAAAAATGGTAGATGAATATTCCAAACCTCCTTATAATAGAAATTTAAACATACCAGATAAATATAATTGGGAAAGTTTAACAAACAAAAGAGGTGCAGAGCTTGAAGCCCATTACAATGAACTTCTAAAAGAATTAGGCAGGGGAACAAGTTTAATAAGCCAGATTTTTGTGAAAGCCCAAAACAAAATACAGGATCCTGCCAAATTGTACCGGATTATCCAGATGATAAATAGTGAAAATTGGGTTATGTTGGATACAGATGTAAAAGGTGATATTTACGAAGGATTACTTGAGAAAAATGCCGAAGATACCAAAAGCGGAGCAGGACAATACTTTACCCCACGTCCTTTAATTCAAGCTATGGTGGAATGTATTAGACCGGAACCTGGTAAGACAATTGCCGATCCGGCCTGTGGAACAGGCGGATTTTTCTGGATAGCTTATGATTTTATATCTAATCCTAATAATTACACTTTAGACCAGGAGCAGAAAAAATTTTTGAAATACAAAACTTTTAGAGGCTGGGAATTGGTATCCAATACCTACCGATTATGTTTAATGAATTTATTTTTACATAATATCGGTGAGATAGAAAGCGAACCACCTATTACCAGAAATGATGCCCTGATTGCTGACCCGGGGGAAAGATTTGATTATATACTGACTAATCCGCCTTTTGGCAAAAAAAGTAGTATGACTTTTACTAATGGAGAAGGAACGCAGGAAAAAGAAGACTTAGTATACAACAGACAGGATTTCTGGACAACTACTTCCAATAAACAGTTGAATTTTGTCCAGCATATTAGAACCTTGCTGAAATCTGATGGTAAGGCAGCAGTAGTTGTACCGGATAATGTATTATTTGAAGGCGGTGCAGGAGAAACTGTGCGGAAAAAATTGCTTGAAACAACTGATTTGCACACTATTTTGAGACTACCTACTGGAATATTCTATAAACCGGGAGTAAAAGCTAATGTTATATTTTTTGACAATCATCCGGCAAGCAAAGACCCCTGGACCAAAGAAGTCTGGATTTATGATTTTAGAACCAATATACATTTTACCTTAAAACAAAATAAGATGCACTATGAAGATTTGCTAGATTTTATCAACTGCTACAACCCTCAAAACAGATTTCAACGGGAAGAGACAGAAAGATTCAAAAGATTTACTTATGATGAAATCATTTCCAGAGATAAAACCAGCCTGGATATTTTTTGGCTAAAAGATGATGGCCTGACTGATTTAGACAATCTCCCCGACCCTGATGTTTTAGTAGAAGATATCATAGAAAACTTAGAATCCAGCCTGGAAAGCCTAAAAGAACTCGCCAACAATTTGGAGAAAGAAGAATGAAATTTATAGAATGATACAGGGGACGGTTGTTCATGCTCAACTATAAGTAAAATAATTAAGAAGGTGGAAAGCGAAGAGGGAAACCGATAATTCAAGGCCTGACCCACCAAAGATTTGAATAAATGAAAAATATAGATATTAAGACAGTATTAGAAAGTTATAAAAATTCATTGTGCAAAAAAGTTGATTTGGCATCACTCCACTCACGTTCAGAAATTGCGCATAAATGGAAATTAACCTATAGATTAATTGTAACAAGGGAAGCAATTTTTTGGCGAGTTGTAGATATTCTTACTCAAGCTTATGATATTGGTATTAAAGATATGGTAGTAGGTTCCCGAATCTTAACAAGGTCTGCCCTAGAAACAGTATGCTTACTATTATATATGAATAAAAAAATGAAGTCTGTTGTTGAAGGGAAAATTAGTTTTAATGATTTTGAGAATATTACTGCAAGATTATTGCTAGGAGCAAAGAATATAGATAAAATGCCTGAACCCATAAATGTTATGACACTAATAGAGGATAGTGAAGGAAAATATCCGGGAATAAAGAAAATATACGATGATCTTAGTGAAACAGCTCACCCTAATTATTCTGGAGTTTGTGTTGGATACACCAAACTAAATCAACGAGAATATGAAACTGAATTTGGAATATTTTGGAAAGAGCGATATGGAAAACAACATGAGATAGCAATAGAAATATGCTTACAAATATTTGAGAATGAATACAATATTGAATGGGTTAAATGGTTTGAGCAATTGGAAAAATGGCTAGAAAAAAATGACAAAATATTAGAAAGGCAAAGAAAAAAGAACAAAGATAATTTAAAGTAATAATTTATTATTTGATATCTTATTCAATAGTTTATATGGTTGTAAAATGAATAAAAAAAATAATAATAAAAATATGATTGGAAGTAGATTAAATAATCATAAACAGCATAAAAAACAATTAACTCCACCAATGCTACAAATAAAAGGAATGACTTCGATGTCTTGGTATTATGAAAGGCTACCAGATTTATTATGGGCTGTTTTAATAATTGGAAATACTGAAAGAAATATAGCTTTGGATTATTTTCGATATATAGCAAAATATGTAGAAAATAATCCTGAATGTTCAGATATAACAATTTCAGGAATATCTATATTGCCTGATTCAAAATTAAAAGATTTTTCTAGTTACTTTGTAAATTGGTCTAGCGAAATAAATAATCTTTTACGCCCAATGTTATTATTTCCGAAATTACCTAGAATTGATGTTTGGGGGAAATTATTAAACAAGCCAATAATAGATGAAGATTGGCAGAAAATAGTAAATGGAGTTAATATGACTTTTTGGCATCAATCTCAAGAAGCTACTGATTGTAGATGGATTAAAGTCTTTTGTAGAATATTAAGTGGAAAAATTCATTTCCCCGTATCAATGAATAATAAAGTAAAAGAAATTATAGAATATCCAAATTATGGTGATTTGAGAAGTGTAAGACCATCAATTAGAGCATTAGAGATGATGCCAGATTTAAATGAAAATGAAGATAAAATTGCTTGGATAGATTTCTTTTGGAATCATTGTTACAAGAATACTGCATGTATACCTGAAAACAGTTTAGGCAAAATACTAAATAATAGAAAAATTGAAATAGATAAAAATAAAAGAAAATATTATTACAAAGAATTAGAAAATTTAAGAATGAAGTTGATTGACCATTTTTTTAATATTTCGGGAACATCTCAAATAAATTCACGCTATGAAGGAGCTTTCGGCCTTACGATTTATGGAATAACAATTGTTATGGAAATCATATCTTATCAATTATCATTTTCTATTGCTGGAAGATTATTGATTAGAGTTTTAGTCGAAACCTATATAACATTTGCTTACATGCTAAAAAAGGAAAATGATGATGATAAGGTATGGGATGATTATCGAATTTATGGAAATGGCCAAATCAAGTTGATATATCTTAAATTAAAAGAAATGGGAGAAACAGTCAGTTGTATTGATATTGAAAAGATGGAAAGTATTGCTAATGAAGATAAATGGGCTGAATTTGTTCCAATAAATATAGGCCATTGGGAATCGATAAACCTAAGAAAAATGAGTGAAGAATGTGGTTTAAAAGATATATATGATAAATATTACAATTACACTTCTGGATATATCCACGCAAATTGGGGTGGGGTTAGAGAGGCAGTATTGGAAAAATGTTTAAACCCATTACATCGTTTTCATAATCTACCTATTTTAACAAACTTACCTTTTATATCAAATGTAACTGACGATTCTATTGATATATTAAATAATATTTTAAATTATCTTGATGTTGCTTACCCAAAATTTACTTTTAGAATGAGTAAGAAAAAAAAGCAGGAATAAAAGGGGTCTTAGATGATACGCTGGACGATAATGATACAGGGTACGGTTCTCTTTATCATGTATCATTTATTCATTGGGCAAACAAAATTAGGTCTTTCATAGAAGAAGAGAAAATGAATCTTAAACGGTGATAGTAAAAGAGATGGAAATACAAGATTCACACCATGCTTGGAAATGGAAAGGACAGGAAGTTTTAAAAAGGTAACTCAAAATTAATACAATGAATTTTAATTTTTTATTTTAAAGAGGGGGAAATTATATGGTTTTAAAGGATGATTATATTAAAATTTCACTTTCATTTGAACATATGATGTCATATCTATTCGGAGAGAAAAACTATCATGGACATGTTGGTTGGATAAAAAAATCTGAATGGAAAAAAGATCTATTGAAAATAATAAAATATATAAAAAAGACAATGGAAATTAATATAACATCAGACCAATATCATAAAAACAAATTAAGCAATTTACTTAATGGTTTAGAAGAAAGGATAAAGCGAAACAAAAAAATAAATGATATAAATGTTGAAATGATTGAGATATTTACTATATTTATTTTTGAATTAATTAGTCATTTTCCTAATCATTTACATTGTGAACAACCTTATAGAGATAATTTTTGGAAGTTGGATGGGTTTAGAAAAATAAATTACTTGCAGACTGATTTACAAAAAGCAAACCTCATAATATATATTGTTGATGTTCTAAAAAAATATAAAATCACAATTCCAACCAAATATTATAGTTTAGGTGAGTTGTATTCATTTAAATTTAAAAGTAATCCTGTAATATTTTTAAATTGGTTTAGAAGTGAGTATCCTGAGTTGTACTGTGAAATATTTTAAAGAATAATAATTTTAATATTTCAAGGGAAAATAATTTAATGGGTTTACATATTATGAAATAGGCAGATAAGAATAAGAGAGGGTAAAAAGCTCAGAGCTATTTTAGTGAATTGAATCAAAGCATTGTACCCTGAGCAAGCCTACGGGTATTATACCATTTTAGTAGGATATAAAATGCAATAACGAGATTATTATAGTGTTATACGAAATTTATGGGATAAAACTTAGCAGACGTCGCAATTTATTATGTTAAGATATTGAAATTTTATAAAAATTAACTAGGAGCATTAAGATTATAATGAAACCTTCAAAAAATGCTTTATTTGGCTATTCTTATCAAAAAATTACAGCATTTTTCCTCTTGATTAAAATGGATGTTGAGCGAGAAATCGAAAGAATTGAAATTGAGGCAGATGTTAGTAATAATTTTGATGATGTTAAAATTATTGTAAAACATGAAGAAATGTACTGTCAAATGAAGGACATCAATGATGTTTCATTGGAAGATTTAAAAATAGAGCAAGAGAATATTAATATAAAAGGAAAAAATCATAAACTTTCCAAAAGAATTAATATTCTTTTCTTAAAGGATATAAAAATTACTAATAACTCGCAAATGCTAGGTATTCCTGCATATAAAAAATCTAATATATTTATAGTCTCCATATCACGTGATGCAATTATAAATAAAATTGATGAAATTTACAAGCGCAATGAAAAAAGACTACCTATAATTAATCGATTTTTTGAAAATTGTTTTGATAGACGGCAATTGATAATTGATAGAGAAGATTTACCCGTTGTTGATATTTACAATACCCAACTATTAGAGCAGACTATTAATACAGGTAAATGTCATTTAAAAATAGAAAACATATTAATTATGGAAGGAAAACCTGGCGTAGGGAAAAGTCATTTAGTTAATTGTCTAACAGATGAGTATAAAAATAACATTGTGTATAGATTTTGGATTTCGAACCAAGATAAGAATTATAAAGAGCGTTTAATTTATTATAATTTTATTTCAAATATTTCTAAAGAAATATTTAATGATTTTGTTTTTAGATCTGAAGAAGATATTATTCAAAAACTCAGTGATGAAGAGAGAATAGTAATAATTGATGGATTTGATCATATAGAGAACTACAACAAGGAAGAACTCCAACATTATATTGATTTTATAGATAAGCTAAAAAATAAATGTAAAACAATTGTTTTAACTAGGCCCTTAAAAATAAAACTAGACTGGAAAAAGCAAATACTTGAAAATTGGACAAAAGATCAAACCTTAAAAGTATTAGACGAGCTGTTTCATATTATTGACCATCGTGTATGCGATAGAATATTTTCTTTGACTATGGGATATCCAATTTTGGTCCGTTATATTGCTGAACATTACAAAACATTCAATATACTTCCCCAGATGAAAGAGTTGAAAGGACTTGAAGATTATTATAGTAAAATAGTAAAAAATGTAGATACAAAAAGTGCTCTTGCATTATTTATTTCTTCCCGCTCTTTTTTTATGAAATCTGAAATATCCGAATTCTTGGACGATGAATTAGCTGATATTGTTAACGAATTTATTTCTTCATATCCATATTTATTTGAGATTAAATTAAATAGGATTACTTTATTTCATGATAGTTTTAATACATATTTGAGAAATCAAGGAATTAACAATTCTAAAAGGATTACAAAAATTAATCAAAAAGTATTCCAATCCATAATGAATGGAGAAAAAAGATATTTATCTAGATTTAGTTATTTTAATCTTGATCAAAATATGAAATTAAATATTATAATCAAATATACATCTATGCTTGTTTTTGAAAATCTTATTAAAGATGCTATTGATTTTGAAGCAATACGATCATTCTATTTTCAAATAAGAGAATCTTTGCATGATTTAGCTCCGGAAGATTTAGAGATTATAAATTACTATGATCTATCACTTATTATTAATATAGTTAATCGGGATCATGTCTCCACAATAAATGAATTTTTTTATACATTTGCAAAATGTTTAATATTTAATGGATATAGCGAAGAAAATATCACGAGTTCAGAATATTTATTTGCCATGTTTTATTATATAAAAACCGACAATATTTCATTGCTTTATAATCTTACCAGTAATAATAATTACAGCACTGATAATTATTATGAAATATTTCTAAATGAGATTAAATCTGAAGATTGTTATTTTGACATTCATCAAAAACCTATAAAACTAACACAAAAAATCAGAGGTATTTTTAATACAGTATTGGAGTATCAATCAAAAGATTTAATTAGATATATTTTAGAAAATTTATATATTCATAATACTGAGATTGAAGAATTTATTGAATTTCGGGAATCCATTGTAAAATATATTGATGTCGATAAAAAAGAAGGGATAATAATATTAGAAAAATTATTGCCTGAATATAATATAAGACCTTTTTATGCAAACATGATTTTAATGGATGCAAAAAGCAAAATTGTATCTTTAGGAAAAGATAAAGGGCCTAATGAATACCGTATTTTGAGTTTAAATGATTTTATAAAAAAATATAGGCATATCGGCTCTTTCAAGATGTGGGTAGAGATTTTAAATTATATACGATTATCATTGAAGGAAAAAAGAAGAATTGATTTATCAAGCATCGCTTTGTTTTGGCCAATGTATCATGAAAGAAAAGATTATTCAGTACTAAATTTAGATGTTGCATTAAAAGCATTTGAAGAAAAAAAATATGTAACTGAAGATAAATCAATCCAGATAATCGTGTTTACTCAGAGCATGTCAGAAAAGGGTATCAGACATTTATTAAAAAGTTATATCACACTCCATAGCCCTGACATACTTTTAACTATCTTAGGCAAATATGATATAGAAAATTTAGAAATATCATTTTTTGACTTACCCGCAAAATTTATTGATTCACTTCCGGATGAAGTAATTCGCTATGCGATGGGAAAAATATTAAAATATCATTATTATAACAAAACAATAGACTTTGTAGAAATTGAGAATGCTTTTTACTCTAAAGCCTGGGAATGGATTGTACATAAATTGAAAATATTAAAATATAAAATTAAAATCCCAACATCCCATATGTTGGTAGAAGAACTTAAAAAATATGATGTAATCTTAGAATTAGAACCCAATAAAGATGACAAATCAGAATATAAAATGGATAGCATCGAAAGTTACAATCAAGGAATTTTGGGTTCAGAAGATATTAATTTTATTAAAGAAAATAAATTAGATATGACGGAAATTGCAGGTTATCCAAATGGATATTATTCTCTTTTCTCGGATTTGAATATTTATAAAATTTACGAGATAGAAGAATTGAAGAAAAATACCAAAAATATTTTATATAATGCAATTTCAGGAAAAATTAAAAGCATAAATATGTATGGCAATGTGTATTATTTCGTTGGGAATATTCCTAAATTTTTAATTGATTTCGATATAAATTATAATTTTAATAAGCTGTATAATAGTTTTATGAAGTTTTTGGGATTGTCTTTGCTAAAAAATGAATGATACATGAAGGAATCAATGGGGTTCAGGTCTTGAATTATCAGTTTTTAATTTTTATATTATTCCTATGACTGACCAGAACATTACGTATCCAATTCCCCGGAGCACTCTATTATATTATATCCCTGGGAAATGCCAAACAGAATATCTTTCTCAATAAAGACGATTTTAATGATTTTCTAACTATTCTCTGTAAAGCAACCAAACGTTATCATCTCCTTCTTTATTCCTATTGCCTGATGCACAATCATTACGGAAACATTGGCGACCGTTGTTCTTTGTATCCTTGGACCAATAAAAATACTAATGCTTGACAATACTAAACATTTGCGTTAGTATTATTTTATGATCATAGGATTTGCTTCAAAAGAAACTGAAAAGATTTGGAATGGTCTTAAATCGTTAAAACTTCCTCATGGTATCCAAACTGCAGCAAGAAGGAAGTTAAGGATGTTGAATAATGCCAGAGATCTGAACGATTTGCGAATACCACCAAATAATAGATTAGAAGCTTTAAAAGGAAACAGAGAGGGCTTTTATAGCATAAGAATTAATTCGCAATGGAGAATATGTTTTCAGTGGAAAAATGGAAACACAACCAAAGTAGATATAATTGATTACCATTAATAAGAGGTGAAGAAAATGGAAAGATTACCTAATATACATCCAGGAGAAATATTAAAAGAAGAATTCTTAGATCCTTTCGGAATAAGTGCTTATAGATTATCCAAGGAGATAAAAATACCTCAAACTCGGATATCACAGATCATTAAAGGGAAAAGAAGAATAACAGCAGATACAGCATTGAGATTATCAGAGTTTTTCGGAAATTCCCCACAGTTCTGGATGGGTATTCAAGATGATTATGATTTAGAGGAAGAAAGGATAAAGATAGAAGAGGAATTGAAATATATAACCAAAGTAAAAGCATCATAATTGTCCACAGGAAAACACAGGGGACGGCAGACCGGAAACAAGGGGGTCTATAATTGAAAAATAATACTCTAGTTAACTTAATAATAGAATAATCTGATCAATCAGGATAGTCAAAAAACTTTCTTTATGCCAGAATAAGTACATATGGCCAGAGGAACATTTGTGGCTACTGGGGTTTGTCCAAAGACAATTCGTTTGTCTTAGGTGACTCGACCTGAACTGCCGGATGTTCCTCGGCCTCTTGCTAAAGTCTAATGGGAAGATGCCTTTCTAGTGGCTATTATAGACCAGATAGGCAAGAGGCCAGGCCACAAATCAAGGAGGAAAGAAAATGAAAAGGCTATCCGGAGGAATCGATATCGGAAAAGATTTTCACCATATGATCATACTGGATGAGCAAGAACAGGTCCTGTACCAGAAAAAGATACCCCATCACCTGGGAGAAATGAAGCAAATCATGAAAGAGTTAAAATGCCTGGAGAAAAAAGAAAAGGCCCAATTATCCTTTGTGCTAGAGGGTAAAAACGGGTACAGTAATCCCTTAGACCGTCTGCTTTTGGCCGAGGGCTTCACCCTCTACAATGTGGATAATTAAATGATACAGGGGACGGCAGACTGTGTGAAAACTCACATTTTACTTGCCTAACAGCACATAAAATGGTATAATAAAAGCATAAATAATAATACAAAAGAAAGCTAAAGGTAAATACCATGTCCTATATCTCAGGTGAAAACAGAAAGCAGAGTATCCTCTTTCCGGAAACCCTGGAAGAATACATTACCCCAGACAATCCGGTACGGATTATCCATGAATATGTGACCCAGCTAGACTTACAGAAACTAAAGTTTACCCATGCAAGCCCACTAGAGAAAGGCAGACCTCCCTATCATCCTGGGGATATGTTAAGAATCTACTTATACGGTTATCTCAACCATATCCGCTCCTCCCGCAGACTGGAGACTGAGGCAAGACGCAATGTGGAGCTCATGTGGTTAGTAAGAAAACTCACTCCTGATTTTAAGACCATTGCCGATTTCCGCAAGGATAACAAGAAGGCTTTAGTCCAAGTATTTAGGGACTTCACCCGCCTGTGCAGTAACTGGCAGCTCTTCGGCAAGGAACTTATTGCCATTGACGGTTCCAAGTTCCGTGCTTCTAACAGCAAACGTAATAACTACTCCCAGAAAAAGTTGGCCAGACATATTAACTATATCAATGAGAAGATTACCGGTTACCTGACTGAACTGGATGAGACCGACCAGGCAGAATCCCATGACCATAGGCCGGATGCCAAAGAAGTGCAAGAAAGAATTGCCCAGCTCAAAGACAGAAAAGCCAAATACCAAAGCTATCAGGATCAGCTGGCTAAGACCAACACAAACGAGATTTCCACTACCGACCCGGATGCCCGCCTGATGGCCAATAACAATAACAGTGTACAGGTCAGCTACAATGTGCAGACTTCAGTCGATGCCAGACATAAGCTGATTGTCGATTTTAAGGTTATCAATAAACCCAATGACTTGGGACAACTGGCTCCCATGGCCTTACGGACAAAAAAGATACTGGGTAAACCATCATTTACTGTTTTGGCCGATAAAGGTTACTACCATACTCGGAATTTACAATACTGTTCGGCTAAGGGGATAACCACCTATGTCACCAAGCAGGTCTACTCCAATGGCACCGGAGACAAGGAATTCTATCCGGATAAGTTTAGCTATGATAAAGATCATGATTACTACCTCTGTCCGGTGGGAAAAAGACTCTACTATTACCGAACCCGAAAGAAAGACGGCAAGATTATCGGTAAAACCTACCGTAACTTCGAAGCCTGCTTAAACTGTCCGGTAAAAGCCAGATGCACTAAGGCGGTAAAGGGAAGAACTGTTTTCCGGAATAAAAACCAGGGTCTTCTGGATCGTATTGACCGGCAAACCCAGGAGAATCTCAAAACCTACAAACTCAGGCAGATGATCGTAGAACATCCCTTCGGTACCATCAAAAGGGCCTGGGGTGCCTCCTATTTTCTGACTAGGCGAAAGCGCTCGGTTAGTGCCGAGATTGCCTTATCCTTCCTATGCTACAATTTAAAAAGAGTGATCAATATCCTGGGAACAGAGGAAATTATCAGAAGATTAAGAGAGAATAAGCAGGCAGTACCGGTATAGGAGCCGGTATTTCCTTTTTTCTTTTCTATTATTTTATCAAAGAGCGATAAAGAGAAGATGAATTACAGAATCTGTCTTATTAGTAAAGAATTTGTTAGTATTTTTTACACGGTCTGACGGTTCTCTGGTGCGGCCAGGCTTAGGTCGTGATATTTAGCAGGTGAAAACCCTGTCTGGTAAGGTTATAGCCAAACCACCAGTAGCGAGTCTTGGAGGTGGCCCGCATCAAAAGCAGTACCGGAATTTATCACATTATAACAAGAGGCATCAACCAACAAAACATTTTCTCATCTGATGATGATTATGAAAGATTCCTCAATACCCTCACCAGATATTGCAGAAAAAGTAATTGTGAAATCTATGCCTACTGCTTAATGGATAACCACATCCATCTCTTGTTAAAAGAAGGACAGGAACCCCTTGCAACTACCATGAAGAGAATTGGCACCAGTTATGTCTATTACTATAACTGGCAATACAACAGAAAAGGGCATCTCTTCCAGGACCGCTACAAAAGTGAACCGGTAGAAGATGATGCTTATTTCCTTACCGTTTTACGCTATATCCACCAAAATCCTGTCAAGGCAGGA